>Ga0255132_1000169_pt1 | contig 25128 bp, 17 predicted proteins | sample Law_Law_RepA_8d_FD_188551 | JGI IMG/M metagenome (GOLD analysis project Ga0255132, IMG submission 188551) | Freshwater microbial communities from St. Lawrence River, New York, United States - Law_Law_RepA_8d | ecosystem: Environmental > Aquatic > Freshwater > River | place: USA: New York...
GCGCGAGGTTGCGGATCTTCCGGATGCCGTCGGACGTGTGCTGGACACGCGTGAACGTCCCAACGGACTTCGCCTCCGCAAAATCACGACACCCATTGGTGTGGTCGTCATCATTTACGAATCCCGCCCCAATGTGACCGCTGATGCGGCCTCGCTGTGTTTCAAGACGGGCAACGCCACTATCCTTCGGGGTGGCAAGGAGGCGTTGAATTCCAACCGGTTAATCGCCGAGACGTTGATCACGTCGGCCAAGTCCGTACTGCCAAGTTTTCCGGAGCACGCCATCCAAGTGGTGCCGACGGCCAATCGCGAGGCCATTCCAGCCCTCTTGTCGTTGACCCAGTACGTGGACCTTTGCATGCCCCGAGGTGGTGAGGGATTGATCCGAGCGGTGACCGAATGCAGCAAGGTGCCGGTGATCAAGCACTACAAGGGCGTCTGCCACGTCTATGTGCATGCGGCGGCCGATTTGGGGATGGCCGAAGACATCGTCTTCAACGCCAAATGCCAGCGTCCCTCCACCTGCAATTCTGCCGAAACCGTGTTGGTCGACCGGGCGGTGGCGGCCGATTTCTTACCAAGCATGGCGACTCGGTTGGCAACCAAGTCCGTAGAGTTTCATGCCGACGCAGAGGCGCTGCAATTGCTCACTGGCGCGATCCGCGGCACATCCAGCGTGGCTCGGGCCGCGGAACCTCAGGATTGGGAGACGGAGTACAACAACTACATCCTCAACGTCGCGGTGGTGGATGGTTTGGATGCGGCCATTCACCACATCCACCGACATGGTTCAGGACACAGTGAAGCCGTGGTGACCGCCGATTCAGCGGTGGCAGACCGTTTCTTAGCCGAGGTCGATTCGGCCGCCGTCTACTGGAATGCCTCGACACGGTTCACCGACGGCGGGGAGTACGGTATGGGGGCTGAGATCGGCATTAGCACCGACAAGATCGGGGCTCGGGGTCCGATGGGTCTCGATGAACTTTGCAGTTACAAGTGGCAGGGCTTCGGCACGGGCCAAGTGAGGGCCTGAAAGACACTCGGCGCGGAACAAACCCGAAGGTTCGATCCGCGCCGAGGGTGGGACTTAGATTTTTTAGCTCCCGCTTTTTGGCTCCTGCTTTTTAGCTCCTGCTTTTTAGCTCCGATTGAGGCAGGCAAGATTGTCTTAGGCTGCCGCTGGGGCCGCGCTACCGAAACCCGGAAGCTTCGGAGGTACGGGCTTAATCACCTCGGGCAACGGGGTTGCGGCCTGAGCCCCGCTCGGGGGTTCCGGCTTGTCGGGACGCGGTGAGTGAGGGGTGAAAGTGCCAGTGCGCACGATGTCTGCGACTTGGGATCCTTCGAGAGTTTCGTATTCCAAAAGCGCCCGGGCGACCAGTTCCACCTTATCCCGATACTCGGTCAAAATGTCATTGGCCGACTTGAAGCCGTCATCGATGATGCGCTTCACCTCGGCGTCGATCCGTAGGGCGGTTTGTTCGCTGTATTCCTTGGAGCGCATCATATCACGACCCAGGAAGACGTATTCTTGGGACTCTCCGTAGAGTACCATGCCCAATTGGTCACTCATTCCCCAGTGCATCACCATGGCTTTGGCCATGGAGGTGGCTTGCTGGATGTCGCCGGAGGCGCCGCTGGAAATATCGTCGGTGAACATTTGCTCGGCGATGCGGCCGGCCATGGTCACTGCAATGAGGTCGTTGAGCTCTTTGAACCGGCGGTTGTGGATGTCTTCTTTCGGCAGGTACATCGTGGCGCCCAGTGCCTGACCTCGGGGAATGATGGTCACCTTGTGCAAGGGATGGGTGTGCTTGAGCACCACATTGACCACGGCGTGGCCGGCCTCATGCCAGGCTGTGCCCGTCTTTTCTTCTTCAGACATGGCCATGCTGCGGCGCTCACGGCCCCAGCGCACCTTGTCACGAGCCTCTTCCAACTCGTTCATGCATATAGATTTCTTGCCGGTCCGAGCCGCCAATAAGGCTGCTTCATTGAGCAAGTTGGCCAGTTCAGCCCCTGAGAATCCTGGAGTGCCGCGAGCGATGACCGAGAGGTCGACGGCGCCGTCGAGCTTCACATTCTTGGCATGCACCTTGAGGATGGCCTCACGTCCGCGGACATCGGGGAGATTGACAGTCACCTGACGGTCGAAACGACCGGGGCGGAGCAGGGCGGGATCGAGCACATCGGGGCGGTTGGTGGCCGCGATGATAATGATGCCTTCTTGGGTATCGAATCCGTCCATCTCCACCAAGAGGGCGTTGAGAGTTTGTTCGCGCTCGTCGTTGCCGCCGCCGAGACCGTGACCACGGCTGCGTCCCACCGCATCGATTTCGTCGATGAAGATTAGACAGGGTGTATTCTTGCGAGCCTGCTCGAACATGTCGCGGACGCGGCTGGCGCCGACGCCAACAAACATTTCCACGAAGTCCGATCCGCTGATGCTGAAGAAGCTGGCATCGGCCTCACCGGCGATGGCTTTGGCGAGCAGCGTCTTGCCAGTTCCGGGCGGGCCCACCATCAGGATGCCCTTAGGGATGCGACCACCCAGTTTCTGGAACTTTTTCGGGTCACGCAGAAATTCCACCAATTCGGAAACCTCATCCTTGGCTTCTTCGACACCGGCCACGTCCTTGAAGGTGGTCTTGTTGCGGTCTTTGGTGAGGAGTCGGGCCTTGGATTTACCGAAGCTGAGGGCTCCTTTGCCGGCCGCCTTGATCTGACGCAGAAAGATGAACCAAATAAGTACGCCTCCCAGAATCAACGGGGCGGCACTCATTAAGAACGTGGTCCAGTTGCCGGAGCGTTCAACCGAGCGGAAACCGTGAACTTCGTAGAGATTGTCTAATTTTTGAGGGGTCACCCGCATTTCGACCCGAAACGGTACAAGATTGGTGCCGCTGGAATCCGACGGATAGGAACCGCGAACCACCTCCAGAATTTGTTGGGGGTTGTTTTCGATGACGCCGTCTCGAACGAGGTTCGAATTAACCAGTTGGAAAAACACCTGAGGCGCGATGGTTTTCTCGCTTAAACCACGGGATTGACGGGTCCAGAAAACGAGCGCCAAGCCCAATAAGATGAAGGCAGGCCAGATTAACCAATTTTGGTTGGGAATTTTGGGCTCCCCTGGTCGGTTACCTCGGTTGCCCTGCGGAGAAAGATCCTCAGACATGAATTGTGATGAGACTATATCAGTCACCTCGATCTTTCGCAAACGTTGGATCTGAATCATTCACTATCGACCAACTGAGGCGCGCGAGCGGTCTGGCGCTAAGCAGTCCGATCTCTGCCGGGGGGGGCGTGTCTTCGGACGTTGGCGCTTTCGGAGAAATCGCCCCACCTCGGAGGCTCTCGGGTAAGGCTGAGTTTGTGAAAGGATCCAGGCATGTAGCCCAATGACCTCCGAGATAGGGAACGATCTCCGAGCGGTCCGTGTCTGTGGCGGTCCTTGTTGGCAAACGTCTGGCCCTGTGGCGGTTCGGCTCCGTGGACGTTGGCGCTTTCGGAGAAATCGCCCCACCTCGGAGGTGCCTGGGTGAGGTTGGTTTTTTTGGGACTCCCAGGCTTTGGCCCGATGAGGCTCTTGGGTAGCCCAAGGACCGCCGAGGGTGAGGAACGATCTCCGAGCGGACCAGTTAAGGGGTTTCGCGGCTTTCCGTCCCTCGATGTTTCGGCCAATACTCCTCCACCTTCCATGCCTTGGTCACAACCCCTTGATCCCTTAGGCAACCCGTGGCTTTCCACCGCGGTTGCGGCCATTCCCGTTCTGCTGCTCCTGGGTCTGGTAGCCTGGGGACGCCTTCGCGTCAGTGTAGCGGCCCTCCTCGCGCTGGGTGCGGCGCTGGGTGTCGCGCTGTTGGCTTTTCGGATGCCGGTCGCGGCCGCCTTGGGCGCTGCTGCTTATGGTGGGGCCTACGGATTGTTTCCGATCGGTTGGATTGTCCTCAATGTCATGTTTCTGCATGCCCTGACCGTCCGGTCGGGTTTGTTTCAGGAACTCAAGGAGCAGTTGGTGCGGTTAGCTCCGGATCCACGGATCCAGGTGATCCTCATCGCCTTCTGTTTTGGCGCATTTATTGAGGGTGCGGCAGGATTCGGAGCCCCCGTGGCGATCACAGCAGCGTTGCTCCTCCAACTCGGCTTTTCGCCGATCCACGCCAGCGGATTGTCACTCATTGCCAACACGGCGCCGGTGGCTTTTGGCAGCATTGGCATTCCAATCACGACGCTGGCTCAGGTAACCGATTTGGACGTGCTGAAACTCTCGGCGATGGCCGGACGGCAGTTGCCCATCTTCTCCGCCATCATCCCGCTGTGGATCGTCGGGGCGATGTCGGGGTGGCGCGGAATTCGCGATGTCTGGCCCGTGGCACTGGTGGCGGGAGTTTCTTTCGCGTTGATGCAGTTCTTGGTGAGCAATTTCCATGGACCCTGGCTGGTGGATTCTATTTCGGCCCTGGTCAGCCTCGGGGCGGTCTTGTGGATGCTGCGCTTCCGGCAGAAAGGCGGTCCGGTGAAGGTCCGGGATTCACAAGTTCCTCCGATGAGTTCGCGGTGGTGGCGACCCTGGGTGCCTTGGGTGATTCTGACCGTGGCCATTTTCGCCTGGGGAACCCGGCCCGTGAAAGACACGTTGGACCGTCTGGCTTCCCCGTCCTTTCCAGTCCCTGGCATTCATGAGCGGGTCATGAGGACTCCGCCGGTCGTCCGTGTGTCCAAGGTCGAAAAGGTGGAGTTGAAGCTCAATGTGCTGTCCGCCACCGGGACGGGGATCTTGCTCGCCGCATGGGTGAGCGGTGTGTGGATGGGCTATTCGACGCGCAGTTTGTTGAAAATTTGGTGGGAGACATTGCTCGCGGTCCGCCAATCGCTCCTCACGATCGCGGCCATGCTCGCACTCGGAAATGTCACCAAACTCTCCGGTGCCGACGCCACGCTGGGAATGGCCTTGGCCAAGACGGGTGTCTTTTACCCGTTCTTCGGAACTCTCCTGGGTTGGTTGGGCGTGGCCCTAACGGGTTCGGACACTGCTTCCAACGTGCTGTTCGGGTCCTTGCAGCGGATCACCGCCGAACAGCTTGGTCTGAGCCCTTACCTGATGTGTGCGGCCAATTCGACCGGCGGGGTTATGGGCAAGATGATCGACGCCCAGAGCATCGTAGTGGCCGGTGTTTCAGCACAGGCCCATGGGCACGAGGGAAAAATCCTCCGCTTTGTCTTTGGGCATTCGCTGGTTCTGGCCGTGCTCATCAGTGCCTGGGTTGCAGCCCAAGCCTATTGGCCACCTCTGCAGGCTACCGTGGTGAAGTGAGGCGGCTTGCCCAAGAGGGTGAGCGCCCGGTGCGGCGGCTGCCGTGATAGCCTCACTCGGCCATGGTCTGCGGATCGATCCCCACGGAGCGGCACCAGTCGCGGTAGGCGACGGGAGATATTTCGCTGGGCTTGATCTCGCTGCGCCCACCCCAGAAAACGTTGGTGTATCCGACTGGGATGCCCGCTTCGGTCAGGTGCAAGTCGATGGCTGCCTTGTGTGCTAGTACCATGGCCTTATCGGTTCCATGGGCCACACCCATGATGTTGACGTTACGGAACTCCGGGCCGCCCTCGCGCCAGTAGGCATGGGTCATAATGAAGTGACGACCCAACTCTCGACCGGCGGCCTCTTCGAGTCCGGGCGGCACGGCCCAGTGGAATAGCGCGTTGAATTTCGTGACCCGTTCGCCCGAAGCGAGGGTTTTGACGTGCTCAAGGAAGGTGCTAAAGCGGCCAATGACTTTGCGTCGGTTGAGTTCCTCAGCAACGGCGTGAAATTCTTCTATTCCCAGGTCCGCTTCTTGCGCGCGGCCGGCCCAAAGATCCATCGACAATTCTTGAGACGTGAACTCCCGTTTCAGCGCCGTAAGCACCTTCCATTCGGTGTCGTTGAGTTGGGTCACTTGGACTGCGAGCGACTCGGCAGGCTCATCGGCCCGGGCACCCGGCTCCATGCCGCGCCGCCTTACATGGCCCACGCCTAGAGCAAAGAGCATCTTAGCGGGCATGAGGCGGTGGTGTTCAGCCCCAATGGTTCGCGCCAGGAAGGCTGCATGTTTTTCGAGCGAATACCCTTGAGGCACCTTGAGTGTCGTCCACAGCTTGTAATTGGAACCGGGAGTCGCCACATCGGTGGAGCGCAAGACGACGTGGCCGCTGAAGGGGTCGTTTTGAGACAGGTGCTCGAAGGCGCTATCGAGCCGTTCGGTCGGTACCTGCCAGGCGCACAGGGCTCCTTCGGCCAGGCTCGTGGCCAGCAGCGTTTGACGGATCCGGCGGATGACACCGGCGGCGAGCATCGCCTGCAGGCGCTCGAGGACGACGCCCGCTGGCAGGTCGGCCAATCGGGCGATTTCGCCGATCGGGTCGCGCGGGTATCCCTGGATGCGGTCTTCGCTGACGGCCAGAATGCGGGCGTTGATCGGGTCGGTTGTATCGATGGGAACCCCATCCGACATGGGTCTGTCTGGGGAACTCATACCTTCCGTTTCGGATACAACTTGGCGACCAGGTCGGCGTACCCGTTCAGGTACTGGGTGGGGATCCGCTCGCCAGTGTCGACCACGCGCTCGGATGCCTGGCTCCAGCGAGGGTGCGGCACCTGGGGATCTACGTTGGATTCGAAGGGGTATTCTTGGGCGTTGAGCGTCTCCCAAAGGGTGGACGGTTGTTTGGCCGTGAACTCGATACGGACAATGCTCTTAATGCTCTTGTAACCATATTTCCAGGGCACCACCAACCGCACCGGGGCTCCGTTTTGTTTGGGCAAAGGTTTTCCGTAGAGTCCGGTGGCCACCATCGTGAGCGGGTGCAGGGCCTCGTCCATCCGCAAGCCCTCTGTGTAGGGCCAGGGGTAGTCGGGGAGTCGTGCCACCCCGGGCATTTCTTCGGGCCGCAGCACGGTGGTAAAGGCGACAAATTTGGCCTCCGCTTTGGGCTTGGCCTTGGCGATAAGCTGGGCGAGGGGGAATCCACTCCAGGGCACCACCATCGACCAGGCCTCGACGCAGCGGAACCGATACACACGCTCTTCGTGAGGAAATCCTTGGAGCAAGTCATTCAGCCCCAATTTCAGAGGGTTCTCGCACAGGCCGTTGACTTCGAGCGTCCACGGGTCGGTGCGGAAGCGGCTCGCCAAATCCCGTACTCGCGTCTTGGTGGTGCTGAATTCGTAGAAATTATTGTAATGGGTGGCCACCTCTTCGTCGGAGAGCCGAACGGTGGGGTTGAAGTCGGGATTGCGTTTTCCAGCCGAGAATGCCGTCGCCTTGGCAAGGTTGGTCGATTGAGCCAATGCCGGCAGGCCAACAGCCAGACCTCCGCCGATGAATCCCATGGCGCGCAGAAAATTGCGTCGCCGATGGTAAACCGATTCCGGGGTGACGGCGCTGTCGGGCAAATGCCACGGAGGGCGTACAATCACATTGGGCATGGGCGTAAGAATGGCGGCAGAACGGCGTTCTGCACTTTTTTTTTCAGGCTCTGGGTCACCCGAGTTCTTAGGGCTCGAGCAGGTGCTGGCCGAACCGTTGGAGGCCCAAATCCACCACGACCGCGATTTCATCCAGTCGGCCGAGGTGGCAGTGGGGTTTTATAGAGAGGCACTGTTCAAGACGCGCGGTTCGGTGCGACGGAGGTGGCGGTCGGCGGCATTCGGGCAAAAACAAGGGCCCCTAGCGCGGTCAGCAGCGCATTGATGAGCAGCAATTCAAATCCAAAGCGGTAGCCGTGGAACCATCGCACCGACTGATGATCCAAGACCGCACAGAGGGCGATGGCGCTGATAGCGATCCATGGCAGAGGTTTTCCCGAGATCCGGATCCGCGTGGCCAAGCCCAGTGAAAAAAGACCCAGCAGCGGGCCATAGGTGTAACTGGCCAGCTTGAGAACCAGGTCGATGACTGCGAACTGCGAGGCCAATGAGCGCAGAATTAACAGTGTGAGAAACAACACCCCGGCGAAGGCCGTGTGAACCCGCCTTCGGATTTGTCCTCGTGCGGTCTCGGACAGGTCTTGGCGCTGCTGGAATCCCAGGAAATCGACACAGAAGCTGGTGGTGAGTGAGGTGAGTACCGAGTCGGCGCTGTTGAAGGTCGCCGCCGTGAGGCCCAGCACGAAGACCACTGCCGCCGGAGTGCCCAGAGATCCGAGGGCGATGCGGGGGAAGAGTTCGTCGGAGCGAGTGGGCAGGGGAATTTCGTGGATTTCGGCGAAGCGGAAGAGCAACGCACCGAGAACCAAAATAGCCACCGTGACAAGCACCATGACGGGCGTGAAGAGCCACAGGTTCTTCTGGGCCTCCGGCAAGGTCCGGCACGAGAGTGTCTTCTGCATATTGTTCTGATCGAGCCCGGTCATGACCACCGCGAGAGCGGCGCCACTGAGGAGTTGCTTCCAGAAAAAACTGGGAGATCGCCAGTCCCAATTGAAGACGGTGGTCTCCGGACCGCGCGACAAATTGAGCACGAGGTCCGAGGGGCTCCAGCCCAAGCCAACCATCAGGGCTCCGATGCTCAGAAGGACCCCGAGCACCAGAAATCCACTCTGGAAAAGGTCGGTCCACACCAACGTTTGGATTCCGCCCCGAAGCGTATAAATCAGTATGAGCAGGATGGCCGATCCAGCCGTCACCCAGAAAGGAACGCCCCAACCCTGGAAGACGAACGTCTGGAAGACCGTAACAGCCAGGTAAAGTCGTGCGGCCGAACCCAACAAACGTGACACGAGGAAAAACCCGGAGCCGGTCCGTTGCGCGGTCGTGTCAAAGCGCTGTCCGAGAAACTCGTAGATGGAGGTTAACCGGAGCCGGTAATACTGCGGCAAGAGGAGGGTGCCGATGAGGGCATAACCCACGCAGTATCCGAGGACCAATTGCAAGTAGCCGAAGTGGTCGGTCGCCACCTTCCCGGGCACCGAGATGTAGCTCACACCCGAGAGGGTATCTCCGATAAGACCCAGTGCCACCCAAACCCACGGCGAGCGTCGATTACCGGTGAAATATCCCGCGTTGTCGGCTCGGCGTCCGGTCCACCAAGCCACCGCCAGCAGCGCCGCAAAATAGGCGCCCACACAGGTCAGGATCGTGACGGGATGCACAGAACTCAGCCAAACACGGGCTGCGGGTCCGGGGCACGCGCAAAGTCGCGAGATTGTTGGTCTCGGAGTTGAAGTCTTGAGAAAAAACGACTACTAAAATAACTGATTATCCGTTCTCGGCTTCACAAGGGGCGTCAGGAAGTGATACCTAGATGGAATGCACTCCTTTCAGGTTATCCGGGATGTCCTCCAGACCACTAGTGCCAAGCAAATCGCAGCAGACATGGGCTTGTCGCTATCGCTGATCTACAAGTGGGCTGAAAAGCCGGATCCTGAGGCTGCTACCGCTTCGCACAATCCTCTGGATCGCATGGATCAGTTGCTAAAGAGCACCCGGGACCTGCGCCTGATCCATTGGTTGTGCCAACGGTCCGGCGGGTTCTTCATTCGCAATCCCACGACTCATCATACGCACCCGGAATACTTGATGCCGGCCACCAACGGAGTGGTGCAGGAGTTCGCCGATCTTTTGGCGGTCATCGCCAGCGCCGCTTCCGACAATCGCATCGACCCCGCCGAGGCCATCAAGATCCGGGCTCGCTGGGAAGAATTGAAACGTTCGACCGAAACGTTTGTGGCCTGCTGCGAAGCCGGCAATTTCCAAGCCCTCGAAAAGACCTCCCAACACTAGGGAACTCGCGTCACCCCCACGGGCATCGGTCAGGGGACTCGTGCTGTTACAATACACCTAGCCCCGAAACCGCATCGTTTATCCTATCTCCAAATGAATCGCTACATGGGTTGGGCGGCGGGTCTCCTGGCTCTTGGACTCCTGGGCACTGTTGCTCGGGGCCGGTTCCGTGAAACGGCAATTTCTAGGACTGAAGATATTCGACGCGAAACTCACCCGGCCCCTGCGATCACCGAATTACCTGGCAAGGTCGGTTTGCCCAAGGCGGAGCAGCGTCTCAGCGCGGACGAGGTCGCTCGCGAGTTGGCGGCAATCTTGGCTACCAACGAGAGTTGGAATTGGCGATTCAGCCAAATGGTTCAAGTCATCGAGAGGGCCGATCTCACCCAGCCGGATTGCGTCGCTGTGATTTGGGATTTTGCGATCGGACAACCGCTTCCAAACGGTATGGATGCCGGTCTTTTGGAGGCGTTGGGCCGCTGCTGGATTGTTGCCGACCGCGTTTCCGCTTGGGCTTTTTTGGCCGATTCCAAGCGTCTGGGCAGCGATTCGTCTGGAAACTTCGACTACCGTCAGTACGCCGCCCTGAGAGGAGCGCTCTCGAAATGGATGGAATCGGACGGCGAGGAAGCAGTGCGACGGGTGCGGAGCCTGACGGGTTCCAGAACTCGATCGGATTTGGTCGTGCACCTGTATTTGAAGTGGCTGCAAAGCGAGCCGGAAACGGCCTTGAGAAGCATCCGTCAGGCACCCATTGATGAAGATCCGGAGATCGAGGATCCGCGATTCTTTCTTCTGAACATCGTCGATCAGAAGATCCCAGAATTGGCACTCAGGTTAGCCCGTTCCATTCCTACCGCAGCGTGGGCGCAACTCTCGGAAGAAAAAATCTCCGAAATTCTCGGGTTTTGGAAAAATGAGCATTTGGAAGTCGCGGTGGTGCTGTTGCAGCAGCTCCCCGAGAATTTTAGCCCACGGGTGACCTTCGAAGTGGTCGACGCCTGGGGTGAAGAAGATCCCAATGCCGCTTTGGAATGGGTCTTGGCCCACCCGGCCCCCGATGGCTCGGGGGATTCGCGGGTGGATTCGCTCATGGGGGCACTGACTCGGCAAGACGTCGCGGCCGCCATCGCTCGATGGGATACTGCCTCGGCAGAGCAACAGGGCAAATGGCTGCCCACCCTGACCCGGGAGTGGGCAATCCAGGATCCCGCCGCAGCCAGTCGCTGGGCTGAGCAACAATGGCAGCGGGGATATGGGATCGTGGCACTGGTCCGAGGTGCCGAATCGTGGATCCGAACTGATGCCGCCGGAGCCGCAGCATTTCTCAAGGAAGTGTTGCCGACGGTCCGTCAGCCCAGCGATCGACAAGAACTCGTCCAACTCTGGGTCACGGCCGAACCCTCCGCAGCCCTGGGGGCTCTGAATGAAGTGGTGCCGGCTCAAGGCCGCGAAGCGGTCCTAAGCCGCCTTCTGCCAATGGCAGTTGCTGCCGATCCCGCCAGTGCCGTCGCGGCCGTCTCCGGGATTCGCGACCCGGTGCTTCGGGCGAAAACTATCGCAGACATCGGCGTGCAGTGGTCTTCCCGTGACCCTGAAAACGCGCTGAATTGGGCTGTGTCTCTGTCACCGGGCAGCGAACAGACCGCGGCTATTCGGTCCGTCTATCAGGTTTGGTCCGGCAACCAATTCAATAGCGCGAAGGCCTCCTTGGAGCGCCTAAATTCAATTCAACGCGACCAGGCGTTGGTGGGTATCATTCATGAGCGCATGAACACCTCGGTCGCCCAGGCCGCCGATCTTGGGCTCATGGTCTTCGATTCTCTTACCCGTGCCGAACTGCTCGACTCGGTCTTTCAACGGTGGGGGCGTTCGAATCCCGCTCAAGCCAAGTCTTGGGTGGAGCAGTCCAACTTGCCGGAGTCCCTTCGGGATCAATTGAAAGCCCGTATCCCTTGATCCTCGGGATCATGAGTTCAGAAAGCTGGAAGGGAGAATGAGGGTGTGTGACAAGCTCAAGGACGGTTCACACCCCTCAGTGGAAAGGGTCTTGAGTGGACTTAGGCAAGACAAGGTTCGGCAACCGACAATATCGGTCGGTTCAAATCGGCTCTCCTAGGCTCGCCTTGAAAACCAGCCTACTGCGCCTGCAGGTTGTTTTACCTCAAAAACGGCTAACCAAGGCGCTATTGGATTTTGGGCGGTTCTGCCTGTGCGGCTCAATCCAGCCCGCACAGAGGGAGCTGACGTTCTTCGTCATCGACGTCGGCGTCGGGGGCGTCGGGGGCGTTCGAGGTTTCTAACGCAGGAGCGCGATTCGGGGCTGGACGGGAGGGGGCCAGCGGTTTCTCCAGCAGGTTCCGTTGCCAAGGCATCAAGCCTTCCCACGCATCGGGATCGTTGCGACCGAGCGCATACAGGGTGGCCTTGGAGGCGATGAGGGTTGGATCGATGCCCAACTCACGGGCGTGGGTGTCACGGATCTGGGCCAGTCGGTCAGAAACGTCGAGCTCGGCCCGGGTCATCCGGCGTGAATGCACGCGAATCGGGCGGGGGAGGCGGTTCTCGGGTACTTCGAGTCCTTGTTGAATCGCATCGAGCAATCCAGACCGCCGCTTGGAGGTCAGGAAGTGGGGCAAATTTAGACCCCGAGTCGTACGGGTCTCCGAGGCCGCCGCAGACAATTCGGCCAACTGCTCATGCTTGAGAATAAAGAACGGGGGGCGACCGGTGCGCAGAGCGTCCTTCTCGCGCCAATGCCAGAGTTCGCGCAGAACCGCCAATCCGAGAGCATCGAGCTTGTCGTGTCCCTTCGTGCGCCAGATAGCGTCGTCATCGATGCGCTCGGGTTGGCAGCAGTCGCGGATCAATCGCTCACAAATTTGTTGGTGCCAGTCGAGGCGTCCCAAAGACTCTAACCGACCCAGGAGCGACTGCTGCAGGGGGAACAAGTGACGCACATCGTTCAGCGCGTAATCCACCATGGCCGGCGTCAGGGGGCGTTTTCCCCAGTTGGCCTTTTGTGAGCCCTTTTCCAGAGTGATGCCGAGGTGGGTGTTGAGGGCATCGTTGAGGCCGAAGCGGGCCTCACCCGCCAAGCGAGCGGCGAGCATCGTATCGAAGATCCGAGCGGGCTTAAAATGGTGTCCTCGGAACAGCAGGCGAAGGTCGTAGTCAGCAGCGTGGAAGATGATGGAATGCTGATCCATGGCTTCCCACAAGGGTTCGAGGTGCAGGTCCGACAGAGGGTCGACGAGGTACTCACTGCCAGGCACACCGACCTGAAGCAGGCACAGTTTTTCCGGGTAAGCGTGCAGGGAGTCGGCCTCGGTATCTAAAGCGACCCATTCTGACTCGCGTACTCGGCACGCGAGTTCCCGCAGTTCGGCGGTGGTGCTGATCACAGGCAGTTAAATTGGACGATGGGGAAACCTAGGTGAAGCGGCAATTGCGCTGGAATCATTATCGTTGAGGCTCTGTGTAACGGGCCGCGACGGCCTATTATCAAAATATCAAGGGGTTCGCGGAGGCTAGCCAACGCTGCGAAACTGGCGCTCAACCTTTTCAGGAGATCGATGTTTCCGAGTGTTTTGTGGGGGAGTCACGAGCCTGAAATTGGCGAAAGGCCTGCAATTCAGCGGGGCGATTCTTCCAATACGCCACCAAAGCAGTGAGTGCGGCCAACGTTTGGGGTGTTAGGTGGTGCTCGATGTCTTCGACCTCGCGCTCGACGGTTTCAGCCCCCAGTCCCAGCAAGGTCAAGAGTTCGGTCAGGGTGCGATGCCGATCCTTGATGTGGGCGGCGACGGCAGCTCCTTCAGCAGTGAGGGTGAAGCCGCGGTAGCGCTGGTAGTTGACGAAGCCGCGTTTAGCCAGACGGCGCACCATGTTGGACACGGTGGACGAACTCAGGCCTAGGGCCTCAGCCAGATCGCTGACTCGGGCATACCCGTTGCGCTCGACCAATTCCTGGATGCGCTCTAAGTGATCCTCGGTCGATTCCGACCGGGACAACGTCTGGTTGGCGGTTTCCTTGAGACGACTCATGACACTCCGATCCTCCAATCGTTTAGTGACTCAACTGCCGGGTGGCTGCGCCCCGAAGGCGAGGATCCGGAGAGCCTGTCAGTTGCGTGATCCACGGGCTTCCAGGACGGCCGAAGGCCTGATGTAGCCACACCACCTCGAGTGCAGCGCGCGGGTCTTTTTGCGATTTAATCCAAGACGCGGCGCGTCCAAGCACCTCGCCGGCATCGCGTTGGCGCAGCACCAGGCGGGACTGCTCTTGCTCCCAGCCATTGGCCGAGAGCGTCCGGTCCAAGAGGTCTGTCGTGGAGAGCTTGGTCAGATCGGGAGCCCGTCGATGCGGTGCCTTGCCCGAGGCGTTGGCCGTGACGCGCCAAATGCGCCCATGCTCCTTGTCGCGGCGCGGATCACGGAAATCGACCTCGCCGTGTTGAATGATGGGATTGCTCCAATCGGCAATGTACAGCGCGCCATCCGGCCCGAGGCGCAGGTCGATAGGACGGAAGGTGACGTTGGTGGAACGGAGCAAATCGGGCTGCTCCTGAGTCTGGAACGAAGAACCCGAATCCTTCACCGAGAAACGCACGATGCGGTGCGCGCGGAAATCACAGGTGATGGCATTCTCTTGCCACTCTTTGGGAAATGCCGGGCTGTGGATCACTTCGAGGCTGGCGAATTTTGGATAATTACCTGGGCTAATACTGTCGGCCTCGCGACGCATGTCGGAGTAGGTAAAGTAGGTCGCGCCATCGACCGCGTGATAAATGCCCTTACCGCCGGCGCCGTCGGTGAAGAAGGAGTTGCCGTACTGGTCCCAATGGTGGCCCCACGGATTGCAACCGCCGCGGGTGAAGACCGACAGAGTCCACGAATCCGGATTGAAGCGCCAGATACCGCCCGAGTTGAGGCGTCGCACCCCGTGGGCCGTCTCGATGTGGGTGTGCGTGTAAATCGACTGGTTCATGTAGAGGTGCCCGTCATAACCCCAGCGCAGCGTGTGGAGATTATGATGGGTGTCCTCGGTACCGAAGCTCGACAACGTCACCGTACGTCGGTCGGCCTTGCCGTCGCCATCGGTGTCCTCCAGATGCAGAAGCTGATGACTGGCCGCCACGTAGCAGCCGCCCTTTCCATCAGGAACCACGCCCGTAGGAATGAGCAGGCCATCGGCAAAGACGGTGTGGCGGTCGGCCTTGCCGTCGCCGTCGGTGTCTTCCAATATTACCACAGAATCGACCGCAGGCTGCCCCGGCTTGATTTGCGGATAGACCTCAGACGACGCCACCCAGAGGCGTCCCTGCGGATCCCAGTTCATGTGGATGGGCTTATGGAGGAGCGGGTTCTCTGCCCAGAGGCTGACTTCCAATCCGTCGCCCGTATCAAAGCTCGGGATGGCTTGCTTCGAAACACTGGCCCGCGAGTCGGCGGCTGCGCTGGCTTGGATCGCATTCTTTGCCAGCAGAGCTCGCACTTCGGCCAGAACCTTGGGGTCTGATTGTTCGGACGGACGCAAACCGGCAATCTTGGTGTCCCACTCGGCGATCATCGGATCGAACTGCGGAATCTCGACACCATTGCGCCCTTGCTCGTGCTTGCGGAATCCGAAGAGGTAGGTCCAGTTGGCCGGGCGCCACCGATGGAAGAAGAGTTCATTCTTGTGCTGGATGGCCGAGCGGAGCAAGGCGGTGTCGGTGCCCTTGGCCGGAGCCTGAATTCCGAGGAGCTCGGGCAGACGTTCAGCGAGCATGCGGTAGCCGGTGTCATTGAGAATCACCGGGCTCTCGTAGGTCACCATGCGCAGCATCGAGATGCGCCGCGTCGCCCCGAGAATGTCGACGACAGGGATGTCCGAAGACCTGCCCAAAGTGCCCAGCGCCTCAGCGACTTCGATCAATGCCTTGGAGTGGGTCGAATCGGGCCGCTCGCCTTGCTGCTGGATCGGGGTAAAAAAAACAAAACGCACCGGTTGGCCGCTGGCCTCCCGGATCCCGACCATCAATCGGCCGGTGTCGGTGATAAACTTGGAAAGGTACGCTGCATGGGCCTCACCCGCCGGGATGTCAGCCAACTCGAGGGCTGCGGTCATGCCGTAGCTGAGAATGGCGACCGAAGGTTTGGCGATGGCAACCTGCTCCTGCACGCGCTTGAGCCAGCCTGCCTCCGACTTGTTCCAATCGAAGCTGGCGCGGGCCTTGCCCATGGGGGTGTCGCCGGCCCAGGAGAGGTTGCGGAAGGTGATACGACGGTCGGAGTACGACGCAGTTAGCGCGGTCTCTAAGTGGCCGTAATTGACCTCCCGCTCGAAGAAGGTGTCACCGATCAAAAGCACCCGGTCTCCGTCATTCAGGGAGAACCGCGCCAGCTCGGCGGCGGGCAGGGCGGGGACACCTCGACCCAGACCGAGGATCAGGACGCAAAGCCAGAGTTGGATTCGTTGACCGAGGATCATGTTTTGAGGGTGACGGGAAATCCCCGGTCCGGGGAAGCAGGAAAGCAAGGGAGGAGGGAGGCAGCGGAACCCATCGATCTCCCGCATGGGTTTGGGGTGTCTCAACGCCTGGGGGAACGTCTTGGGCACATCGGAACATCGGCATAGGCCTAAGACCCCGTTCGCCAACTCCACCCATGGCCTTGGCGAGATCGTCAGCCCATTTCCCGGCTCGCGTCCTGTCTCCTTCTGAAATTGGGAAAGTTATGAAGACAACACCCCGTTTGCTCTCATCCAGAAGGGCTATTTCGATGGGGAATGTATTTTGGGAGCCTGCCGCTGAATACCATGGATCGTCCCAGATTAGGGCGTTGGATAGCGGCTAGCGATGGATGGCCCAGCGTCCACGGATTCGTCACCTGGATGGCACTTGAATCTCGCGGCTCCGGCTTAGGAAACTAAGATCAATGAATTCGGTTCACCGACCGGGATGTTTTCGGACCAGACGCCACGCCTTCACACTCATCGAATTGCTGGTGGTCATTGCGATCATCGCCATCCTTGCAGGCATGTTACTTCCGGCCCTCGGCAAGGCCAAAAGCAAAGCCCAGGGCATTATGTGCATGAACAACGGCAAGCAGCTGATGCTGGGTTGGACCCTGTATTCCGGGGACCATCGGGATGAGATCTGCCTTTCATCAGGCTTAGGGGGCCTCGTCTCCACCCACAGCCCCACCAAAGTGTATCCCATGAACCAATGGTGCATGGGCACGATGCACGAGGGGCCCAGTTGGACGAACACGGTCCTCATCATGGATTCGCTCCTGTACCGGTATGTGGGATCGCTGGCGGTCTACAAGTGTCCCTCGGACCGTGCGACCACCCGGAGCCCGTGGGGTTCCGGCGGCGGGATCCCCAAGGTGCGGAGTTTGGCGATGAGCTGCTTCATGAACCCGCTGCCCGGGCAGGAGCGTACCAGCGGCCGTTCCTACCGAAAGCAGAGCGACTTCACCCTCGGTGCGTCCATGACCTGGGTGACGATCGATGAGAATCCTGCGTCGATCAACGACGGCTGGTTTGTCCATGAATCGAGGACCTCGTGGGTCGATTACCCCGCATCGTACCACAACAGCGCCGGTGGGTTGTCGTTCGCCGATGGCCATTCCGAGATCAAGAAGTGGCGTTCGCCGATGCTCACCACCTACGGACAGCGTTCCCGGACCGACGCCCGCCTGGACGCCATCGATGCAACGTGGCTCTTAGAGCGAACGACCGCCAATTGATTGGCTGACCAGAAGCGGCTCATCAATCGCACAGCCTGGATTGGTGCAGGCCACCTTTCAGGTCGGTCGAGCGGTTCGGACGGACATTCCCGACGGGATTCCGTCAGTGCCAATCTTCCCGCGGTGGCCGAACCCCTTGATCCACTTCGGGAGGTGCTGAGTCGTTCGACACTCCGCCTTGGATCCATTCGCTCTGGACGAAGAGCCTGTGGGCCGAGAGGTGAGCCCTCTATTGATCCCTTCAGAGCGTTCCATGCACTCTCAATGACGAATGACCGAGTTCTTCGATACGCACGCCCATTTGGACTTCCCCGATTACGTCGAGGACTTGGAAGCCGTGGTCCAGCGCGCCACAGCGGCGGGCATCACGCGAATTGTAACCATCGGGACTACTCTCGAAGGCAGCGCCCGGGCCGTGGCCATCGCAGAGCGTTTTCCGTCGGTGTTTGCGGCCGTGGGCGTCCATCCAGGTCACATGGACGAGTCGCCCGATGAAATTCGGCCCATGCTGCGTGATTTGGCGCGGCATCCCAAGGTAGTGGCCATCGGCGAAACCGGTCTCGATTTCTTCCGCCGCCCCGGTGAGCCCGAGCCAGAACCGGTGGCCGATGCCGCCAATCGTCGCAAGCAGGCCTCGCTGTTCGAGCAGCAGTTGGAGGTGGCCGCCGAACTGGGTCTCAACGTCATCATCCATACCCGCGACTCCTTCGCGCCGACCCTAGAGGTCTTTCGGCCTTACGCTGCGCGCGTGAAGGGCGTCTTCCATTGCTGGGTGGGTTCGGTGCCTGAGCTTCGCGAGGTCGAGGCGCTCGGGTCGCTGGCCAGCTTCACCGGCATCGCGACTTTTAAGAACGGCGTGAATGTGCGCGAGGCGGCCGCGGCTGTGATCGGGGGCCACTTCATGCTGGAAACCGATTGCCCGTTCCTGGCCCCGGTTCCGTTCCGCGGCAAGCGTTGTGAACCTGCCTACGTGGCTCAAGTCGCCGTCGCCATCGCCGACGCCCGTAGTCTGAGCCTCGAAGCACTGTCTGCCGAAACTTGCGCCACGGCCCGGCGGTTCTTCCCGAAGTTGGGCTGATTTCCGGGGGAGGCTGAAATTAATCCACAGGCTTCTCGTAGACACCGCAGGGCCGGACACAGCCCGGGCTTTGGCCGGTTCCGATTACGGCATTCAGCAAGAGAGTTACTCCAGGTGGATGCAGCGGTAACCGGGAATGTTCGCTTCGATCAGCGGCCGACCCTCAGGGCCTAGGACGAGCAGGGCGGTGGACAAGGCGTCAGAGACCGCAGCCTCGGGCCCCACGACCGCCGCACAGCGAGCTCGCCGAACGGGTTCACCTGTGCGCGGATCGAGCACATGACCGAGTTGCTGGCCGCCTTCGGTGAACGACTTGCCCCAGACGGCCGAGACCGAGAGAGATTCGTCGCGGAGTTCGAGCGAATGTGTCACCGAGGGAGCGCCAGAAAGTGCGGCCGAGCCCGTTTTTCCTGGTTCGGAATCCTGAGGGCCCGGCAGACCCACTCGCCAAGCGCGTCCGTCCGGAGCCAAACCGCGAGTGAGGATGCTGCTGGTGCCCCCGTGCAACAGCGCGTGCGGCACGCCGGCCTCGGTCAGTAGGTCGAGGGCCCGGTCGAGGGCGTGTCCCTTGCCGAGGGCGCCCAAGTCGAGTTCTACACCGGGATGATCGAAGGTCACCGAGAACGCCGAGCCATCGAGACGGACCCGGTGCCACCCTGAGGCGTCGCGGGCCTGACGCACCGCCTCTGGTGAAGGCCTTGAGCCAGTGCCACCGACGAACCCCCAGGCCCGCAACAGAGCTCCGACCGTGATGTCGAAGGCCCCATCGGTGACCTCGGAAAGGACTCGGGCCCGCTCGAGTAATCGGAAGGTGCTCGGCGACACACGGACTGCCCCCCCGGCGGCTCCGGCATTCACCCGGGCGATGTCCGACGATTCCCGGTATCGGCTCAGGGCCGACTCGAGTGCGTCGACCTCGTCCAGAGCCTCCTCACCGGCGGCACGCAACCGCTCCGGAGCCTGTCCCCAAAGCACCCACTCGAAGCGGGTCGCCATCGCATGACGAGCGAGACGGACCGGTTGTGGCATGCCTGTGGTGTCCATCATGGGACTCGATTCAGCGGCCTGAGATTGCGACGGGAAAGGGGAATCATTACGGCCATCCATCGGGCCGCATGAATTAGATTCGGTCCAATTAAAGCGCATTACCGATGAGGGCGGAGAGGTAGTTAGGTTTCCTTCGCTGGTTCTATAAACGCATGACTGGCACGGTGGGAGGTCTGATTGCAACCGGTGGTCTCGTAGCCTTAGGGTGTCGCTCCATCCTCACGCCCATGCGAGTCCTACCACTGACCTTGCTGCTCATCGTACTCATTGGCCTGTCGCCAGCGCGTGCAAGCTACCTCCGGATCACACGCGACACTGCGCAACCGCAGGAGGTGATCGTCTTCGATGCGCGGTATCCTTATTGGACGGATGGAACTTATATCGCGACCTACCCTCAGGACGCTCTGTCGAAGGAAGGCTGGCGGGCCCAATACTACGGAGGAGTTGTGACCGAGCGGAGAACGGGGCTGACATTGCTGCAATATGCCTCGTGGCAGATGGCCGGGAAAGGGGCACCAACCAGCGGTATAGATTTCGTCCATGCGGGGCCGCACATGAGTTGGAAACGGTCGAACTGGGAAGGTTCGTCCGGAGGAATCAAAGGCAAGTGGCCGGACACGGAGTTCAAGCCGAACCAATGGTATCGGTTTGTCCACCGCGTCTGGACGTCAACCTCACCATCGCCGGGTGAGGGTTTTGCCGGTGTGTGGATGAAGTCGCTCGAGACGGGCGAGTGGTTTCACCTGGCGACCTTCAAGTTTCCGGCCGAGCTCACCGGCTTCAATTATATGGGAGGTTTTCACGAGCGCTTCACGCCGAGAGCCAGTCTCAAGAGCGCGATGGAGGTCCGGAATAGTTATGCGCGGCGGAGTGGTCAGTGGACTTCCGAGGCCGAATTCAATGCCTCCAGTGCAAAGGATGACACCGTCCAACTGACGCTCTCAGGCGACAAGCGCTCGGTGCTCATGGAAACCACGGCCAATGAAATAGATCCTTCAACAGGTAGACCCAAACAGGGGGAAGTGAGCGAAGGCCGCAGGGTTCTCGAGCAACCGTCGGAGCCGGACTTTTTTGACCCCATCGCGGTTGAATCGGTAACGCCAGAAATCGGTGTCAGGCGCGTGGTGGTGCGATGGAAAATAGGTACCAAGTCATCGCCTCAACTGGGTTATCAGGTGAGCCTCCTGGATGGCGAGCGGGTGGTGGCCACAGAAAAGCGCAATGACCCGGAAAAGCGGATGTGTGTGTTCGACTTGCCGGCAGCCCCGAGGCGCTCTCTCCAAGCTCGCCTGCAAATCAACGATGTCTTCGGCAATAGCTCGGCTCCGGTCACCGTGAAGGTTCCACGTAGCGTCTCCCAACCCGCGCTGGGACGAGCGAACTCAGCGTCGGCAACACTCGGACTGACCTACAAATACTTCGAAACAACGCAGTCGCAGGATTGGAGGAAATTGCCCGATTTTTCCAAACTAAACCCGACTCGGCAGGGTGCAGTAGCGACTCCGGACATCACCCCACGTCTGCGTCGGGAGGGCTACGCGTTGGAGTTCACCGGGTTTCTGATGGCCCCGGAAGACGCGCTTTATACGTTCTCACTCACCGGAGCCAGCGGCATGAAATTGATGCTGGATGATCGGTTGGTGATCGATGCGGACGGCTACCGGTCCATTGCCCACTACTCCGAAGCGCTGTCGTTGCGCGCGGGATTGCACGCGTTTCGCCTGCTGTATGTGCAGGGGCCCAAACAGTCGCAGCAGCCTGACGATTTCCTCCAGCTATCGTGGTCGAAGCCGGGGAGTCCTGAGTGCCCGATTCCGGCCGAAGCTTTTCGCCGCCGTGCGGAACCGCAAGATCCTCGAATCACCGTCGTACCCGTTAGCTCGACCGATGCGAGCGTAACGCTTTCGTGCAAGCTCAACACGGGTACTCACCGAATCGAGCGGGTGGAATATTATGGAGAGAATCCGAGCTTCGACTACTTCGCGTGGCAGGGCGGCAAGACGCTCTCGTACTTGCTGGCGACGGTGTCCAACGCGACCGAATCGGTGACTGCACCAATCTGGTCGGGCACGTCACGCACGGTGCGCGCTCGATTGGTCTACGATGGCAATCGAACCGTGGATAGCGCGCCGGTTGTCGTGACGCAAAAGGCCGCAAGACCTGAGCGTGAGGGGTACCGACTCTCGTCGCTGGAGCATCATAGTTACCCGGTCGCCGTGGAGCACAGTCACGACGAGGTGAAGCTCGTCGGAGAGTCGATGGGGCTTTACACCCGTGTGCACACCGGGGACGTGACCCTGATTGCCCACCTGAAGGACATTACGCGTGACGAAGCGACTCCAGACGGCTCGCGCCCTGTGGATTCGGCCAACTGGTTTTCGGGCATTATCCTACGGGCCAACGTCAACGCGCGCCCGGGTGAACCGCTCGGTGGGCGGGATATTCCATTCTCTGCGATCATGGGGGCCAGCAGCGGAGCGACACGGCATTGCGATAGCACCATGATCGATGGCGCGGGCAACCAACCCTCCGGCAACATCGGTTCAAATCTCAAGTGGATGAAGCTAGTGAGGCGTGGAGGGGACATCACCACGTATGCCTCCAGCGACGGCATGGAGTGGAAGACCCTCAAGACGGTCAACTTCCCAAAATTGCCCGATCAGATGGAGATAGGCTTCGTGCATTACTCCATCCCCTCGGCTACGCCGATTGTCCACCATGCCGTGTTTGATCACATCCGCGTTGGACCCTAGGAGGCAATCTTGGGAGCCAGAATAACTCGGCTCGAGTTGCAGCGGTAGGGCTCAAAATGGTTCAGCCTCCGGGTTCTGCTGGGGCAAAATCTTGGTGTCTCGTCTTATGACACACTGCTGGATTGCCCCGGGCCATTGCTTGTGGTTTCTTTAAGATGTCTGAACGAGACGCATCCAGAGCGTCAGCGGAGAGAAATCCGCTGACCAGCGACCTGCCCAGAGTTTTGGGAAAGGTGCTTTGGAAGCCCGCAAGGGTTTCCGATGTGCAGGCGAAAGCCTGAATCAAAATAATAACTCCTGTGTGAAGGCCGTCGTCTCGTTTAAATCGAGCGACGGCCTTCGTCTTTTAAACACGGCTCTGGGTGTGTGCCAGTCAGGCAGAAAATAGCCATGCACACATCAATACGTTTCCCTAAGAGCAACCCCAACCACCACCTCTGGAGCAACCACGGCACCTGGTGGTGTCACTTCACAGTCCATCGAGCGGACTTCACGAAACAACGCATCCGGCGCAATACCGGGACCCGCCGCCTCGATGAAGCCCGCCAGATTCGGGACTTTCTGCTCGCCGCCTTGCCCACCACCACGACCGCAGCCTGAAAGGAACCGCGCCATGAAGAAGTACGAAGACATCGGCTATGATTTCTGCCCGACCAGCTACTGGGATGATACCAGTGTCGAGCAGGCCGTCTTGCGAGGGGTGAAAGGCAAGCATCGTCGGAAGGTCCTCTCGAAGGCTTTGGCCGAGGGCAAATTCGAGAAGGTCTCTGAGGAAATTCAATCGGCTGAAATCTCCAATGAGCTGCGAGACCGACTGGGTCAAATTCACCCATCGCTCATGGGTGGTGAGTACCTCCCCAGCTATCAACGGGAGGAGACTGAAATCGCCCGCATCGAACTCGAATCCACCACCTCGGACGTCATCAGCATCCGTGCCCGGTGGGAGGACGGGCAAATCCATTACCGGGTGGTCGACGAGTACGACACCGAGTTCAACTGCAAACCAGACCGCAGCGACGGCCCGCTAAGTTTGGATGAGTTTATCCGGTTTATTGATGCCATCTCTTGCCAAGACCTGTCGGGGCCGTTCTCGCTCGCCTACAACCAACTCAACGCCGAGGGAGGCACGAGGCGTCGACGTCTGAGGCATTTCACCAGCATCGATTCAGACGTCTACGTTCAGCTGTCGGGACACTTCGAAAGCGTCTTCGCGGACTGGGTGGCCCAGGGAGATGCTGAAACCGAAGGCGTTGACGATGAGTGACTCGGTCAATCAAAGGGCCGAGTAAAAACAGGGTTACTCTATTCAAACAGGCCGTGGAGTGACCCATCCGCTCGGTCTTCAAAACGAGGATGAATCGGGAAGGGGGGGCAGGTCAGCAATTGTCGCTCAATTCCTGGGCAATAGCCCGTTCAGGCTGCGGAGCCCTTCGCCGAGTTCTGGGCAAAAGGAACTGGTGCATCCATAATCGGAAGTTGTTCTCTGACCCGTTTCCTGACGTTTCCGAACGTCTTGGTCTTCCAGCCGGATTTTTTTCACGCGGAGCCGCGGAGAGTGCGGAGGTCGAAGGTCGGAGGATTGGATTCTCTCCGCGAACTCCGCGTCTCCGCGTGAGACTCTTTCTTCCCCTTATTCATGGCAGCGCCTTGATGTTGCCCAACGCACGTGCCGGCTCGGTTTTCCATGGCTTTCATTTCCCCTTCTTTCTGTCCGGTAATTCCGGCAGGCGGTTGTCGGTGGTGAGCAGTTTCATCTGCTGGATGGCGATCTGATTCAGGCGGATGAGGCGTTCGGGCTGGGGTAGGCCTTGGCTGATGAACAGAGCGTTGAGGTTCTCTAGGTTGGAAAGGCAAACCAGTAGGGCACTGGTGGCTTGATCGCGGATGTTGCCCTTTTGGCCAGGATTCGCACCGCGCCACTGGGTCGCAGTCTGGCCAAAGAGGGCCATGTTGAGCACATCGGCTTCAGACGCGTACACGAGGTTGGTTTGGGCCTTGCCCAGCTCCGGCGGGATGAGGTGGGTCTGGATGGCGTCGGTGTGGATGCGGTAGTTGATCTTCGCGAGATTGCGGCGGATATCCCAGCCGAGGGTTTGGCGCTCGGTTTCCTTGAGTCGCTGGAACTCCTTGATCAGGTACAGCTTGAACTCGACCGAAATCCACGAGGCGAATTCCAAGGCGATGTCCAGATGCGCAAAGGTTCCGCCGTAGCGCCCGGCCTTGGATTGGATACCAATGGCTCCCGTGCGCTCGATCCACTGCTTGGGCGTCAGGGTGAAGCTGTTCAGGCCCGCAACTTTTCTAATCCCGTCGAATTCGACGGGATTAAATTGCACGTTGTTGATCTGTTCCCAGAGGCCGAGAAACTCGAGGGTGTTGCGGTTGCGCAGCCAATTGCGAATGAGGTCGTCACTGGCTTCCTGGTTCTTGTAGCGGGCAATGTCGGTCAGGCAGACATAATCCTGGTCGTTCACACCGGTGAGGCGGACTTCGCGGGAAAGGACTTCGATCTTTCTGCTCATGACTGAGGCACCGTTGAGCAGTGATTTGATATTTTCCAGCACTTCCGCGATCTCGGCGTCCAGCGTGGCGATCTGCTCCATGATTCCTTGCGGGCTGCTGCGCACGACTTCCTCGCCGCCGGGAACGGGGTCAGGAAACAGTTTGCGAATTGGACTTAGTCGGGTGTCAGGTACTGTGGCTCAATTCCTGAGCAAGAACCCGTTCAGGCCGCGGAGCCCTTGACC
>Ga0255132_1000170_pt1 | contig 25101 bp, 13 predicted proteins | sample Law_Law_RepA_8d_FD_188551 | JGI IMG/M metagenome (GOLD analysis project Ga0255132, IMG submission 188551) | Freshwater microbial communities from St. Lawrence River, New York, United States - Law_Law_RepA_8d | ecosystem: Environmental > Aquatic > Freshwater > River | place: USA: New York...
GCTCAAACCCGTGCCGTCCGTAGAATCGCTGGGCGGCCGCATTCTGGGCGTCGGTCAGAAGCGTGATCCGAAGGCACCCGGCCGACCGCGCGAAATCGACAGCGGCCGCCAGCAGCCGCGACCCGGCACCACCTCTGCGGGCGTCCGGCCGAACCACCATATCCTCCAGTAGCGCGACCCGGCCGCCCAACGCGGTGGATGGGAGGAACAGCAGGCTGACCATGCCGACCGCCGCCGGCCCATCCCGCAGCACCAGCACCTGGCCCACGTCCGCGCGGCCAAGGATAAATCGCAGGCCGGCCGACTGCCGCTCCGGGTCCGGCCGGAACTCAGCCTCCTGCTGAAACAGCACTCCGAGCAACTCGCAAAGGGCGGGCACGTCCTCTTCCGTTGCGGGAGTGACCTCCATCTGTGTATTCGCCTCCTGCCGCCGAACGAATAAATTGGGCAGTTCGCAGCCAACAAGCTTATCATACCGCAGGACGCAATAGAGAGTCTGCTCCAGCGCCTGGTTCGGCGTCCCTTTGCCCGGTGGACCGCCGGTCACTTGTCGGCTAGGAACTGCATCTCCACTTTGCCGTCGGCCCAGAGAACGAACCAACCCTTCCCAGGCCCGCTCTTCTCCAACTGCTTGTCTTCCCGGAAAGTAATGCGGTTGATCTTCGGTAGGACCTTCATGAAGGTCAGGTCCTTGACCTTGCCGTCCTTGGTGGAGAACAGGTACATCCACCGGTCGGTGGAGAAGCAGATGGTGGTCAGCGACGGGTTCTCCCCGTAGGCATAGATCTCCCCGACGTCCTTGGGCTTCGCCTTCTGGAAGGCGGCCCACAAGGCGTTGCGCTTGGCCTCCTCGCCGACGCCAGGCGGCTCCACGGCCGCCGCTTGCGCCACAAATACCAGTGCTACTGATGCCGCCACGAGTAACCGGATGAACAACGCCACAACGCACTCCTTTAGAGAGACCCCTCTGCAGCCGAGCTTATTTTTATACTTATCAGCCCAAACCCTATAAACCTTACCAATTCAGCCTATCACACAGGCCAAGCTCGACCCGACGTTGAATGATGTCAGGCGCTTGCAGGCGAAGTGTGATTTTTGTGGAGTGATGGCCAGTTTCGGCATAATCACCCAAAAAGGTTATACAATGTCCGTTATTAATATTTTTATTATAACTATAAATTTTTTGGATAGTTCAATTCGGCTTTGAGGTGCGATCTCGATCACCAAAAATGATCACTAACAGTATCAGGATGAAAATAGTGATGATCAAAAATAGATATTTTAGATAGTATTATCAGTAAAAAAAGAGGGAGCTGCTATTGATGAAGAGCGGAATCAAGTTGCTATCAGCACAGACTGTTGCCTAGGCGTGATAGAAATCACCCAAGGCCAATAAGAGAAGGTGATGGAAACCAACCTGAGTCACTTCCAGAAGCGAGTCATCCGCAAGAGCGATAGTTCGATGTGTCCTGTCGAGACAGTTTCGTGGGAAAATGCGGTGGAATTTTGCAAGAAGTTTTCGGACTTGCCCGCGGGAAAGAAAGCTAGTCGCGTGTATCACTTGCCGACGGAGGCGGAATAGGAATACGCTCGCCGCGCGTGCGGATTTGTCCCCATGGCTTGTGCTTCACAGGAACGTCAGCACTTTTACGGACCCACTATAGCGGACTTCAGCGATAGACCTCGTGCCGAAGATGCCATTCTGCTCAGGCGGAACTGGCGCTTAACGTGGTCCACCCAAGGTTTCAAAAAACAGTCTGGCGCGGCGGCGGGAGGCAAATGGGCTTTCGCCGGCACCGTGGCCCTTGCCAGGCAGCAGCAGGAAATCGAACTCCTTGTTGGCGCTCACAAGAGCATCGACCACGCGCAGGGTGCATGCCGGATCGACATTGGTGTCGAGCTCGCCAACAGTAAGCAGCAACGTGCCTTTTAGTTTGTGCGCATCGGTTTGTGCTGCCTGCGCTTCATAATGCGGGCCGATAGGCCATCCCATCCAAAGTTCATTCCACCAGACTTTGTCGATGCGATTGTCGTGGCAACCGCAATCTGCCGCCGCCGCCTTGTAAAAATCGCCGTGCGATAGGAGTGCCCGCAAGGCGCTTTGTCCACCCGCTGAACCGCCGAAAATTCCGACTCGGTCCAAGTCCATGTACGGGTATTTTTTGGCCGCTGCCCGCATCCAGGCGATCCGGTCGGGAAAGCCGGAATCGGCAAGATTTTTCGCGCAGACATCGTGGAACGCCTTAGACCTCCAGTTGGTGCCCATACCATCGATTTTGACAACAACAAACCCTAGTTCGGTAAACTGATGGGGACGGTGCATGGCACGAAACGCCTTGGGCACAAATGCGCCTTGTGGCCCCGCGTAGATTTCCTCAAGCACCGCATAACGTTTTTGAGGATCAAAGTTGGCAGGCTTAAAGATAACACCCCAGATATCGGTGGTGCCGTCGCGGCCTTTTGCAGTAAAACGTTCCGGCTTGCGCCAACCAGCCAGTTCCAGTGGCTTTAGCGAGCCACGTTCCAATTCGATGATTTTCGCCCCAGTTCGGGCATTTCGTAATTCACATACAGGAGCATGGTCGACCCGAGACCAGATGGTTGTTAAAAATTGCCCATCCGGTGACAGAGTCCAAACGTGGGTACCGTCGCCATCGGTCAGGGGAGTAACTTTGCCGTCGAAGGTGACGCGCACCAAATGCTCGTGGTAAGGATCTTGGCCCGCGTGAATTCCCATGGCGCGCACCAGGATTTCACGTTTGTCGGCATTTATATCAACAATGGATCGCACGACCCATTTGCCGGGAGTCAGGCACCGGATCTCTTTTCCTGTTTTCAGGTCATGAAGAAAGATGTGGTTCCAGCCATCGCGTTCGGACATCCAGAGGATTTCAGATGATTTCTCCAAAATTGAAAGGTGGAATTTGTGAGCATAATCGATGAATGTTGGGCTGTTGTCGTGGATCAGTATGCGTGATTTTCCCGTGGCTGCTTCGATTTCAACAAGTCGAAGCAGTTGGTGTCCTCGACGGTTGTGGACAAAACGGAACCTTGATCCGTCGGAAGACCAACTGGCGTGATCGTTGCTCCAGGGGTTTTCCCATAGTGTGCCATCCAGCGGCAGTTCCTTGGCATTGACCAAGTCAAACAGGTGCGGGATTGATTGGTCGAGAACGTCGCCTGGTTTAGGGTAGGGAATAGTTTTGACTTGCTGCTGTAATTGCTTGTTGGGAGATGATTCCACCAAGGTGATGGTTCTGTTTTGCCCCGCGAGTGTACGCATGGCAATCGCATGCTTTCCGCCAGGAGCTAAATGGATTTCTCCGCGATAACCATTGGCTGCGGTGCCATCCGTGGTGAGTTGTATTTCCGAGCCATTGTTTTTTTTAAGGAAAAGGTTGTGGTCTCTGGCGACGACAGCCACGCTAGGTGCCATGGGCCGAGTGTCCGGCCGACGCGGTTCCGGACGTGCTCCATCAATCTGGGCAATTCCGAAGTTTTCAGTAGCCCTGAAAATCGCAACCACCTTGCCGTTTGCCCGTGCCAGCCAAACGTGACCAGCGAAGGTGTGCTGGTCGCGTGATGCACCCGGAGGTAATTGGCCATAAGCAACCTCTGTGCCATCGGTATTGACCCAGAAAAGCGATACAGGTTCCTTTAATTGATTGTTGAAAGTCACAGACGTTTCTGGTCCCCCATTGCGACTTGGAGCGCGATTGGGCAGAGGGGGCAAGCCATAGGGTTTTCCTGAACCTGCTTTTTTCCAGCCGTTCGCAGTGCGTTCCCACATGTTTAACCCGAGGCGTACGCGGTTTAGTTGGCTGCTGTTGTCGAATTCCAGATTGTTCAAGTCGAGGCGGGAGGAGTCGAACGTTTGGCCTGTGGCCTTGCCCAGTTCGCGGGCAAGCACAGCATGATCGAACGCTGGATTCCGTGTGGATTTTGCCGCATCCACCAGCACAAATTCCCAAGAATCTTTGTCCCGATTGGCCCTGTACCAAAACCTGCCTCCTTCCAACCAGGTAGGCTCGACACGAACGCGAGGCGCCAAAGCCTCAAAGCGTCCCGGCATCTCCTGCATGCGTTTGTACGCGGAATCGAAATCTTGATATGGCGCAACCAGCAGAGAAACAAAACAGGTGATCATGTTGCATTTTCCGCATCAGTCTGGTGGGAGGAACAGCCCTTCGATTCCACGAACGATCTGGTGGCCGAGATATGCATGTTCGCATCAATCGGGCCATCATATGGCATACGGCGCTTTTGGTTCCAGTCTTGAAGGCTGGGATCTTTAAGGCGTGGATGGTTTGACGAGGTTCAACGATTGTGTCAGGGCAGACGAAGAATCTTCCACAACGAGTCCGGGCTTTTGGCATCATCAGCAAGTGCCAGCCCTTTGCCATCGGCGGAGGTGCTTAGGAAGCGGCCAGTGCGCTCGTGCCGCAACCTTACTAAACCCGGTTCTGCGGGAATCACGCGCCATCCTTGATGACCAACTGTTTTGAGGGGACCTTTCAGGACAACATCGGTGCCCGAAGTGGCTTGAACTAAGGCCGGAGTCAGAATTTTCGATGTTTTTCTATTGACGATGCGAACCACACCCTCTGCCGAGCCGGTCATTTGCCAGTGGGCGGGGGTGTCGTCTGGTTTGTCGACGAAGCCGATATCCGGTGTTGCGGATGTGCCACCTGCTGCTGCCGCGTAACGCTGGCTCTTTGCAGCCTGAATGGAATACCACATTTTGGCATCGATGGCGGGCTGAGTTGTTTCCGCCGGTTTGCCAGCCTTCAATAGTTCGCCGCGTTCTTTTTCAGCCACATCGGCAAGATCGTCGCGGCCCAACTTGGTGAATTCCCGCAAGGCGCGATCAAATTCCAGAGTCAGCGTCTTGGTTGTTTTGTCGATGTTGACTTGATAGAGCGCCGTGGGCACGGAGCGTGGCAATTTGCGGGTTGATTGCCACGCTTCCAATTCGGCTTTGACTCGCTTGAGACCTTCACGGTCTCCCTGCTTGCGAAATAATTCAATTTTGCTAGAAAGGGCATCCTCAATATCGTTGAAAGCTTTGTCTATGGCCATGCGATGCGCTGCAATAGCCTTGTCGAGGCGAGCCCGCACATCGTCTGCGGGCTCCAGAGCCACTCCAGCCAGAACGCAGGCCAGTACCAGCGCACACATGGGCGTGTCTCCCGCAATCGGGAGCGGGCAACGCCGTTAGGCTTGGGCCTTGGCCCAACCATCGCGCAGGAATCGCCCACCCTCGATGTACACATCGTCCGCATGGGCATACAGGTCGCGCCAAACCTTGGTGGCTGCTGCCAAGTCGGGCAGGGCGCGGCCAAATGCCTCGATCGTCATCCATCCCTGATAATTGATTTTTTTCAGGGCGTGGAATGTCTCTTCCCAGCGTACCTGACCAGTGCCGGGAACGCCACGATCATTTTCACTCAAATGCACGTGAATAAATCGTGGAGCCAAAGCCGCGATGGCGTCTGCTTGGCCCTTCTCTTCGATGTGGGCATGGAATGTGTCATACATGCAGCGGAACCATGGGTGGTTCACCGCATCGACCAATTCCGCCATTTGACGAGCTGTGGTTACGAAATAGCACTCAAAGCGATTGAGATACTCAATGGCCATCTTCACATTAACGCTTTGGGCGTGGACTGCTGCCGCGCGCAGCACCTCAACAGCACGGTGCTTTTCGTCGGTGGTGGGAGGATTGCCGGAGAAGTGGCCCAATGCCGAGTGGTAAGGCCCGGCAAGGACATCGCCCTTCAGGCAGGCCGTCATGTCGAGGGCCCACTTGATGCGGTCTAGCCCAGCTTGGCGAACCTTGGCATCTTCTGAGATGGGATTGGCATCTGTCGAAAGGCAGGTCACTGTGGTGCAACCAAGCCCTTGGCGCGCCAATTCGGCACCAATGGCGGTGAAATGAGCCGCATCGCCTTCGAACAGAGGCAGTTCCACGCCGTCGAACCCTGCCTTCTTGATTTTCTCAAAAATCGGGTAGTGGGCTTCGGTAACGTGGGAGGCCCACAGAAGCATGTTCATGCCAAGTTTCATGGGGGGATACCTTTCGAAAAACATCAGGCTTGAGAAGGTCGTGACACGGGCTACAGCATATCTTCCGAATCTGACGGTCGCATGGCAAGCGAGGCGTTGGACGCAGATTCAGTGCATGTTTCAAGAGGCCTGTGTAGGTGTGCTGCCGGTCGCCGGTTAAGATAGGAAATACCTTCGTGTGCCTGACCGGGAACTGGATTCCAACCATGTTGCTGCCTGCCCTGATTGTTGCGCTGAGTTGTGGCCAAACACCGGCTCAGGAAGCATTTTTTGAAAGCCGCATTCGGCCGGTTTTGGTGGAGCACTGCCAAAAGTGTCACGGGCCAACCAAAGAGCAAGCCGGGTTGAGGTTGGATAATGCCGCTTCTTTGAAAAAAGGGAGCGATTCCGGCCCTGTGGTGGTTGCGGGAAAACCGGAACAAAGCAAACTCATTCAGGTAACCCATTACACAGGCGAATCGAAGATGCCGCCCAAGGGCAAGCTTGGCGATTCAACGATCGCAGACTTGACCCAATGGGTGCGTGATGGGGCTTACTGGCCCGCTAAAGACAAAGCAGTGGTGAGCGGTCCTCCCACTCCCGATGCCGCGCGCGATTCGCATTGGTCGTTCAAGCCGGTGGTCAGTCCACCTCTGCCTTCCGTTAAGCAAGAAGCTTGGGTTCGCGATCCTCTCGACCGGTTCATTTTGGCCCGTATGGAATCCAAAGGGCTCAGCCCCGCTTCGGAAGTCGACAAGGCCAAATACATCCGTCGTGTCACGTACGATTTGACCGGTTTGCCCCCCACCCCAGAAGAGATTGAGGCATTCCTTGCGGATTCGGCGACAGGGGCTTACGAGCGGCTTGTAGATCGCTTGCTTGCCAGTCCTCGGGTTGGGGAACGATGGGCGCGCCATTGGATGGACATTTCCCGATACGCAGACACCAAAGGTTATGTGTTCCAAGAAGAGCGCCGTTATCCATTCGCATGGACCTACCGCGACTGGCTGGTCAATGCCATCAATTCCGATATGCCTTACAACCGTTTCGTGGCTCTACAACTGGCCGCTGACCTTTGGCCTGGTGCGGAAAAGAAAGATTTGGCGGCGCTCGGATTTTTAACGTTGGGTCGGAGATTTCTCAACAATATTCACGACATCATCGATGACCGGATCGATGTCACCATGCGTGGGCTGATGGGCCTAACCGTGGCGTGCGCCCGGTGCCACGATCACAAATTCGATCCTGTGCCGGCAGCGGATTATTACTCGCTTCACGGGGTTTTTCTGGGCAGTACGGAGCCCAAGGACCTGCCCGCCCTTACGGATGGCGTCGGCAGTGCCGCATACGCGGCGGAACTGGCCAAGTATAAGGCTGGTGTGGAAGAGCAATTGGTGAAGTTTCGCCGTGAGGTTCCCGGCCGCTTACGGGCTCAGGCGCATGTATACATGGTTGCGGCCCGTGATATTGCCTTGGCGCGGGAAGAACGCGTGCTGCCGCCACCCTTGGAAGCGTTGACTCGCCGGCCGGTTGTGGAACTCTGGCGCAAGTATCTGGAGCAGGCTGCGCGCGAAAATGATAAGGTTTTTGCCGCGTGGCGAAGTCTGAGCGCGCTGAAGTCTGCGGAGTGGAAGGCCAAAGGGCCCGAAGTGCTGGTTGGTCTGAAAGCGCGTGCTGCTCAGGAGAAATGGCCAGTTCCTCTGGCGGAATTGGTGCGCGATCTTCCCGAACACCACATGGCGTTGGCCGAGCGGTACAAGGCATTGTTCGAAAAAGCGATGGCCGAACCCATGAACCAGGATTTGGCCGCTGTGCGCACATCATTAGTTGGTGCCAAATCTCCGTGTGATCCACCGGCTGGAGATATCGAGAAATTTCTCGACCGCGCTGAGAAAAACAAATTGACGGAATCCCGCAAAAAACTCGATGCGTTCGTTGCCAAAAATGCCGGTGAAATGCCTCGCGCCATGGCGCTGGTGGAAACCGGCCCCCAGCAGCCTAGGGTTTTTCTGAGAGGTAACCCCGGCAACCCCGGGCCTAACGTGCCACGCCAATTCTTGTCTGTGGTAGCTGGAAAAGAGCGCAAGCCGTTCAGCAAGGGCACCGGCAGGCTTGAATTAGCTGAGTCGATTGTTAGCCCCACCAATCCGTTGACTCCTCGCGTGGCGGTTAATCGACTGTGGATGCTGCATTTCGGTCTGGGATTATCACGCACTCCCGGCGATTTTGGGCTGCGTGGCGACATGCCCACTCATCCAGAGTTGCTCGATTATCTGGCTGCTCGCTTGGTTAGCGATGGCTGGTCCATGAAGAAATTGCACCGTGCCATGGTGCTTTCCGCGACATATCGGCAATCGGCCGCGAATACTGTTGCAGAAGAACGCGATCCGGAAAATCTTCTGTGGGCCCGCACCAACCGCCGCAAACTTGAGTTTGAAGCGCTCCGCGACGGTATGTTGGCAACAGCAGGTCGGCTCGACCCTGCCATGGGAGGCCCTGCAATCGATGTGCTGGCCGCACCATTTTCCGGCAGGCGCAGCGTGTATGGGTTTATTGATCGGCAAAATCTGCCGGGTACATTCCGAACCTTTGACCTTGCCAGCCCAGACCTTTCAACCCCTGTCCGCCATGCCACCACGGTGCCTCAGCAGGCCCTTTATCTGTTGAACAGCCCGTTCTCTTTGGAAATGGGTAAGGCCATGATGGATCGGCCTGATATGGCTGCTCTTAATCCGGAAGCGCGTGTTCGTCGCATGTATTTGCTTGCGTTCGGACGCGCTCCGGACCCCGATGAATTGAAGGATGCCGTGGCCTATACCACGCTGCGTCCAACGGCGTTTGCCGAATTGGCGCAGGCCATGATGTGTTCCAATGAATTTCAATTTATTGATTAAGGATACTATTATGCCACTAGACAGGCGATCGATGTTGTGGCGGGGTGGGATGGGGCTCGGTGGAATCAGCCTAGCCTCCATGCTGCAAGATGAAGCGCGAGCCTCTGGCGGATCACGTGATATTGCTCCCTTGGCACCCCATGATTCGCACCATCGACCCAAGGCTAAACGGGTCATTCACCTGTTTATGAACGGTGGCCCGTCTCATGTGGATACTTTTGATCCCAAACCGCTACTGACAAAAAACCATGGCAAGCCGTTGCCTCGGCCAAATTTGCCCACAGAACGCAAAACCGGGCACGGGTTCGGTTCGCCGTTCAAATTTTCAAAACATGGGCAATCCGGCGTCGAGATCAGCGAACTGTTCCCCTATGTGGCGCGCATGGCTGATAAATTATGTGTTGTGCGCTCCATGCACGCGGATGTGCCCAACCATGAACCATCGTTGCTGTTGCTTAATTGCGGCGATTCCAGGCAGGTCCGTCCAAGCATGGGATCTTGGGTAACCTATGGCTTGGGTAGTGAAAATCAAAACTTGCCTGGCTTTATTTCCATGTGTCCGGGTGGTTATCCCATTCAGGAAACTCAAAACTGGCAATCTGCTTTTCTGCCCGGTGTTTATCAGGGTACCTACATCGACACCCAACACACGGCTCTAGAAAAACTGGTTGAAAACATTCGCCCCGGACGCGCTTCTTCCGATCAGCGTGCTCAGCTCGATCTCCTTGCTCGCATGAATCGCAAGCACTTGGCAGGTCGTGAACACGACGGCCGCCTTGAAGCGCGCATTCAGTCGTTTGAATTGGCTTGGCGCATGCAGTCGGACGCGGAGGACGCTTTTGATATTTCCAGAGAATCCCAATCTGTGCGCGACATGTACGGACCGGGGGTGCAGGGCAGGCAGATGTTGATCGCGCGCCGTTTGGTCGAACGCGGTGTTCGCTTCGTGCAGGTGTGGCACGGTGCCGGGCAACCTTGGGATAATCATGACGATATCGAGGTGAATCACCGCCGCCTTGCGCGTGAATGCGATCAGGCCATTGGCGCGCTACTCGCCGATCTGGAAAGGCGAGGCATGCTCGACGACACTTTGGTGATATGGGGAGGTGAGTTTGGTCGCACTCCCACTGTCGAACTTCCCACAGCCGGTGCCAATGCCGGGAAGATCAATGGTCGCGATCACAACCATCATGGGTATTCCATTTGGATGGCAGGCGGTGGCAGTAAGGGCGGATACGTTCACGGCGCTACCGATGAATTTGGTTTTCAGGCGGTTGAAAACAAGGTTCACGTTCACGATCTACAAGCAACCATCATGCACTTGCTTGGTTTTGACCATGAAAAGCTCACCTACCGTCATGCGGGCAGGGACTTCCGACTGACGGATGTTCATGGCCGGGTCATTAAAGAGCTTTTGGCCTGATTTATGACCTAGGGGCTGTTCCATACCTCATTAAGGGTGAACAATGAAACCAGTGGCTCTTTGTCAGTCCCCCACGAGGTTTCTCTTATGGCACCTTCCAACCACCAGTCACTGTCTGCTGGTCGCTACCTGATTGAACGGTTGCGCCAGTTGGGACTGGGACACGTCTTTGGCATTCCAGGTGACTACGTTCTGGGTTTCATGCACCAGATCGAAGAGAGCCAGTTGAAGCTGATCGGCACAACCAACGAACTGTGCGCTGGATATGCAGCCGATGCCTATGCCCGCATCCGTGGTCTTGGCGCCTTGTGTGTCACGTATGCGGTAGGAGGCCTGAGTGCTGCCAATGCGGTGGCTTGTGCCTATGCCGAGAAATCGCCATTGGTGGTCATTAGCGGGGCACCTGGGGTGCGCGAACGCCGCAAACGATCGCAGGTGCACCACATGGTGGGAGCGCACGACGCCCAACGCCGCGCCTTTGAACCCATAACAGCGGCATCAGCAGTTATTGAAGACCCTTTGACTGCGTTTCGTGAAATCGACCGGGTGTTGGCCACCTGCCTGCGCCGTAAACAACCCGTCTATATTGAGCTGCCCAGAGACCGGGTTGACATGCTTCCTGTTCGCGACCATGAACCCGAGAACGATGCCGAACGAAGCGATCCCGACGAATTGGCGGAAGCCGTTGCCGAAATCGTCTCAATGCTCGCGGCTGCCAAATCGCCGATCATTATTGCCGGTATCGAGGTTCATCGCTTGGGCCTGACGGATCAAGTATTGGCTTTTGCTGAACAACACAATATCCCAATCTGTTCGACATTGCTGAGTAAATCTGTTATTAGCGAGAAACACCCGCTCTATGCTGGAACCTATGTCGGTGCCCTCAGTCGTGTGGGGGTGGTGGAATTCGTGGAAGGATCCGATTGCGTTCTTTCGCTGGGAGCCCCGATCACGGATATGGATACAGGTGTATTCACGTCGCGATTGGATCCCGAAAAGACAATCAATGCCACCAGTGCCAACATCCGTATCAGGCACCACAGCTTTGAGGATGTGCTGCTCCGGGATCTGGCGGGTAGTCTTGAGGTAGCCAGCTTGCCCCGCTACATCCGCTGCATGCCAGCGCGCGACAACCCGCTTGATCTGCCTTGGCTGGTCAACACGTCGGTTCCGCTCACAACCAGTCGGTTGTTCCACAAGGTTAATTCCGTACTGTCGGGCGATATTGCGGTTATTGCCGATCCGGGTGATGCCATGTTTGGCGCGATTGATCTTACTGTGCATCAGGGCACGGAGTTCCTTTCTTCAGCCTTTTATGCCACGCTGGGTTGGGCAGTACCGGCGTCCATTGGTGCGCAGGTGGCCCGGCCTGGAGTAAGGCCACTTGTTCTGGTGGGGGATGGCGCGTTTCAGATGACGGGCACGGAACTATCGACCGCTGTCAGGCTTGGGCTGGATCCAATCGTGATCGTGCTCAACAACAAGGGATACCTCACGGAGCGGTTTATTCTGGAAGGGAAATTCAACGATATCCATGAGTGGCAATACCATAAGCTCCCAGAATTGCTCGGTGGCGGTTGCGGTCGCTTGGTTACCACCGAAGTAGAATTCGATCGGGCACTAGATGAGGCGATTGCCAGCCCAGGTAAGTTTTATCTCATCAATGCGATTCTCGATTCACACGACTCCAGTCCGGCACTCCGTCGCCTTGGCGCAAGTCTGGCCGACACGCTTAAATAATAACGGTTTCGCTCCAAACGAAAATGGGTTCATCAGTTTTGCCTGATGAGCCCATGTCTATTTTGATCTGCCCCAAGGCAATGTATGGGAGTGAATCATAATGCCATACAGAACCAACCGTCAGTTGCTGCCGGGAGGCATCCCAAATGGGTTTCCGGAAGTGCCGGGGGCACCCGACTTTTTGGATTCGTCAATCTCTTTGCGTACTTGGCTGACGCGCGCATCGTATGCCTTTAGCCGTTCCTTGCGATCAGCATCGACTTCGGTAATACCGCTGTTCCGGGAGAGTAATTTGCCATCCATGGTCAGGATAAGCGATTCGGACCATACATCGGGGTCCTGCTTGGCGCCAAGTCCCGGTCGTTTGGGATCTTCAATTCTGCTGGTGCTGTTGCGGCCATCTTTCTTCTCCACACGTTCATGGAGGAAGTAGGGACCTTCAACATCGGCAAGCAGGAACTGCACGGGTTGTGTGCCGCGTTTGGCTATCAAATTGACCATGACAGACGGTTCTCCCGTAGCCCTGGCACTGGCCTGAGTGGCTTGATCGTGCAGGAAGTCAGAACCGTGAATGGAACGGTTCCAAGTTGGAACGCCCTGAACGACGGCATCGCGGCCAATGAAATCGCCACGGGTCACCTTGAACCTTGGAACAACAACCCATTCGCCAACATCAACATCTCCACCACCGACCGTGGTTTTTTCAACCCAGTGGTGCACTTCAAAGAATGCCTTGTTGCGGTCGGTCTCGGGTTGCAATCCTTCGTTGAACACGGGGAGCGATGCGTAGAGGAACTGTTCCAAAGGTGATGTGACAGGAGGCAACTCGCGCCACGACTCTGGGTCGGCGCGCAGTTCTTCCTCCTTGGCATAGCTTTCTTGAGCAACATCGCTGCGAAGGTAGTTTGGATTTCGCAGTTTGACTCGTATGCGGTACTGGTAGGTTTTGCCACTTTCCACCGTGAAATCGATCACGCGGATAATGCAGTCTTCAGGTGGCGGCAATTCAGCCTGGGTATTGCCAGTACCGCTTCCGCCAATGCCACCCTGCATAGTCATACTGCCTCCACCGGGCATCGACATTCCGGGAGCAGCTCCCATGCCCGGCGGTTTCATGCTCCCGGGAGGGCCTCCCATGGAAGACATGCCGCCAGGGCCACCCATTGCGCCGCCTGGTGTGGCACCCGCAAATGGCTGGTCATCGTCCTCATTGCGGTCGAGCAGCGATTTGCGTTTTTTGCGCTGTTCCTGAAGGGTTTTGCTCGTTTCAGCTTGCTTGAGGCGATCCTGAACCTTGGCGAGGTTTTCTTCCAGATTTGGATACATGCCATCAAACACGGCCTTCGGGCGCTTCCAATAAACAGGGAAAACTGTTTTCCCTGCGGGGGTCATTTGAATCTGTACCAAATCCAACCAACGATCGTCGTCGGTTTCAAATTGATTGAACGAAAGGTTGCGGTACATGTCGTAGTCTTTACGAACGTCAATCGCTTTGTACTCGGCCCATTGGCCACTCGCTTGCTTTTCTCGACGCTCCACTTCCACACCGGAGAAGTACGGCATCTCGTAATTGCCTTCCGGCAGACGTAGACGCGTACGGTACTCTTCCATCTGCTGTTTCAGCGGGAATGTGGCCACAATTTCAGCAATGCGTACGGCTCGCACATCGACTGCTGGTTGATAACCTTTGGCTTCAAATTCCTGTTCGGAAACCATTTCCGCGTTGAAGATGGGTCTGGGGTCGTCCTTGGCTTTGCCAAGTTTGCCCTGACTCCGCTTGGGACTTCCCGCGGCACGCTTGGCAATTGCTTTCAATATGTCAGCATTGCCTTGGGGTGCCGGAGCTGTTTTGGCTCCAATCGCTGGCATGTTCACGCCACCGCCGGCCACTGGGCCCAAGCTGCTGCCTTCACCGCCGCCCATCATGCCACCTTTGCCAGCAGCTCCTGGTCCTTTGTAATCTTTAAGGACCAAGATGCGGGTGCCACGCTTGTCGTCGCCTTCCACCACAAGCGTTTTCAGAGCCAGAAGGGCAACCGCAGCTTTGGCATCGGGTGAAATCTGCAGAATTTTCGGTTGCTGCCTTTTGGGTTGCGCAACCGCTTCGTCAGTGAAGAACGGGTCGGTCTGATAACCAGACGCCAGTATCGGTTTGAATTCGGAATAAGCCAGCTTGGCACGGTCTGTGGACGGTTTGTCCGCATCCGTTGGTTCAGCCGCTTTGAACCGGCTGTCCACATCGCTGTTGATTTTACTCAAGACAGCCTTTTTCTCCTCAGGGCTGTCGGCGGTTTGGATATTGAGCAGTCCCAGACCCAGAAGGCCCAGACCCAGTACTGCGAATATCGCCAAACCGATTTTCTCGCCTTTTTCAAGCAAGAATTGCTTCCAGTCGAATCCCTTGAGAGCCATGTTGAAAGTCCTCCTGTCGAGGGGATTAGCCCGGTTCGCGTGCCGTGTTAGCTGGTGGTTTGGCCGCAGGTGCGGTTGACGGTGCGGCCGAATCGCCGCCACTGCCTCCCGCTGTTTCCGCGCCAGGTTTGGGTGGGTATCGCTCGTAGAGCGAAGCGATGGCATAAATCGTCAAATCGATCAGATTACCATCTTCCAGCCCAAGGCTGGCCAGATTCGGGTTGCTGCCTGCTCCAGAAGCACCTCCAGGAGCTGCTGCACCAGGAATACCAAAGGCGCTTCCTGGTGGACGACCGGGCATGCCACCCATTGCCGGAAGGCCGGGGGCCATACCGCTAGGGGCACCCATGGATGGAAAACCACCCGGAGCCGCCCCAGGGAAACCTGTTCCGCCCGCTACTCCACCTGCAAGCATCCGTTTGCGGGGAAGGTGGTTCCATTCCACTTGTGTTATCTGCATCCGCAGGCGGTTGTTCGCCATGGTTGTCAGAATGGTATTCACCTGAGACTGATCCACCTGCAACCGTACGGCAATTGGAATGTGCCGGCAGACTTCGTTGCTCACCAAATAGCGCGCGCGGTCAAGGCGGTTCAGAGAAGTAACATTAAGTGGAGTCGCAGGTGCGCCTGCTCCGCCAGGGGGACCTCCCATCGACATCATTCCTTCGCCACCCGGAGGGCCGCCTGCACCGGCATCAGCTCCTGCCACCTCTTCTCCCTTTTCCTCTGGAAGAGTCGAGCGCGTTTTCAGTTCGGAGGGCTTGAAATTGCGTATGTCCTGACCGGCAACGCCCAGTTCAATGGCCATCACGCGCCGCAGTGGGCAGTTCACATCACGGAATGTCTGGGCAGCCAGAAATTCTTGATTGAGATCGAGGGTACCGATGTTCATCGGGCCAAATTCACGGAAACTGCGCGCCTGTCCATAGGGCAGCGGGTCGCCATCAAAACTCAGCACCACCTTGGTATTGGCACCTTGGGCAATCAGGAATTCGGTCTTCCAGTTCAAGGCCTTGTCATAAAGAGCCTGCGGCCGGCCCTGACAATGAACATTGCGGATGGTGCTTTTCTCGGACAATCTGCCTCCTGCCTCGGGAATCAGCGTCAACTCCCAGAAGGAATTCACAAGCACCACGGCGCCGGTATTTTCCTTGCTGGCAGGTTTACGAGTCATCACGGCCATTTCGCCAAGAGCTTTCCGAAGGGTATGCACCAACTCGCGGCGCACGGAAAGATCTTCCTGAAGAATCCAGAATTCCTCTGGATTGGGCGGAATGGTGAATGTCGGGAGTTCGCCAAGAATGCCGCGGATACCTGGAGATACGCTCGCAGGCGCAGCACCACCAGCCGAAGCTCCACCGGCTTTCATGGGGCCGCCTTCACTGCTACCCGGTTGGCTGGCACCTGCCATTATTCCGCCACCAGTCTGGGCTCCACCCGCGCCACCAAAGGCGATTGGGGATGGGCCTTGCAGAAGAAGATAACGGTCCGGATTCCCGTTCTTGTATTCAATTTCATATTTCGTGGTCGATGCCTCGGCGACGGACCTGTCGAACTGATCCTTGTAATAACGGTCGCGGTACGAGGTCAGCTCGGCGCTGCTGGGTTTCTCATCCGGGTATTCAAGTTTTTTGATACCCAAGGGGAAGTCGTAGATCGGCTCTTGTGGCTTCCACGCCTTTTCCCAAATGACATTTTTTTCACCCGTGAATTCATTTTTGCGTTCCTCCCATGGCGGCAGGAACTTCGAGTTCTTGAAGTCGCTGATGGACTTCATTTCCTTTTGACGGTCAACATATTCCTTACGCTTCTCTGCGGCAGGGTCACTGACCATCAGGAGTGCAATAGCGACAATCTCGATCAGGGCTGCAACACCCAGAAGGATCCAGAATAGGTGCTTCTTGACCTGCTCGACATCAAACTTGGCGGCCATGGCTTGATCCCTCCAGGGTTAGCGGCCGGGCGCCGCGGGTGCGGCGGGGGGCGATGAAGGATTGGCGGGTTTGGCCGGCGGAGTGGCCGGCGGTACGTTGGTTGGCATTGGAGCGGGACTGCCGGGTGCAGCCGGCGCTGGGGCGGGAGCTGGTGCTACCGGTTTAGGTTCATTAGGGACAGTACCTGCTGGTCCAGTTCCGGGAGCAGGGGGAGTTCCGCCTGGAGCAGCAGGGATTCCGGGTGCGACAGGAGCACCATCAGGTGGCGTAGCTGAAGCCGGTGCTGCGGGTTTCTCAAAAGGAGGTTCAGGAGGAAGTGAGCCTTTGGGAAGTCCACCTGTCCGCAATTCGAAGGGGATTTGACGCGAGGGCCGAATGACAGCCGATGCTGCCTTTTCCGAGTAGTACTTGGCGGAGGCTCCGGCTTCTGCAGCGGCCGCGGCGAAGTCCCGCAATTCATCCGAAGGTTTCGGTTCTTTCCATACAAAATAAATCACAAATTCGGTGCGTCGCGCTGAACCGGGCTTGCCAGGTGGCGTGAATGCTCCTGGGGCGCCACCTGGAGCCGCACTACCGGGAGGACCGGACATGCTACCTCCACCTTCGCCACCAGCCATCATGGCACCGCCGCCGGGAGGGCCGCCGCTCACGCCGGGAATCGATCCACCACCAGCACCTCCGCCAAGTGGCTTCCAGCCTGCTCGTGGGCTACCTGCAGCTCCAGCTTCTCCGCCGGGGCCTCCGGGACCGCCCATCGAGCCCATCGACATGGGGCCACCACCTTCACCGCCTGGGCCGGCAACACCTGCTGCTGCCGCACCACCCCCCATGAGCGATGTTAGGAAGGAACCTTGGGAAAATTTGAAATTGCTCCTGTCAGCCGTGTTGGCAAGGTCGTACGAGTAAAGCGCAAAGTGGCTCAAGCGATTCACCACAGGTCCGGCAGTAGGTGGAGCGACTCCATCCGCGGGTGCGGCTGCAGCTTCTGCTGGAGGCATACCATCCGCCGGAGGCGCCATGGGCGGCGGGGCCACCAATTGTGTCCGTACGCCCCAAGCCGCAAGGTTGTCCACCACGGCGTTGTTCACAAAGTTGGCTTCGTCCCAATGGAATGTGTAACCACGCAGTTCAACAACCCAACCCTCGCCCTCAGGCGCGGCTTTCAGGTGATCACGCGGCCGTACACGTTCCGTTTTCTGGCTGTTGAACGTCTTGTCTTTCAGCATGCCGTTCCAGAAATTGTCGAGCTTGTCGGTGTACCGGCATGTGACGGATTCAATGTTCACCTGAACCAAATCTTGGGTGCCGGGAGGTAATTCCCCACCAGCCGATTCCCGCACGACGCCTTGTGTGGTGCGGTACAGGTCGTAGGCATCGCTACCCTTTTGGGCGCGGAAGAATCGCTTGTTTTCTTTTTGAGCCCGATCATAAAGGTCGTGAACGGTCTGCAACTTCTGGTCTTTTTCCGGCAATGGATAGGCAGGAAGTGGCAAAAGCGTGAGATCGTTTACATTATTCGTGCGCAGTTCGCGCATCCACGCGGTTTTCAGGTTGGCTTCCCATTGTTTGAGAACCTGTTGCCGTTCGGGTGTCGCATCGTTGATTTCCTTGGCCCACTCGGTCCATGGGGCGCGCCAGCCTTCGTAATATTCACGTGCCTTGGGGGCATACAGGTTGCTACCATCTGGCCGAGGCACCGATTCATTCAGGAACATCATCAATTCAAGCCAGTTGTTGCGTTCCTCCTGGCCAGCGACCGAACTCTTGACCTTCTTTTCCTCGGCAGTGGTGTCGTCTTGAATTTTCTTGAAGGCAGCAATGCCGCTGTCAACAGTTCCCTTGACCGTTTTAGACTTTGTTACCTCGGCAATGACAGCAGGGTCGATGTACGGTTTGGCCTGATAGTAGCTGCCCGCGGCCAGCCCACCCAAACCAAGCAGAAGCATGGCGGCGGCAGCCGCGGCCCATGGCTTCTTGGCCCGGATCATTCTTTCAAATTTGATTTCAGGCGGCAGCAACGTGACCTTGATCTGGCCGCGGCCCACACCCTGAAGCGCCAAACCGTAAGCAACGCCATACGTCAGGAAATTGTCGGAGAAGCTGGCCTGACCGCTGATTTCAGACAAGTCAACCCGCTCGAATGTTTTGGGCCGCTTGACTTCCAGACCCAGCTTGTCTTGAAGGTATTTTTGAAGTCCCGGCAGCTTGAAGGCGTTGCCAAGGCCTACCAAGTACTCGATTTCCGCGTTTCGGTTGGTGTTGCTGAAGTACGTCAGGGCGCGCTGCAGTTCGTTGACAAGATCGCTCAACACGGGTTTGAGCGAAGTTAGAATAGTCTTCAGGTCGGGACCGTCTTTGCCCAATCCCTTGGCCGCGTGCCGCTTCAGGTGTTCGGCTTTACCGAATGTCAATTTGAAATCTTTGGTGAGAGCCCTGGTGAAGTGGTTACCACCCACGTTGACCGGGCGCTGCATGATGATCTTGCCACCATCGGTAACCACCAATGTTGATTCATCTGCACCAATATCGAGCGCAGCCACGCACTTGCCGCCGCCACCCATGTCGCCCATTTCTTCGGCACCCGGTTCGGGTGGGTCGATTTTCAGCAGATCGTAAACCAGATAGTTGGCCAGTGCCAAAGGGGCCATCTGAATGGTGGTCACTTCAAGCTTGGCGTCGCGGTAGCCTTGCATTTCCTTGGAGATGATATCCCTCTTCATGGCGAAGAGGCCCACTTCCGTGTCGATGGCCAACCCATCGATGACCATGCCCGTTCCGATTTTTTGGAAGTCCCAAACCACTTCTTCCAATTTGAACGGAATCTGCTGCTTGGCTTCAAACGCCACGATGTCGCGGATGCGCTTTTCTTCCACGGGAGGCAGTTTTACGAAACGAACCAAACCCGCTTTACCGGGAACGCTGACCGAAATATGGTCGCCCCGCCACTTGTTGCGTTGAAGGAATTGGGTGAGTGCTTCCCGCACCAGTTGGTCGCGGTCAGCATCGGGTTGGCTCAGAATTTTCGGGTGCTCGATGTAATCGAAGTGTGTGGCGACGATCGTGCCATCGCGTTCTTCCAAACGAATGGCTTTCAAACCGCATTGGCCAAGATCGATCCCCCATACGCCCTTGGGTGGCCGTCCTTTTCGGGAAGGGGAGGCTTTTGGCTTTTCTGCACCGGCATTTTCACCGGCTGCCGTAGCATCGTCTGCAGTTGTGCCCATGGTCTGCCTTCCTTCCCGTTCATGCCTTCGAAGTCGGTGGAACCGATTCGTCTGGCTGAACCTATCACTCGTACCGGCAAGGGTCAAATCCATGCCGGGATCAACCGAATACCGGCGCTGGAATTTGTCTATCCAAGCAACACCGGCGGCAAGGGAACTGTTGGTGGAGAACCGCAAATCGTGACTGGCCCCATCACAAATCACGCCAATCCGCTATCTTGACGCAGAAGGCCAATTGCTGCGGGTCATCTGAAAGGAACGATTGCGATGGGGTTTTTTGGTTCTAGGATATCTTTTGCTCGCTTTCGACCCACAGGCACGCGCCCACCTGCGTTCGGCGAAGACTCTCTCGCCAATCTCGAAAAGCACAAGATTGGCAACGGTCGCGCTGCAGTGGCTTCCGCCGACGGCATCGACTCTGGGTGGATTGCTGGCGACCACATCCTTGACCGAAAGTTTGATCTGGCCAAGAACATCGTCAGCGACACACTGCAGTGGGCGCTTAGAATCGACGCTTTCAAGATCCCATCAGATTTGCTGCGTGCTTACACAGCCGAAGAACTAGAAGGAGTTGCGGCTTCAAATCCATCAGGGCAGATCAGTAACAGGCAGCGTCGGGAGGCCAAGGAGCGTGCCAAGGAACGGCTCGAAGAAGAGGCGCGTGATGGCCGGTTTGTTAAACGAAAAGGGTTTGGATTGCTTTGGGATCTGCCTTCTGGGGAGGTATTGGTGTCTGGTGCTGGCGCTCCTGCATTGGACAGGTTATTTCCGCTGTTTGAAGAAACGTTCGGCACAGGTCTGGAGGCTTTGGGAGCAGGCAGGCAGGCCTACTTTTTGGCGGAAACGCGCAATCTGACCCGGGCCATCGACGACGCCACACCATGCTCCTTCGTTCCGGGCAAATCAACCGATCGACTGAATTGGGCGCCCGACGATACCAGCCGCGACTTTTTGGGCAATGAGTATCTGACATGGCTATGGTTTATTCTTGAAGAGAGGGGCGATTCGCTGGCTCTGCAAGATGAATCCCAGGTGGCCATTCTTGCGGTGCGCACGCTTACGCTGGAATGCCCCATGGGTGAGACCGGCAAAGAAACCATTAGCAGCGATGCGCCCACTCGTTTGCCTGAGGCCCGGCGTGCCCTTCAGTCGGGAAAATTACCCCGCAAGATGGGGTTCATTATTTCCAGGCATGACCAGCAGTATGAATTCACTCTTTCAGCGGAAACTCTGGCTGTTTCCGGCCTGAAATTGCCGGCTCCCGAGGGAGAAAATGAGCGTGTGAGGGATGAGGAGCGGATCGGGTTCCTCAGAGATTTTCTGGAAACACTCGATCTGATGTTCGATGCATTCGTGGCTATTCGCGCAAGTGACGGCTGGGAAGCGGAACTGGCTCTCATGCGCCAATGGCTGATACGCAAAGATAAGCCAGCCGGGACGTAACTCTTACTTGTTTCGGGATCGATATACGCCTGACCATGGCGTGGCGGGGGGCGAGGCAATCAATTCTTTGCATCTCTCCGCCATTGTCGAAGCCAACCCGTCCATAGGGAAATGTTTGAGGATGGTGCTATAGGCGGCTTCGGCTTCGATAAAATTGTGTTGTTGGTACAAATTCCACGCGTGCAATGTTTGACGGGCAAGCTCTTTCTGCTGTTCCGTAGCCTTGTTGGCCCAATCCATTAATTCATGCACCTGAACAGACGTGTTTTTTCCTTTTACAGCAACAATATCAACGGGCCGCGTCAAAAATTCAAATCCTGCCAAGGCTCGTGTGGATTCTGATATCAGGTTTGAGGTGCCATAGGCCTTGTTGAGGCCTTCCAACCGGCTGGCAAGATTCACGGCATCGCCGATAATGGTGTAGTTGAGCCGCACGCTTGAACCAAGATTGCCGACAATTGCCTCGCCAGTATGGAGGCCTACCCGGATATTCATGGTGATCAGCCCTTCGCTGAGCCATTTGTTTTGGAGAACAGCCATGCGCGGCGAAAACTCCAGAACGCATGAACAGGCTTCCCGGGCATGTCCTGGAACTCTGATTGGGGCGTTCCAAAACGCCATGACGGCGTCGCCTATGTATTTGTCAACCGTGCCGTTATGTTCAAGAATGCACACGCTGATGGTTTCAAGGAACTCATTGAGTTGCCTGACAAGAATCATGGGCTCGATTTGTTCCGATAGGGAAGTGAAATCCTTGACATCGGCAAAGAGAATGGTGACTTCGGTCAATTCGCTATCAATTGTCGCCGTTTGCCCGGAAGACATGTAGCGGCGCAGGAGATCCTGCGGGACATAGCGCAGGAACGAACTGATACCGGTGTGCATGGAGCGGATAGCGTTGCCGAGTTCGTCTACTTCATGGATCAATGATTTGGTCATTGGTTCTCTGGCAAGCTTGAGCTGGCCAAGGTTGCGCGCTGTGCGTGAAAGATTTTCAATCGGTTTGGCTATTGAGAACCCGATCCATGTGGTCAGAAAAAGGGAAACAATAATGGTGCCACCCGTAATACCCAGGTGGACGAGAAGTCGCCTTTTGGCGGGCGCGATAAGTTCTTCTTCGCTCGCGAGAAAGCATAGAATCCAATGGGGTGGTTGGCCTGGAACCGGGCAAAGAAAAGTGGCGAAAAAGGCGCCTTGCTTTGTGTTTATGGTGTCATGATACACTTGGTTTTCGTTATTGTGTGTCAATTCCTTGGGAATCATCTTTGTTGTCGCGGACACGATTTCATCACCAAGTCCATCCGGATCGATGTAACCATCGCCATCGATATCCAATCCGCTTTCATCCAGCACGTGTTCAGTGTCAGCTATCAAATTGAACGTGCCATTCCTGCGTCTTTCGAGGACAAACGCGATTGACCGAACAGTCGATTTGGCGAGCGAGTTTTTCAGATATTCACCGACCCATTCCATGTTGATATCGAGGCCAAGCATGCCGATGAAACGGTCCTTATTCAAAGGGTCTTTCACGGGAATGAATTTAGTTATTCCGCGAGAATTTTTTCTGTTAATGTCATTGTTGAAAGCATAGAACTGCGTCCATCCCGGTTTTCGAGTGACCATACCTAAACGAAAGAACGGAAGGGACCGGAAGTCGGGAGTCGGCTTGGAGACACCTGTGATGGAATCGAGTATTTCAAACGACTCATCCTCTAGTTGCCTGATGATTTTTATGTTGTTATTAATATCGCATGCTACTCCCTTGCCGGTGCCTACTTCTATATAAACCATCGCCCCCTTGTTTTTGAAATTATGTTGGTAGTCGAGCCAGAATCGTGGAATCAAATCCAGAATCTCTGGCGCTTGATGGCGTCGCTCAATATAGTCTGCCATGGTCTGTAAGATGTCTTCTGACTCGCTCAGCAGCGATTCGATGGCGCGTATGCCAGCATTCCCTTTTTCCAGCGTGATTTGCCGGGAATATTCCTGCAACCCTTTGATCGTGTTTTGCATGGCGAGCATTGACAAGATGCAGCCAACGCCAAGTGTTGATAGGACTGTCACCGTTGCAAAAATGGTCCGCAATTTCAAACGCATGGATCGAACCCAATCAAGGAACTGCCATGTGAGCATTGATGCTCGGCCACTTGCTTACTATACACGATACACGGGTTATCCCATTGAATCGATTTTCGCTTGCTGGGGTTATTATCAACAACTATTTATGGTCGGCGTAGTACACGCCATCCCAATTCTGGTCGGGTGGGGTCTCAACGAATTGTTTTGCCCGTTCCAGCATGATCATGGCTAGGGTATCATCTGGCCAACCTTCAAGAATTGATTGGTACGTTTGAACAGCTTCGACGAATCGCCTAGACTGATACGCCGCGAGTGCCAGGGTTGTCAGGTTGACCAGTTCCAACTGGGAATTCGAAGCATCAACACGCCATTCCATCAGTTCGTAAACCTGCACGGACAAGGACTTTCCCTTAACGGCGACGCGATCCACGGGTCTGGTCAGGAATTCACCACCCGCTTCGTCGCGGGTGAATTCGCTGATCAGTATTTTTGTGCCATAGGTCTTATTTAGCCCTTCCAATCGACTGGCCAAATTCACGGCATCGCCAATGATGGTGTAGTTAAGCCTGACACTAGAGCCGATATTGCCAACAATCACATTTCCAGTGTGAATGCCAACCCGCGTGTAAAACAGAGGTAATCCTTCACTGTTCCAGCGAGTAAACAGGTCCCTCATAGGCTTGCGGCTATTCAGGGTGGCGGCACATGCCTCGCGCGCGTGTCGAGGCACGTTGTTGGGAGCGTTCCAAAATGACATTACGGCGTCGCCAATATATTTATCGAGCGTGCCATTGTGGATGGCGATTTGCTTGCTGATTGTTTCGAGGTATTCATTCAACTGGCGCACCAGTGCCATAGGTTGCATTTTTTCGGAAATCGACGAGAAATCCTTAATGTCTGAAAAAAGAATGGTCAGGTGGCACATTTCGCCATCGAGTTGCGCAAATCCTTCCGGCCGCAAATATCGATGAATTAAATCAGGAGGGATGTAGCGTAAAAAGGCTTTTAGGCCAGATTGCATCGATTTTGTCGCTGTAGCCAATTGATCAACTTCGTAAATTCCAGAATCCTGCAAGGGAGGGAGGGATGTCAGTTCGAGCCTACCAGTAGCATTCGCGATTCGTGTCAGTGCTTCCAGCGGCCGGGCCGCGGCCATCGCGAACAAGATTGTTGGAACCATGATCACAATTGCAACCACAAGTGTGATCAGCAGGTTGATGAACAATCGTTTCCTGGCGGGAGCCATCAACAGCGATTCACTCGCGCTGTAACACATAATCAATTGAGGGCTGTTTTTTGATGCGAACGACGAGAATGTTGTGAAATACACGCCTTCCGGTGTTTCTATCCGTTTATAAGTGGGCTTTGAATTTGGCTGAATGTTCAAAGGAATGTTGTTGGCTATTGAAACTGTTAAGGGACAATCCAATTCGGATGGTTGCAGCAATGAACCTTTGTCTCTTATTTTTTTCTGAATGGCAGCATCAAAATGGGCTACAAGCTTATCAATGCCATCAGCTCCGCGTTCCACGATGAATGCCTTGGCTGGAACCACAAATGTGGTTACTGATTCGACTAAATTATTGTGAATCCAGTCAGTCGATATTTGAATGGAGATAACGCCAAGAACCTTGGTGGGGTCGTCTGGGGACCTGACGGCCCGGAATCCGGAAACTCCAAGGGTTTGTTTTAATCTGCTATGGCGACTGAAGTAGCCAAGCGGTGTCCAGCCATCATCCGCGACCGAGATATTGCTCATGCATTTTTTGTACCATTTCGTATTGCGGAGATCTTCCAGAGGCCGCGCTACCCCATTTTTTCGCGATTTTGCCGTGAAATTTCCATGACCATCGTTTTCAACAGTTTCTAACTCTGAATTTCCAACAATGATGCCGTTGCCTGTGGCT
>Ga0255132_1000172_pt1 | contig 24958 bp, 2 predicted proteins | sample Law_Law_RepA_8d_FD_188551 | JGI IMG/M metagenome (GOLD analysis project Ga0255132, IMG submission 188551) | Freshwater microbial communities from St. Lawrence River, New York, United States - Law_Law_RepA_8d | ecosystem: Environmental > Aquatic > Freshwater > River | place: USA: New York...
TGGAGCGCGCTTGCTTGACTTCACTCCTTTCAGTCGCGGCTTCAACGCGGGGGTCACGGTCGCCGTGACCGACACGGACCGCAACGGCATCAACGAGATCATCGTCGGTTCGGGCGTGGGCGACCGCGCGCTGGTCCGGGTGTTCAACTCGGTGGGCCTGTCGCTGCTGCGGGAATTCGCTCCGTTCGGTAGAGAATCTCGCGTCGGCGTGAATGTCGCCGCGGGCGACATAGGTGGAGACGGCATGAACGAGATTGTCGCCGCCACCATGAGTGCCGAGTCGAGGGTGACCGTGTGGGATGCCCAGACATTCCGCATGAAGGACAATTTCTTCGCTTACGGCCAGAACGACGGTGCGACCCCGTTCCTGGGCGGAGTGCGCGTGGCGATTGAGGACCACAACCGCGATGGAAGAGGTGACCTGATCACCGGCTCGGGCGTGGGCGGCTTCCCCCACGTGCGCGTGTGGTCGGTCATCCGCGGCAAGTTCAAAGATATTGCCAGCTACATTGCCACCGATGTTTCCGACCGAGGTGGCTTAAACATCGGCTAATCGCCGCGTGATAAAAACGATAGGGCCCGGACCGCAAGGTCCGGGCCCAACTTTTTGGTTTCTGTTCGGCTAATCACATTAGCCGTTTTTATGGCCCTCCTATGCGGTTAGTTTCTGCCCGCGCTAAAACAAGGCTCACGCCTTATGACGATGCAAGCGCATCGCAAAGATCATGACGTTGCGGTTATGGCGGCGGGTTACCGGCGAGTTTTAAAACAAAACGGACAGGCTTGCGCGCGGACAGTGGCAGCGTCAAGCATCAACCGAAGTCGAAACTTGACGGAGATATTTCAGTCAGGTCGCCTTCGATTAACTCGTGGTTTCGCTGTGGCTTGGAAAATTACCGGGGTGAGTATGGTTAAACACCGCTGACCAGTATTTGGACAAGCAATGCGTCAATTATTTGTCATGCCAACAATTAAGAGGAATAGCGTTCCAAGAATCGCCGACGCTGAAAAGATTGTTCCAAACACAGCATATATTTTCTTTCTGTCTTTCTGAATTAGTCCTGCAATACCAAGGCATAACGCAACTAAGGCGACGAAAAGGAATACAAGCGCGCTAAGACCGACGACCATTGACACGGAGTCGCTTGTCGCCCCGGGATTAGACGCCTCCATGAGACCCGCGACGGCGATTGTGAAAAACAAACAAAAATCAGAAATACAGCTCAGTATGAATGAGGCGATACCACGACCAGAGTGATTTTGTTCCATTTCATTGACTTCCTGTTGCCAACTTGTTTTATGCGTGCAAGTTTAGAATATATAGTTTGAATTGCTCCAGTCTACAGGTTAAATAATACTTTCGGCAATATTTGCTATGTCAGATACGTGTGCGTGGATCAAATTTTCATGAACTATGCGGTTTATATGCCATAAAGATTGGTAAAAAAATTCGGAAACTAATGCATAAAGCATCTTCGCCAACTTGTTTTCATGTGAAACCTTAAGGTGTACTTTTGAACAAATTGTTACCAAATCGTTCGGAAGGCCAACGATGAATGATTTTGATTGTTAGGTATTCTTCGTGGTGTTAATGATGGCGACAGATATCTAGAAAGCATTACTTCGACTTGAGTGATGCTGATTCCCATGCGCGGATGTCGTCCATCGAGTTGTTGCCTGTTACCAAACCGGGAGCAGTTGACAACTGATGTTGGAGGGGGATGGAAGGCCTTTGAGGTTCTGCCGGCGTGTGTCCGGCAGCGAGGCTTGAAATCCCGAGTTTGTGGAGGGCCCGTGGAGTAGAAGCAGACCTGTTTTGGCACAGTTTTGACACAGAGGCCAAATTAGGCAAAACTGATGGATGTAAGTCGTTGTTTTGTATAGGTTTATGGCGACAATAAAAAGTAAACGGAGAGGGGGGGATTCGGTCGAAACCCCCTCCTGTGTCTCTTGAAAACCGCTTGTTTTCTGTCATAAACGCTTATTTTGTAGGAGTTTTGAAACCATGAGTGGCTTGGCCGATTGTTGGTGAGTTGGCACCTTTAATTGGTTGATTGGCCCACTGGGCCAATCAACCAGTTCCCTCATCATTCTCCAGTTTTGTTGTTGAAACTGGAGCTTTACTCATGACAAGTTTACGACGTTCTGGCTTCAATCGTCTCACCCGTGGTCGGCCTGATCAGGAAGCGGTTCGGGCGATGGCTATTGTATGGCTCGATGAGCAGAGGAAAGTATGGCCGGACTATGTGGCCAAGTTTCAGGCAAGCATGTCCAACGATGAAACCATCAACTCGATGGTGGCATCCTTCATGGCACGGTTTGGCCAAAAAGACACAACTCACCTCCATCCGTGGTTGCCCAAGAACTTGGCAACCACCTACCTGCGCTACTCCTGCGACACCTCCAATAAGCGGAGTTTGTGCCAGCAGCTTCTGAATGTGTTGACAAAATCGAACGCTGACAGCTCGCTTATCCCTTGGTCTCTGGTATTTGCTGACGCGGAAATTACCGGAACCATTGCCGCACGTAAGGGCTACCAAGAGAGTAAACGCGTTATTTTGGAACCCGGCAACAATGTCCAGTGCCTGTATGTGGATGACATCGGCCGAGCCAGCCGAGACCTTGCCGAACTGCTGGGCCTGTTTCGCAACGTGATGCACGTTGGCAAACGTGTCGTCTCTATTTCCGATGCTTTGGATACCAACAATGAAAACGCCCGGCTATTGCTGACCTTCAAGGGCATGTTCGTCGAGCAGTTTATTGAGCAGCTCAGGCAAAAGGTGTCCCGGGGGATGAAAGACGGTTTCAGGACCGGCAAAACCGTTACCGGGGAAGCGTTCGGATATGTTCTGGTGGATCAGTACGACTCTGACGGCAAAGTGATGAAATATGGCAAAGACAAAACCGTCAGGAAAATGGAAATGATCCCCGAGCAAGTCAAGGAGGTGCAGGATGTCTTTGACAAGTTCGTCAACAAGAAGTGGAGCGCTCATGCAATCGCTAATGATCTCAATGAGCGGCGGGTGCTGCATCCACGTTTCTGGAAGGCGCGCAACATCACCCAGATGCTGACGCGCCACCTGTATGCCGGTTACGAGTACTGGGGGAAAAGCACGGTAAAACAGAACCCGGAGACCGGCAAGCTGACCGCGATCAATAAGCCCGCTAGCGAATGGCAGCCTCGCAGGGAACGCCCTGAACTGCAGATCATTAGCGAGGAACTGTTTGATCAGGCTCAGGAACGTCTGGCGTTCCTCAAAGCACGGTTCAAGGAACGGCAAAAGGACAATCCGAAGACCAGCAGAACGGACCTGCATCCGAAACTACTGATCCGGCCGATTTGCCATGCATGCCGGTGGCCTTTGGGTTTGGTGCAATCGCTTCGATCCGGTTACGGCTCCCTGAAATGCACGAAGGGGTTTGACAAGAACACCCCGTGCGGTCGTTTGGGGTGCAAGGCGCTGAATCTGATCAACAAATGTGTCTTGGGGGTGTTGCAGGACGAGGTGTTCACGCCCGAGTTCTTGAACCGGTTGCTGGCGGAAGCGAACGCTCATTTGCAGGAGTTGGCCAAGCTTCCCAAGGAAGACACCAAGCCGATGAAGCAGCGGATTGCGGAGATCACTCAGGAGGAGAAACGCCTAGCGGAACGGCTAACAGGTCGGTCGGAAGAGGGAATTGAAATCCTCTTCGACCGGCTGAAGGATCTGGCTGCCACGAGGAAGCGATTGACGGACAAACTTCATGAAATGGAGTCGAGCAATAACTTTGTGCCGCAACCGATGGGGCCTCACGACATGGTCAAGCTGCTGCAAGATCTGGAAGCGCTTTTTCAGATGGAAGTTGGTGAATCAGCAACGGTGCTGAAGCGAATACTGGGTGATGTGGTTGCTGAGCCTTCGGATACGAAATCGAAGCACGGCAAAGCATGGATGCTGCGTTTCACCATCAATGGTGCGGCACTGATGGCTGAAACGAACCGTTTTCGTGATTATCCAACGAAGGATACTTGGGAGTACCTAAGTGATACTGGCTGGATAATGCCGGGCATTAAAGAGACGGTGGTGGAGGTTTCGGAGAAGTTCCTGAACCGGCACGATCGCAAGCGGGCTCTTGAATTGAAGGATACCGGCGACAACATCACCCAGATCGCCGAAATTAGGGTGCTAGCCCCTGACCAATGGCATCGCCCTAGTCTATCCACTTGTGCCCCTTTGAGGCGAAAGGTGCAGCGATTGGCTTGGCACTCGCGGAATCAATTCGGATATTTTGTAATGCGTCAAGAAGCTGATTCTTGGCGCGTGGCCCCTTACTCAGTCGTGCGGGGCTCTTCGGTTTTGGTTATGCTGTGCCACTAGATATGGTGTCTGGATAGCCTGCGCTATGTTGCAGATTCGGTTCCAATTCTTTTGATTGCTTGGTGGCGCTTCAACCTTGCGTTTTACCCGCGCACTGATGTTTTGCTGGGGCTTAAAGCCAACAGTTCATGGCTGGAACTTCTCAATACTAACTGAAAATAGACTGAAAGTTGGCGCGCCGGAAACGTTTTGAAACTGAACAAATACTGAATTGGGGTAAGTAATCATTCGAAGATAATGATTGTTTTATTCCGGAATTTCAGTTTTCGTTCAGTATTGAGCACATCTGATTCTTGTTTTGAATATCAAAAATATACCATGTTGCCTTCACGCAAACCAAAACGGGAGCCATACTTGCGAATAGTGTCTCGATATTTTTTGCCGGGGAATTATCCATGCTTGCCACTTCCAGCCGTATATCCTGGTTCACTCGCTTACGTACTTGGCTCGTTCGCCCCGTCAAAGCTATTCAACGCCAGATCATTCGCCGTATCCTTTCACTCGACGCGCTTGAAGAAAGGCTTGTGCCTGTTGCTGGCCTGCAGGTGCTAGCTCAGGCTATGCCGGCTCAGCAATGGGCGCACCTTGCGGATGCCTCCGATTCGATGGTTGTTGTCAGCCCGGATCTCGCGGGGCAGGTTCCAGAACAAGAGTTCGCTGGCGCCAATGTGCTGGTGCTCGATTCATCACGCGATGTTATCAACCAGATCACGCTGGAACTCTCACGCCATCCGGGTATTAAAAGCGTTCGGCTCATCTCCCACGGTGCCGATGGCACCCTACTTTTTGGCAACCAACAGTTCGACGAGTCTGTGCTTTTAGCACGGTCCGAAGACATTGCGGCATGGGGCCAATTTATGGCGCCCGGTGCCGACATTTTGCTTTACGGTTGCTCGGTGGCATCCACGTCCGTTGGCCGGCATTTTGTGAATTCATTATCGATATTGACGGGCGCCGATGTTGCCGCCAGCACCAATACCACAGGCGCGGGTGCGGACACGCTTCTTGAATACTCCACAGGAAACATTGAAACATCTCCGCAAGCCAGCCAAACAGCATGGGACGCGTCGAACGTTCAACTGGCACTTCTGCCGAATCAGCGCGTTGGAAGCGGTGTGCAATATACCGGAAGCGGACAAACCATTAGGAACAATGGTGCGTTTGCGGCGCTCAATGCTAATAGCACCATTACTGCGTGGGGTAATGTGTTGAATGGCGGCACAGGCGCGCCAACAACCACCGGGTTCTCACAAATTTTTTCTACTCCAGCTGCTTTTGCAGCTCTCAAATTAGACGGTTCAATAGTTTCTTGGGGGCATAATGATTATGGGGCTACAGGCGAGCCAACAACCACCGGGTTTACGCAAATTTTTTCGAATGACGGAGCGATTGCAGCGCTGAAATCAGATGGTTCCATTGTCGCTTGGGGCTATCCGCCGTATGGCGGCACAGGCGCGCCGGCAACCGCCGGGTTCACGCAAATTTTTTCTACTCCAGCTTCTTTTGCAGCTCTCAAATTAGACGGTTCAATAGTTTCTTGGGGCAATGATGGGTATGGTGGTACAGGCGAGCCAACAACCACCGGGTTCACGCAAATTTTTTCAAATGCAAATGCATTTGCAGCTCTCAAATTAGACGGTTCAATTGTATCTTGGGGCCTTGCTGGGTATGGTGGTACAGGCGAGCCAACAACCACCGGGTTCACGCAAATTTTTTCTACTGCAACTGCTTTTGCGGGTCTCAAATTAGATGGTTCAATTGTATCTTGGGGCTTTGACACGAATGGCGGCACAGGCGCGCCAACAACCACCGGGTTCACGCAAATTTTTTCTACTGCAAGTGCTTTTTCAGCTCTTAAATTAGACGGTTCAATACTATCTTGGGGCAATCCGTCGTATGGCGGCACAGGCGCGCCAACAACCACCGGGTTCACGCAAATTTTTTCTACTGGAAGTGCTTTTTCAGCTCTTAAATTAGACGGTTCAATACTATCTTGGGGCAATCCGTCGTATGGCGGCACAGGCGCGCCAACAACCACCGGGTTCACACAAATTTTTTCTACTGATGGTGGTGCCTTTGCGGCACTTAAGTCAGACGGTTCCATTGCGGCTTGGGGTAGCACTAATGGCGGCACAGGGCCTACAGGCACAGGCTTTGTTCAGATTTTTTCGAATTTCTATGCCTTTGCTGCCATCAAGGCAGATGGCTCCATAAAAGCATGGGGTAGCGCTGCGAATGGAGTCACAGGTGCGCCTACAGGTGCCGGTTTTGTTGCCATGGCGACTCCGCTTGTCGCCATGCCCTATTTCGCGCCCAGGCAGGTGACAGCGTTCAATGGCCGTAAGGGAGTGGCGGCTTATGTTCGCACGGCCGCGGTGGGCTTGAGCACCGAGACATTTAGCTACGCCATTACCGCCGGGGCGTTGCCTGCGGGCATGACATTGAACAGTGGCACAGGAGCTGTTTCGGGCACACCAACCGCTGCCGTGAACGTTTCGTACACCATTACCGTTTACAATTCTGTTGGTTCAGCGTCGCTTGATTGCACATTTGTTTTCGCCGATCCGAATCAGGTTATGCCAGGGCAGCAAATTGGCCAATCGATTCTAAACGTTATGGATAACAGTGGAGTACAAAGTTACAACAGAACCAATTTCGCCGCCTTAACCGCCAACGGCACCATTGTCGCGTGGGGACCAACCGCAACAGGCGGTACGGCCCCAGCAGGCTCTGGGTTCACGCAACTATTTTCTAACCAAACCGCCTATGCCGCACTCAAAGCCGATGGCTCAATCGCAGCGTGGGGAACCGATGTTTCTGGCGGCACAGGCGCACCCACAGGCACAGGTTATACGCAAATTGTTGCCGCGAGTGCAGCCTTTGCGGCATTAGAAGCTGATGGCTCCATTACGGCATGGGGAGCTGCTAGCGGGGGTGGTTCAGGAGCGCCATTAGGAACTGGATTTATTCAGATATATTCTGGGCGCAGTGGTTTTGTGGCTCTTAACGCGGATGGTCGGATTAGTGTATGGGGTGGGGCAACTGGATTAAATAACAGTGCGAGCACTTATGGTTTTACTCAAATAACACAAGCAGGTCCCAATGTATGGGAAGGTCTCAAAAATGATGGTTCGATTGTTATCTGGGGAACTGTTGTGCCAACCAGTACCGCAGGCTTCGTATTCGGTACCATGGCAAACACATATGCTGCCTATGCAAGTCTTAGAACTAATGGATCTATAGCTACATGGGGTGCGGTAAATTCTGGCGTTAGCGGAACGCCAACGGATACCGGCTACATAAGTGTGGTTGGCAACTATAACAGATTTTCTGCCCTGAAAGCTGATGGTTCAATCCGTACTTGGTATGGCGCAGGAGTTACCACGGGTGCACCTACTGGCATAGGATTCAAGCAAATTTCAACTGTAAATGATGGTTCATTTGCTGCAATCAGGCCAGATGGATCGATTGCAACTTGGGGTGCAGCATTAGCAGGTAATGCAGCACCATCGACAGGCACCACCGGTTTTAAGCAAATCTACTCGAATGAAACAGCATTTGCCGCTCTGAAAACCGATGGTTCTATCTATGCTTGGGGAACCGCCACCAGTGGTGGATCCAATGGTGGAATTTCGGGTGCGCCAACTGGCACTGGTTACACGCATATCATTTCAACCGGAACTGCCTTCGCCGCCGTCAAGCCCGATGGATCGATCTATGTTTGGGGTGCTTCCGCTGGTGGCGGCACGGGTAGTCTGAACGCGCCGCTCTCTACCACCACTGGTTTTGTTTCTGTGCAGAGCCCGGCGGTTACCACGCCCTATTTCGATGTGTCAGAATCGATCAGCCCAACGGCTATGCCTTTTGCCAGTTACTCGAATTTTGTTGGTGGCCGTGGTTTGGGCATGAACAATTACATCAGTTCCGGCACACTACCAGCCGGGCTGGCGCTGAATGCCACAACAGGGGTTCTTGCGGGAACACCCACGCAAGCGGGCACCTTTACCTTCACGGTGACGGCCACCAACAGCATTGGTTCCGCGTCGCGTACCTACACCATGAACTGCACCGACAGCAGCGCCCAACCCAGGCAACGCACCGCAAATGGCCAGACAAAATCGGCAAACGGACAAATGTATCTTAATAGCGGGGCCTTTGCTGCCCTTAATGCCAACGGGTCTATTACCACATGGGGGAGCGATGTAAATGGTGGCACAGGCGAACCCACCTCGACTGGGTTCACCCAACTCTTTTCCAACGCCATGGCGTTTGCGGCTCTTAAGGCCAATGGCTCGATTACAGCATGGGGCAATACGCAGTACCAAGCAGCTACAGGCGCCCCCGTAGGCACTGGTTACACCCAACTGTTTTCTTCCGAGAGAGCGTTTGCGGCCCTTAAGGCCGATGGCTCGATTGCGGCATTCGGATCGCCAAGCTACGGCGGAACGGGTGCGCCCATAGACACTGGTTACACCCAACTGTTTTCTTCCGAGAGAGCGTTTGCGGCGCTTAAGGCCGATGGTTCAATTACGGCATGGGGAGATCCCCTTTTCGGCGGTACAGGCGCGCCCAACGATACCGGATTTGTTCGCATTTATAGTAATGACAGTTGCTTTGTAGCCGAAAAAGCGGACGGGTCGATCACGACGTGGGGCCTTGCTTCTTCCGCGATGGTAACCAACGCGCCCAATCCCACCACCACAGGCTTTTCTGAAATCGTGGCCACTGCCGATACCTTTGCCACGCTGAAGGCCGATGGCTCAATCATGCAGTGGGGAGCCATTGCCGCACCTGAGACCACCACAGGTTTTGTACAGATCTATTCCAATAGCGGCGCCTTTGCCTACCTGCGTGCCGACGGTTCCATTGTGGTGGCCGGAGATGGCACCATTGGCGGTAGTGGTGGGCCCACAGGTAGCGGCTACATTCGTGTTTTTTCTAACATGTATTCGTTTACGGCTATGAAAGCCGACGGATCCAATACCACGTGGGGCGATGTGGCACAGGGCGGGGCAGGGCCCACGGGAACTGGCTTCACAGCGATTGTTTCCACAGATAACGCATTTGCCGCACTTGCTGCCAACGGGGCTATCAGTTCATGGGGAATGGCGGCGTCTGGCGGCACAGGCGCGCCAACCGATACGGGTTACACGCAGTTGTTTGCAACCAGCAATGCGTTTGCAGCGATTAAAGCAGATGGCACCATTACCGCTTGGGGAAATGCCAATGGCGGCACGGGCGCGCCTATTGGATCGGGTTATTTGACGGTGCAATCCAGCACGATAAGCATTCCGTATTTCGCGCCCGGTCAGGCGAGCAATTTTAATGCGCGCGCGGGCATGGTGTTCTCTACCAGTGTGGCCGCCATGGGGTTGGGAACCATGTCGTATGCCATCACAGCGGGCGTATTGCCTTATGGAATATCGCTGAATACGGCCACTGGCGCCATATCTGGCACGCCACTGCAAGGCGGCACCTTTGCGTTCACGGTAACGGCCTCGAGCAGTTCCGGTGCATTGGCATGGCCATGCACACTGGCGGTGGTGGACCTGCGGGGACAACCCGAATCATTTTACATTGGCCTTCAGGGAACAGCTGCCAAATACTCATTCGCAGCGATCAAAACTGATGGCACGGTTGCTTCGTGGGGGAACGCATCAAATGGCGGTAGCGGAGCGCCAACGGGTACGTTCACACAGATCGTATCCGGAGCGTTTGCCCATGCTGCCCTTAAGGCCGATGGTTCCATCTCAGTATGGGGAAACGGCACAGCGGGCGGGCTTAGTGCCCCAACAGGTACTGGATTCACACAGATATTTAGCAATACGTTAGCTTTTGCAGCCCTTAAGGCCGATGGCTCAATTAAGGGATGGGGAAATGCTACTAACGGTGGAAATAGTGCCCCGACCGAAACAGGATATATTCAAATTGTTCCATTGGATGCTGGTTTTTCAGCGCTTAAATCGGATGGTTCTATTACTTCATGGGGTAGCGCATTAGTACAAGGCGCGCCGACAGGAACAGGTTTTAAACAAGTATTTACGAATTATGGAAATGCTTCGGTGGCTCTCAGAACGGATGGTTCCATTGTTTCATGGGGAAGCGCTGCTAACGGTGGAACAGGTGCCCCCACAGGAACAGGATATATACGTATTTTTTCAAGTAATAATACATTTACAGCCCTCAGATTAGATGGTTCTATTGCCTCTTGGGGCTTAAATACTGCTAATAGTCCAGTGGGTGGTGGATACACAACAGTAACTTCAACTGGCACTGCGTTTGCAGCACTCACAACCAATGGTTCAATTGTTCAGTGGGGTACCACGTCCTCTACCGCTGTGCCTACCGGCACTGGTTTCACACAGATTTTTGCAAATACCAATTCTTATGCTGCCTTAAAGGCAGATGGCTCCATCAGCGTATGGGGAAGCACTAATGGTGGCTCCAGTGGCCCTAATGGAACTGGATATATCCAGATTGCCAACACGACTAATGCCTTCGCGGCGCTCAATACAGACGGCTCGGTTGTTTCCTGGGGCGCTACTGCCGATAACCTGAACGCGCCTTCAGGAAGCACCAACACCGGGTACACGCAAATTGTCGGTAACGAATATGCCTTTTCAGCACTTAAATCGGATGGTTCTATCACATCGTGGGGCGATGTTAGGTATGGTGGCGCGGGAATCGCGGGCACTGGGTTTTTATCCATAGCGACTAGTAATTTAGTAAAACCTTATTTCCCATCCACCATACCAACGAGTGCCACGGCACTCTCGGGAGTTTTGTTTTCTCAGGCGTTTTCAGCAGTTGGCTTTGATATGGTCTATGCCGTTTCCTCTGGAACCTTGCCAGACGGCCTGTCGCTCGATGCCAACACAGGTGTTATTTCTGGAACACGCAATTCCACCGATACGGTGTTGGTAACCATTTCCGCCACGAACTCATTAGGCAGCGCCTCGTTTAACTTATCGTTTGCCACTGGGCTCGATCCGCATGTGGTCTGGGCCACCCCCGCGGGTTTTAACTACGGTACAGCCCTATCGACAACGCAATTGAACGCCACAGCCGATGTGCCGGGTGTTTACACCTATAGCCCTTCATTGGGAACGGTTCTGAACGCGGGTGCGCAGCAAACAATAACGCTGACTTTTACCCCAACCGACACAAGTTATTCCGTGACAACAAAGTCGATCCTGCTCGATGTTAGCAAGGCCGCGTTGACTCTGACTGCTGGCAGCAAGTCGAAGAATTACGATGGTAGCGTGTTTACAGGCTACACCTATGCTTACGCCGGGTTTGTGAACAGCGAAACAGTTTTGGCCATCACCCCAGGAACAGTCAATTACACTGGTACAGCCATTGCCGCTACGGCAGCCGGGTCCTACGTGATCACACCCGCTATTTCTGGTTTTGCCGCCACCAACTACAGCGCGCCAACTTTAGTTGACGGCGCACTCACCATCAACAAGGTCACACTTACTGTTACCGCCAACAACCAGAGCAAAACGTACGATGGTGCCACCTTCACAGCGTTCACCAGTACTATTAATGGTTATGTGAATAGCGAAACCATCGCTAACATTACTGGTGGAACAGTTGCCTATACTGGGACATCCACCACGGACACTAATGCCGGCACCAGCACTACAACACCCGTCCTGTCAGGGTTCTCTGCCACCAACTATGTATTTGTGGCTTCCAGCGGCACGCTGACCATCGATAAGGCCAATTTGACATTAGCGGCTGCCAACAAAATCAAAACCTACAATGGTTCTGTTTTCTCGGGCTACACCTACGCCTATGCAGGGTTTGTGAACAGTGAAACAGTTTTGGCCATCACCCCGGGAACAGTCACCTACGCTGGTACGGCTATTCCCGCTACGGCTGCCGGAGCCTATGTCATCACCCCGGCTGTTTCTGGGTTTGCTGCTACTAACTACAACGCGCCAACTTTAGTTGATGGCGCACTCACCATCAATAAAGCGACGCTCACAATCACAGCAGATGCCAAGGCTAAAATCTACGATGGCAAGAAATACACTGATGGATTCGGTCCAACCATCGGTGGAATCACAGCGGAATATTTCAGGAGCAGAAAGCTCACGGGTTCCCCTTACATCACCCGTGTCGATTCCACCATCAACAACAATTGGGGTTATGGCGGCCCTACGGGTTTGGGTTTGGTGAATTATTTCTCCGCCCGTTGGTCTGGTTTTGTGGTGCCTCAGTACACGCAGACCTACACATTCACCACCAACACAGGCGATGGTGTACGTCTTTGGGTGAACGGCATTCTGCTGGTCAACCAGTGGCGCAACATGGGTACTAGGAGCTACTCGGGCAATATTGCCTTGGTAGCGGGCCAAAATGCCACCATCAAAATGGAGTATTACGAAAATACTGGCACCGCAGTTGCCCGGTTGTACTGGTCAAGCCCTACGGTCGCCAAGGAAATTGTTCCCGCTTCAAGATTGGCAACCCAGTGGATCACGTCATCGTCGGTACCACTTACTTTTACCAGCACCATGACCGGGCTGCTGGGCGGCGATACTTCCGCCGCGGTCACCGGCACACTTACCTATTCCGGCGCAGCAGTAACGGCTACCAATGCCGGAACCTACAGCATTACACCCAGCAATTCCGGCCTTGTATCTGCCAACTACAATCTTGTTATGGTCAGCAATAACCTTGTTATTGGCAAAGCAACCGCCACGGTATCAGCAGATCCGAAGAGCAAAACCTACAACAGCCAAACATTCACAAGCTTTACCAGTTCATTCACTGGGTTTGTCAATAACGAAAGCAGTTCGGTTCTCTCCGGGTATGTCAAGTATTCAGGCGCGGCCACCACTGGCAGAAATGTCGGCAGTTACATTGTCACACCTGATACCACTGCTTTGGTGTCTAGCAATTACGTGTTTACATCCGTTAACAGCACTCTGACTGTTACGAAGGCTGTACTTAAAGTCACAGCAGATTCCAAGCTCAAAACGTACAACGGTTTGGTTTACACAGGGTTTACCAGCACGTTTAATGGCCTTGCCACCGGCGAGACCACTTCTGTGGTCTCTGGTGCCGTTACCTACGCGGGCGCGGCCGTCACCGCCAAGGCTGTGGGCAGTAGTGCCATCACTCCGGTGGTCTCGCGGCTTACTTCCACCAACTACACATTTGTCGCCGTTAACGGCACACTGGTTATCAATAGTCCTGCCGCCGCTGTGCCTACTATCACCTGGGCGAACCCGGCGGCCTTCACATACGGAACAGCGCTTTCGGCCACGCATCTGAATGCCACGTCGGGCGGGGTGGCTGGCACATTTGTCTACAGTCCGGAGCTCGGGACAGTTCTTAATGCTGGCCTGTTGCAATCGATTTCTGTTACCTTTGTACCGAGCAGCACCACTGCTTGGCAGGCGGTTACCAAAACGGTTATCGTTAATGTGAACAAGGCAGCCCTTGTTGCCACAGCTAACACCGCTCGCAAAACGGCAAATGGTGCGGCCTATGCCAACTTTACCAGTTCCATCACAGGCTTTGTCAACGGAGACAACGATTCGGTTCTGGCGGGCATAATCACCTATTCCGGAAACGCCACAACCGCCACGGCGCTGGGCGTGTACACCATTATTCCAGTGGTTTCGGTTATATCGGCCACCAATTACGCAATCACTCCTGTTAATGGCGTGCTGGCTATCAGCGGCGCGAGTGCTGCCATGCCAACTATCAACTGGGCGGCACCTGTAGCCATTAACTACGGCACAGCACTTTCGGCCACCCAGTTGAACGCGTCATCCGGGGTGCCCGGAACGTTCGTTTACAGCCTACCCACAGGCAGCATTCTAACCGCAGGCATGGCTCAAACCTTGTCGGTTACTTTTATTCCAGACGACATGAACGCCTACGCGGCCATCATCCAAAGTGTGGTGATCGACGTGAACAAGGCCACCCTTACCGTGGCTGCAGACGATGTTGGCAAAATCTATAACGGACAGGCATTTACCAGTTTTGCCACCCACTACATCGGCTTGGTGAACGGCGATACCGCGTCAGCCGTGGCGGATGCGGTTATTTATGGCGGCACAGCCATTGGCGCCAAGGGCGCTGGTTCTTATGTGGTTGCCCCAGATATTACAGGCTTAAGCTCTGCGAACTACGATCTGGTTGCCGCCAACGGCACACTCACCATTGCCAAAGCCGTTCTCACAGTAACAGCCGCTAGCAAGACAAAGGTGTACGATAGTTTCAAATTCACCGGTTTCACTTCCGTGATTACAGGCTTTGTTAATGCCGAGAACTCTTCGGTAGTATCTGGCACCGTCGGCTACACAGGGCCAGCCGTAACCGCCACAGCCGTGGGTTCCACAGTTATCACGCCCGTGGTTAGCTCTCTGGTTGCCCTGAATTACTCGTTTGCACCCGTCAACGGCACATTGGCCATCAGCAGTGCGAATGCTGCCACACCAGATATCACATGGGCCGCCCCATCGGCTATCACCTACGGCACGCCACTCTCCGAGGCGCAACAAAATGCCAGCTCAACAGTAGCTGGTACCTTTACCTATTCCCAGGCCATCGGTGCCATTTTGCCTGCTAATGCAGCGCAGGTTTTGTCGGTAACGTTTATTCCTACCGACCTCACCCAGTACAAGCCAGTTACCAAGACAGTGACCTTGGTGATTAGCAAGGCCACGGTAACGGTAGCCGCCGATTCCATTAGCAAAACCTACAACGGGCAAAGAACGACCAGATTTAGCAGCACATTTGTTGGCTTGGTCAATGGCGATAGCCTTTCGGTTATTACCGGATCCGTTGCCTATACCGGTACGGCGGCAACCGATACTGTTGCTGGCAGTTATGTTGTCACGCCTGTGGTTTCGGCCCTTGTTGCTGCCAACTACACATTTGTGCCAACCGATGGCACGCTCAATATCGATAAAGCAATACTTACGGTTTCAGCCAACGATGCCAGCAAGGTTTACAACGGCGCCACTTACAGTGGATTTACCAAATCGATTTATGGATTTGTCAATGGGGAAACCAGCAGTGTTATCGCTGGCACGGTCACCTTCGCCGGAACGGCACTCACAGCCACGGCAGTGGGTTCCAGCACCATCACTCCCGTTATTTCCAGCCTATCGGCTACCAATTATGATTTTGTGGATGTCAACGGCACCCTTGCCATCAGTGCCATTTCTGCCATCAATGCTGGTATCACATGGGCCGCGCCTCCGGAAATGAGCTACGGCAACGCCATTTCCAGCATGCACTTCAATGCCACCAGCAGCGTGTCTGGAGTGTTCAGCTACAGCATTCCTGATGGTACTGTCCTTAACGCCGGACTGGCTCAGCCGATTACCGCGACCTTCACGCCAGACGACCTTGTTACCTACCAACAAGAATCGATGACCGTCACTATCGATATCACCAAGGCTGTGCTGTCGGTAACAGCCAACCCCAGAACCAAGACCTACAACGGGCAAACCGCTACCGGCTTTACTGCCTCCATCTCTGGATTGGTCAATGGCGACAGTAGTGCTGTTGTTTCCGGATCAATTTCCTATTCCGGTTCGGCACTCTTTGCCGTGGTTGCCGGTACTAGCAACATCACGCCTTCCGTGGCTGGGCTTTCTGCTGGCAACTACTCGTTCGATCCTGTCAGCAGCGCGCTCACCATCGCCAAGGCCGCCCTGCTTGTTACAGCCAACGACGCGGGCAAAACCATCGATGGTTCGGTCTACAGTGGATTTACATCATCCATTTATGGATATGTTAATGGTGAATCGGGTTCTGAGGTATCGGGCACAGTCTCCTATAACGGTACCGCCATCACCGCCACGACTGTGGGCACTTCCGTCATTACCCCGGTTATCGCGTCGCTGACGGCCACCAACTACACGTTCACAGCCATTGACGGCACACTGGCCATTAGCTCGCCTTCTGCCGCTACACCCACCATCACATGGGCGGCACCTGCTGCTATCACCTACGGCACAGCATTAACCTTGAAACATTTCAATGCTTCGGCAGGTTCTGTTTCAGGTTCGTTCACCTACAGCCCACCATTGGGTACGGTGCTGAATGCCGGTGCCGCGCAAACACTCACGGTGACCTTCACACCTATTGATCTGAATGCCAATAAGCAAGTCACCAAAACTGTTACCATTACTGTTACCAAGGCGGTTGTTACTATCACGGCCACCAATGCCAGCAAAACGCAAGACGGGACTACCTATTCTGGATTTGTCAGCACCATTGCTGGGTTTGTTAACAGCGACGGCGATACAGTCGTTAGCGGTGCCGTAGCCTACACAGGCAGTGCCGTTACCGCCACGGCGAATGGCTCATATTCTATCACGCCGGTGATCTCGGCCCTTGCCGCCAGTAATTACACATTCACGCCCGTCAACGGCACCCTGGCCATCAGCGGTGGATCTGCCGCGGTGCCTGCCGTTACTTGGTTCGCGCCTTCAAGTATTACCTACGGCGCGCCCCTTTCGGATGCACAACTCAACGCCACCAGCACCGTGCCCGGAACCTTCACGTACTCGCCTGCGGCCGGTACGGTTCTTCACGCTGGTATGTCGCAACTGTTGAGCGTTTCGTTCATTCCTACCGATCTGGTCAACTACATGCCGACCAGCAGCACGGTTGTTATTGATGTCGCCAGTTCGATTCTGACGGTAACCGCAGACGCCAAATCGAAAACTTACAACGGATCTGGGTTTGTAGGATTTGGTAGCAGCATCACCGGCTATGTCAACGGCGACTCTGCCACCTCGGTGTTCGGATCCATCACCTATTCAGGCGACGGTACCACTGCCACCGATGCGGGCAATTATCTGGTCACACCCGCAATCGACGGGCTTAGTTCCAATGATTATGTTTTCGAAGCTTCAAGTGGCACAGTCGTCATCAATAAGGCTGTGCTTTCTGTTACAGCAGACAGTACCGCCAGAACCTACAACGGAACAACTTTTACTGCCTTTACAAGCACCATTACCGGTTTCGTTAACAGCGAAACCAGAAGTTCGGTGGTTACCGGTTCCATCACGTATTCAGGTGGTACCAGTGCCGATGCCGGCGTTTACACAATCTCGCCAATTGTTTCGGGTCTTGCCGCCACCAACTACAATTTCATCACTACCGATGGCACCCTCACCACCAACAAAGCCGTACTGAAAATCACAGCCGACAATGCTACCAAAATTCCAGACTCGTCGCCCTACACTGGGTTCACCAGCAGCATCACCGGTCTGGTGAATAGTGAGGCAATTTCTGTTGTTTTAGGAACCATCACCTACTCGGGCGACGCTGTACTGGCCACTGCATTTGGTGCTTATACCCTCACCCCTGTGGTTTCTGGATTGACAGCCACCAACTACAGATTTGTCGCAGCCGATGGCACCCTGTTCATAGGAACCGCCCCCAGCGGCAGTGGCGGCTCCACAAGCCCCGGCGTCACATGGACCACTCCAGCGGACGTTACCTACGGCACTTCCATTTCCGCCACCCAACTCAACGCCGCCGCCACGGTAACCGGTTCATTTTCCTACTTCCCATCGCTTGGAACCGTGCTGGATGCGGGCGCTAGCCAAACGCTAACCGTCACATTCACGCCATTTGATCTTTCCACTTATGCTGTGGAAACACAGACCGTTACCATCAATGTGCTCAAGAAGCACCTTTCTGTGACAGCCGATGCCAAGGAAAAGAAGGTTGATTTCAATGTCTTCCCCACAGAGTCTTTCACCTACACAATTGCCGGTTTAGTCAATAACGACAGCAGCCCAGGCATCAACTCCGGAAGTGTCGGTTTTGCGGGATCCGCTCTCACGGCATTCAGCCTTGGCACCTACACAATCACACCCGTGGTATCGTTGGTTTCTGATAATTATGACTTTATTCCAGTGGATGGTTCACTCGCCATCAATCCATCCACTGTTGATCTCGTGTTTAGTTGGTCATCGCCTTCGGCTATCATTTACGGAACGGTAATTTCCGCCACCCAGCTCAACGCTATTGCCAGTGTTTCTGGTACTTTTGTCTACAATTTGGCTCTGGACACATTGTTGACTGCTGGCACAGGGCAAACGATATCGGTCACGTTTACCCCCGATGATCTTGGAACCTACAACACCGTCAGTGCATCTGTCTCCATCGATGTTCTCAAGGCCACGCTTACTATTGCCGCGCAAAATAAGTCCAAGACGTACGATTCCAGCATCTTCACGGCATTCACAACCACCCTGTCTGGCTACGTTAATGGCGAATCGGTAGCTGACATTCAGGTGGGCAGCATCACATTTGTCGGGGCAGGTATTGCCGCAACTAATGCCGGCAACTTCACCATTGTTCCCGTGTTGTCCGGCTACACTGCTAGCAATTACGTTTTTGTCGCGGCCAACGGCACACTCACTATCAACACGGTCACGCTCACTGTTACTGCCAGTAACCAGAGCAAAACGTACGATGGTGCCACCTTCACAGCGTTCACCAGCACGATCACTGGTTATGTGAACAGCGAAACCATCGCTGATATTACTGCCGGAACCGTTGCCTATAATGGCACATCCACCACGGCCATTAACGCCGGCACCAGCACCATCACACATGCACTGTCAGGGTTTTCTGCTACCAACTATGTATTTGTGGTTGCCAGCGGCACCCTTACCATCAATAAGGCCACACTCACTGTTACCGCTAATACACAGTCTAAAATCTACAACGCCGCCACTTTCACAGCTTTCACCAGTACCATCACAGGTTATGTGAACAGCGAAACCATTGCTGATATTACTGCCGGAACCGTTTCTTACTCTGGCTCGGCCATCTCGGCAATCAACGCTGACACAAGCACCATCACACCGCTTTTGTCAGGGTTCTCCGCGACCAACTATGCCTTTGTGGTTGCTAATGGCACGTTCAGCATCAACAAGGCTCTTCTCACCGTCACACCCGACGTCAAATCCAAAACTTTCGATAATGCTGTCTTCACCAATGCGCAATACACCAGCACCATCACTGGGTTCCAAGGCGGTGATACTGGTTCTGTTATTTCCGGTTCGCCCACCTATTCCGGTACAGCCATAGCTGCCACCGGTGCCGGCAGCTACACCATAACATCGGCGATTGGCGGTATGTCGGCCACTAACTACACATTCGCCCCCGCCAACAACACGCTGACCATCAACAAGGCGGTGTTGACGGTCACGCCCAATCCATTTGTGAAAACTTACGACGCCACTTCCATTGGTACAACTGGCACACTTGCAGCGGCCAGTGCTTTGAAGAAATCAACCGTTTCCATAGTCAGCGGTTCTGGTTTTAGAATACCGTTTGGTATGGCTAACGATGGTACTAAGCTTTTCGTATCCGATGGATCCACCATTAAAACGGTAAGTTTTTCTGGTGTTTTGCTTTCCACGAACACTGTTGCCAATTTGGGAGCTGACGGCAATACAATATGCTATGCCAAGGGCTATTTATTTGCTCGGAATGGAAGTAGCCTTTATAGGATCTCAACCTCGACGTGGACAAGCACACTAGTTACTGTTGATTCTTCTTATCCATTGTTATCCGGTAGTTTTTGGAGCTATTACAACGTTTTTGACATGCCCAATGGCCAGATTGGTGTGCTTGGAGCCGCACCAAATCCTGTTGTTCGATTTTATAATGTTTCTTCAGATGGGCTAACCCTTACGTTTTCACGTGATCTTACACTTAATGATTCTTGGACACCCAAAGAGGTGGGTGTTGCCTCTGATGGAACACATCTTTACCGACAATCCAATATAACTGGCTACAAAGTCTACAGCTTGGCTACTGGTGCTATTGTGTATGATGCTACTTCGGCTGCTACTGGTTGGTCGTTGCGAGATTCCGATAGGGGCGGCACCATAGCAGATCCATGTTTTATTAATCGCGACCATCTTACTGGTAGATATTATGTGGCCGATTGGAATGCCAGCAAATTCATGGTTTCTGATCCTATTATTGGATTTGAATCCACAATCACTGGCTATGCTACGGGCGACAGTGCCTCGGTCATTACTGGGGCCATTACCTACGCAGGCGATGCCACCATTGCAGTCAACGCGGGTAGTTACACCCTGACCTCCGATGTGTCCGGTCTTTCTACCAGCAACTATACCTTTGTTGCTGGTACTGGTGGCACCCTCACCATCAACAAGGCCACGCTGACCTACACGGCTGACGCCAAAACCAAGGTGTACGACAGCCAACTGTTCACAGCCTTCACCAGCACCATTACCGGCTACCAAGGCAGCGACACAGTTGCGGTGGTCTCCGGGGCGGTCAACTACACGGGCACCGGAACAACAGCCACCACTTATAGCGCCACCGCCTACACTATCACGCCCGATGTTTCGGCTCTCACCGCCGGCAATTACGTATTCGCATCCGCCAACGGCGGGTTGACCATCACCAAGGCGCTTCTCACCGTCACGCCCGATGCCAAGTCCAAGGTGTACGACAGCAAGGTCTACACCAACTCGTTGCCATTCACCAGCACCATCACTGGGTTCTTTGGTAGCGATACGTTGTCTGTAATTACCGGTGTGCCTACCTATTCGGGTACTGCCACCACTGGTACTGTTGTGGGTAGCTACACCATCACTTCGGCCATTGGCGGCCTCTCTGCTGCCAACTACACGTTCGCATCCGCCAACGGCACGCTTTCCATCACTAAGGCTGTGCTTATCGCCACGCCCGATGCCAAGACCAAGGTGTACGACTCTGCGATTTTCTCAGGTTACAGCACCACCTACGCCGGCTTCTTCGGTACAGACACCGCTTCGGTGGTCACCGGCTCCATCACCTACACCGGCTCGGCCATGGCAGCCACCAACGTGGGCAGCTACACCATTACCTCGGTTATTGGCAGCCTTTCCGCCAGCAACTACACCTTCCAGGCAACCGACAACACACTGACTATCACCAAGGCCACCATCACGGTCACCGCCACAGCCAAGTCCAAAACATACGATAGCCTCATTTTCTCGGGTGGTTACACATACACCACCAGCGGCTACTTTGGTAGCGACACCTCTTCGGTGATTTCCGGCACCGTTACCTACACTGGTTCGGCTATGGCGGCCACCAACTACAGTGCCAGCAACCACGTGATCACGCCCGATGTTTCCGCCTTGTCATCCAGCAATTATGTGTTTGCATCTGCCAACGGCGTGCTGACCATCAACAGGGCCACCATCACGGTAACCGCTAACCCACTTAGCAAAACATACACCGGCTTAACACATACTGGGTATTCGAGTACCCTCACTGGGTTTGTCAACAACGAATCCAGCAACTTGGTGACAGGTTCCATCCTATATGCCGGGGATGCTGTTACCGCCACCAACGCCGGCATCTACACGATTACACCTATAACGTCTGGTCTTATTGCTAATAACTATATTTTTGTTTCTACCAACAGTGATCTAACCATTAACAAGGCTCTGCTCAATGTCAACACCGTGTCCAAATCGAAAAGCTACAACGGTCAGTTATTCACCGCCTTCACCAACACCATCACCGGTTATGTCAACAACGAAAACAGCTCCGTTGTTACCGGATCTGTCAGCTACACCGGTGAGGCCACCAGCGTCATCAACGCCGGTACCTACACCATCACCCCGGTTACTTCGGCGCTTGCGGCGGCTAACTATGTCTTCGCGGCTGTCGATAGTACGCTCACCATCAACAAGGTGGCGCTCACGGTAACCGCCAGCAACCAGACCAAAACCTACGATGGCCGGTTGGTGACAACCTTCGGCAACACCATCACGGGGTTTGTGAATAACGAAACCACCAGCGTTGTTGGCGGCTTCCCCAGCTACACGGGAACCGCAACGACATTGCGCGGGGCAGGCACACACACCATCACGCCTGTCACCACACTGTATACGGCCACTAACTACACGTTCGTTCCGGCTAACGGCACGCTCACCGTCAACAAGGCTATGCTCACCGTAACGCCAGATGCCAAAACCAAGGTATACGATGGCCAAACCTTCTCGGCTTTCACCTCAACCCTCACCGGTTTTGTCAACGGCGAAACCATTTCCGAAGTAAGCGGAACCCCAACCTACTCAGGCACCGCCACCACTGGCATCAACGTCGGTTCCTACACCGCCACCGCCGTGGTTGCTGGCCTTACCGCCGCTAACTACGCGTTCACACCGGCCAGTGGCACACTCACCGTCAACAAGGCGGTTATCACCGTTACGGCTAATGCCCAGAGCAAGACCTACGACGGCCAGGCATTCACCAGCTTCACCAACACCCCAACCGGATTCGTCAATAGCGAAACTGATTCTGTCATCTCAGGCGCCGTCACCTACTCAGGTCCCGCCACAGCCGCAATCAATGCCAACACCTACACCATCACCCCGGTTGTCTCCGCCTTGTCGGCCACCAACTACAGGTTTGTCGCTGCCAACGGCACACTCACCATCAACAAGGCAACGCTGACCGTTGCCGCCGATCCACAGACCAAAACCTACGACGGCAAGGTGTTCACCAACTTTGCCAGCACCATATCCGGATACGTCAACAGCGAAACAAGCTCCGTCATCACCGGGCCGATCACTTACTCCGGCACCGCCACCTCCGCCATCAATGCTGGCACAACCGTCATCACACCGGTCGTATCAGCCCTGACGGCCACCAATTACAATTTTGTTGCGACTGGCAGCACGCTCACCATCAACAAGGCCATGGTCACCGTTACTGGCGACGCGCTCTCCAGAACCTACTCAGGCCTCTCCACGCCGACCTTCACCAGCACTATTTCCGGATATGTCAATAATGAATCGCTTTCGGTGGTCTCGGGTGCCACAACCTTCGATGGCTCGGCTGTCCCCGCCATCAACGCGGGCACTTATGTCATCACGCCAGTGGTTTCTGCTCTGTCGGCCACTAACTACGACTTCACGCCCGCTAATGGTGCCCTCACCATTAACAAGGCACTGCTTACCGTCACCGCCAGCGCGAAATCCAAAACCTACGACGGCAAGGCATTCACACCCTTCACCAACACCATCACCGGTATGGTGAACGGCGAACCTACCTCCGTGGCAGTAGGCACCATGGCCTACTCCGGTACCGCCACCTCCGCCACATCGGCTGGTTCCTACACCATCACGCCAGATGTCAGCGGTATGTCCGCTACCAACTACATCTTCGCCACGGCCAACGTTACTCTCACCATTGCCAAGGCGCTCCTCACCGTTACCGCGAACGCCAAATCCAAAACCTACGATGGTCAGATTTATTCTGGCTACACCAGCTCCATCACTGGATTCCTCAACAGCGATCCTGTTTCTGTGGTTGTTGGCAATATCACTTACAGCGGTACGGCTCTTGCAGCCACCAAGGCTGGCACCTATTCCTTGGCACCTGTTGTCACCGGACTCTCCTCTGCCAACTACAATTTCGCCTCAGCCAACGGCATGCTGACCATCAACAAGGCGCTGCTCACCGTCTTGGCCGCCAACAAAACCAAGGCTTACGACGGTCAGACCTTCCAGGCCTTCACGCGCACCATCACAGGCTTCGTCAATAACGACCCTGCTACCGTTGTCACGGGTGCCACCGCCTTCACGGGCGCTGCCACCACCGCCATCACTGCCGGCACCTACACCGTCACACCCGATGTTTCGAGCATGAACGCTGCCAACTACACATTTGTAGCCACCAGTGGATCGCTCACTATCACGAAGGCCGCACTCACCGTCACAGCGACTTCACAATCCAAAATCTACGACGGCACCGTGTTCACCGGTTTTGCCATCAACTTCAGTGGCTTTGTCAATGGTGATACCAGTTCCGCGATTTCCGGCGCCATGGCTTATTCCGGAGCAGCCACCACTGCCACCGCCGCTGGTTCCTATTCCATTGTCACCAATGTTTCAGGTCTTTCTTCACCCAACTACACCATCACCAATGCCAACGGCACTTTGACAATCACGAAGGCGGTACTCACCGTAACTGCGGAGGCCAAATTCAAAACCTACAACAACGCTATCTTCTCTGCTTTCACCAGCACCATTACCGGTTTCGCCTCGGGTGACGCCGCTTCTGTTGTATCTGGCACGCCCACCTACTCAGGACCCGGCATCACAGGAACCAAGGCCGGCACTTACGCTGTCATGCCGGTTGTCACTGGCCTTGTCGCCACCAACTACACATTTGTTGCCGCAAGCAGCACGCTGACAATTAACAAAGCCAGCATCACCGTGACGGCCAACCCTGCGACTATGACTTACAATGGCCGTACTTATTCCGGTTACTCTAGCGTCTACTCTGGATTCGTCGGTAAGGATACGAGCGCTGTTGTCACGGGGGCCATTACCTACGGTGGTGCCGCTTCAACAGCCACATCGGTTGGCAAGTACTCGATCACACCTGTTGTTTCCGCGCTGGTTTCCGGCAACTACACCTTTGTTCCGGTTAGCAGCACCCTCACCATCAACAAGGCCACTCTCACCGTCACCGCTTCCAGCGCGGTGAAACTGTACGACGGCCAGACCGCTTCCGGACTCGCGGCTTCTATCTCCGGGTTCGTCAATAGTGAAACC
>Ga0255132_1000173_pt1 | contig 24938 bp, 23 predicted proteins | sample Law_Law_RepA_8d_FD_188551 | JGI IMG/M metagenome (GOLD analysis project Ga0255132, IMG submission 188551) | Freshwater microbial communities from St. Lawrence River, New York, United States - Law_Law_RepA_8d | ecosystem: Environmental > Aquatic > Freshwater > River | place: USA: New York...
TGACACCACCTGCGTCAACCAACCTGTGCCCGATTATTTGGCCGACCTCGACAAGCCGCTAGCCGGCCTGCGTGTGGGCGTGGCTCGCGAGTTCTTTGGCGAAGGCCTCGACAGCCAGGTGGAAAAAGCAGTCCGCGCCGCGCTGGATGTTTATAAGAGCCAAGGGGCAACAATTGTAGATGTTTCGCTGCCCACCAGCCCCCATGCGGTAGCCACCTACTATCTGGTGGCAACAGCCGAGGCATCGAGCAATTTGGCCCGGTTCGATGGCGTGCGTTACGGCCACCGCACCGAACGGAAAGGCAACCTCATCGAGCAATACAGTCGCAGCCGTGGCGAGGGTTTTGGCGCCGAGGTGAAACGCCGCATCATGCTGGGTACCTATGCCCTGTCCAGCGGCTATATCGACGCTTACTACCTGCAGTCATTGAAGGTGCGTCGGCTGATTTTGCAAGATTTCGAGAAGATCTTCAGCCAGTGTGATGTGCTTGCCGGCCCCACAGCGCCCACAGCCGCCTTCAAGGTGGGCGAGAAATCCTCCGACCCCCTAGCGATGTATCTGAGCGACATCTACACCATCAGTTGCAACCTCGCGGGAATCAGCGGTATCAGCATCCCTTGCGGTTTCACTGACAATGGATTGCCTATTGGCTTGCAATTGCAGGGGCCACAGTTTGCAGAATCCAAGCTTTTGCGCGCCGCGCGCATGCACGAGAAAGCCACCGACTGGCACACACGCCGCCCCGCGCTGGTGGGATAATCGCTTGGATTTTTGAGAAGAGTCCATGGTGCCCAAGCATGTCATTCTGGCCTCCTTATTATTTGCCAGTTGGCCCTCGTTATGCCTAAGCCAGGTTGTGATTGCTCCTGCAGATCGTCAGCCTGTGCGAATCCAAGGCAGGCAACAGGCTCCAGAATTTGAGGATATTGCCGAGTGGATCAATACTAAACCCCTCGCCATGAAGGAATTGCGGGGCAAGGTGGTGGTGGTCCATTTCATGGCGTTTGGTTGAATCAATTGCGTGCGCAATTACCCCTGGTACAGGGCTATTCACGACGAGTTTGGCAAGCCCCAAAGCAAAGATAAAGAGCCCTCGCTTGTGGTGGTGGGTATCCACACACCTGAGATCGACCAAGAAAAAGAGATTGCCAAAGTCAAAAAGAAATTGATGGAGGCGAAATTGGTTTTTCCGGTTGCCATCGACAACGAAATAACCATGTGGAAGCGCTACGGGAACAGCTATTGGCCTTCAGTTTACCTGATTGACAAAAAGGGGATTGGTCGCTGGGGTTGGCCCGGCGAACTTGGCTTGATGGGTGCCCCGGGCGAAAAAATGATGCGGGAAAAAATAGAGGAACTCTTGAAGGAATAACCGCAAAAAGTCACTTCACCCAATAATCGAACACCACCACCTTCTCGCGGCGGGTTTTGACGATATCGACATAGGCCTGGTGCGCGGGGTGGGCGATGTAGGCGTCCAGGTCTTCCATGTTCTTGAAGGTGAGGACGAAGGAGTGGGTCAGGCCCTCGCTTTTGCCTTCCTTGCTGACATTGGTGCCGGCTTCGTAACCGAGAATGCCAGGGATTTTGGATGGCAGTGCGTTGAAGGTTTTGATCACCTCGTCGACCTGCTCCTGGGTGAGGCTGTCCTTGAACTTGTAGAGGACTATGTGTTTTAGCACGGGTTTGTCTCCTTTTTGGGCGGCAACTGTTTGCAGAGAGAACCATGCAGTCAGGGCAACCACACAGGCCATAGCGACAAAACGAAACATGGCTTTTTACCTTGGTGGTGTAGTTCTTGCCCCGCAATCATAACCGAACCCCGCATTTTTTCCACGATTGGGGCCAGTTTGCGCCAAGCGAACAATCCGCCTAATATCTGAGGTTGGCCTCTTCGCCCAACGGAGAATTCGATGAGCATTCTGGCACCGCTGTTTCTGTCACTTTTTTTACCCGGCCAACCAACCGGGGAAATCATAGCCTTCACCAACGCCCGCATTCACACTGTGGAAGGGCCGGTTATTGATGTTGGCACCCTGGTGGTGCGCGGGGGAAAAATTGTGGCTGTGGGTGATGCCAAGGTGCCAGCCGATGCAAGGGTGGTCGATTGCGCAGGCAAAGTGATCATTCCCGGTTTGGTTGATTCGCATTCCCACCTTGGCATTTACAGTCGCCCTGGAGTTTCTGCCAACAGTGATGGCAACGAGGGCTCTGGCCCCATTCAACCCGCCCTGCGGGCGATGGATGCTGTCACCCCGGATGATCCCGGCATTCGAATGGCTTTGGCCGGGGGCCTTACCACGGTGAACATCATGCCTGGCAGCGGCAACGCCATTGGCGGCCAAACGGTGTATGTGAAGCTTCGCGGCCGCACCATTGAAGAAATGCGCGTCACGGGGGAAACAGTCCTTGGCGGCCTGAAAATGGCCAACGGCGAAAACCCGAAGAACTTTAACTTCACCAGCCGTAAGGCGGCGCCCGCTACCCGCATGAAGACATACGCGCTGCAGCGGGAACAGTTTCTCAAGGCTCGCGAGTATCAGGCCAAATGGACCGCCTACCAGAAAAAGAAAATCGAAGATCCCAAAGCGGTTGCCCCCGAACGGGACTTGGCCATGGAGCCGCTGGTGGAGGTATTGGAACGCAAACGCACAGTCCATTTCCATTGCCACCGGGCTGATGACCTGATGAGTGCCTTGCGCTTGTCTGAAGAGTTTGGCTTTGAGATCGTTCTGCAGCATGCCAGTGAGGGCCATCGTGTGCTGGAAGAACTGGCTGCGAGGAAGGCGAATGTCTCGCTCACTTTGGTGGAGGCCCCCGGCGGCAAAGCCGAGGTGGTGCAGCTAATCGAGGAGAATGCGGCCGCCTTGGTCAAGGCAGGCGTGCGTGTGGCAATCAACACCGACGACCCGGTGACCGAGTCGCGCTTCTATTTGCGCACCGGGGCGATCGCTGTGCGCGGAGGCCTAAGCGAGCCCGAAGCACTGAAGGCAATGACACTCAGCCCTGCCGCCATGTTGCATCTGGACCACCGCATCGGCTCGCTGAAGGCGGGCAAGGATGCCGATTTTGCAATCCTTTCTGGAAGCCCCTTCAGCGTTTACACCCAGGTGCTGGAAACCTGGATTGAGGGCAAGCGGCTGTTTTCCCGCGAAGACAACCAAGATGCCCGCTACCAGGCGGGCGGCTACGCCTTGAGCCCCCGAGATGACCGTTGGCCGGGTATTGCCCAGCCGGTTAAGGCGCCAGCACCTGCGACTGCTGAAGGGCCTGTGGCCAACTTGCCACTGGGTGAACGGTATGCGGTTCGCGCTGGTCGATTGTTCAATGGCGACCGCTTCATCGATAACGCGGTAGTGGTTGTGAATGAGGGCAAAATTGAGGCAGTTGGGCCTGAAAACCAGGTGCCGGTGCCTGCGGGCATCAAGGTGGTGACTTGTGCCGAGGTAACGCCGGGCCTGATCGACGCACATGGTTGTGCGGGTCTGTCGGGTGGTTTGAATGTGCCTGCCGACCAAGACCAAGACGAGGCCACCGACCCCAACACTGCCGAGGTACGGGCGCTGGATGGTTTCAATCCAGATGATGGCCTGCTTGAGTTTCTGCGTCGGCAAGGCATCACGGTGGTGCATGCCACCCCCGGACGCAAGAACCCTATCGCTGGCCAGTCGGGCATCTTTATCACGCAGGGTCGCACTGCCGAGAAGATGGCGTTGCGTCCCCAAGCGATGCTGGTGATGAACTTGGGCGAATCTGCCAAGGAATCGTACCCAGGCAAGGTGACCACCCGCATGGGCACAGCGGCACTGATCCGCCAGGCGTTGCAGCAAGGCAAGGCCCACGCTGAGAAGCCAGCCGACAAGGACAAGCCTGCAGTTGCCAACCCCAAGCTTGACGCTTTGGCGGCGGTAGCCACAGGCAGGATGCCGGTGCTCATAGCGGCCCACCGGGCCGATGACATCCTCACCGCGCTACGTCTGAAAAAGGAGTTCAAACTCGACCTGAAACTGGCGCTTGGCACCGAGGCCTACTTGGTTCTCGATCCGATCAAGGCGGCAGGGGTGCCGGTATTTCTTCATCCCCCCATGCAGCGTTTGGCTTCGTCGATGGAAACGATGCACAGTTACACAGGTTCGGCCATGGTACTCAAAAAGGCCGGTATTCCTTTCGCGCTGGGTAGCGCCTTTGAGGGCTATGTGCCCAAGGTGCGCAATGTGCGCAGCGAGGCGGCCATGGCCGCCTCCTATGGGCTGTCGCGTGAGGATGCGTTGGCCAGTATCACCTTTGGCGCGGCCAAACTGTTAGGCATCGAAGCGACACGCGGGGCGATTGCCCCCGGCCGACCAGCCGACTTGGTGCTGTTCGATGGCGACCCCCTCGAAAGCTTCACCCATGTCACCCACACCGTGCTGGATGGCCGGGTGGTCTATAGTCGTGCCGAATACCTCCAACTGCCCCTCAACCGCCGCGGGCTGCAACTGTCGGGCGGCGTGGGTGGCGGCTGTTGCCTTGGGTGGTGATGCTTGGGATTTGCAGAGGGGAATGGCTAAAAATGCCGCGTAAAGCAAACGGCATAATTTCTGCCCGGAAAAAACGCTTTCTGTGTGATTTTAGTTCGATGGTATTCGCACTTTTGAACAGGAGATAAAGACCATGCTTGTCGCCATCATAGCCTTGGCATTTTTTGCCGAGCCCAAATTCCCCGACTTGAGGGCGCTGCTGGTCACGGGTGGCTGCTGCCACGACTACGAGACGCAGAAGCTGATCATCACCGAGGGGACTTCAGCCCGCGCCCGCATCCAGTGGGTGGTGGTGCACCAAGGTGGCACCGCCACCTCAAGCAAGATTCCCCTTTACGAGAAGGCCGACTGGTACAAGGGCTTCGACATCGTGGTGCACAACGAATGTTTTTCAGATGCAAAAGATCCCAAGTGGACTGAAACTATTGTCAAGCCCCACCGTGATGGCCTGCCCGGCGTGCTGATCCACTGCGGCATGCACTGCTATCGCGATGGCACCGGCGAATGGTTCAAGTTCTGCGGAGTCACCTCGCACCGTCATGGTGCTCACTACCCCTTTGAGGTGGTGCCAGCCAAGACCGCTGGCAAAGATCACCCTATTTTGGCGAAATTTCCCGGTACTTGGAAAACACCCAAGGGTGAGCTTTATCAGGTGGTGGCCAAAAGCGACCAATGCGTGCCGCTAGCCACCGCCAAAAGCAAGGAAACCAAAAACGATGAGGTGTGCGTGTGGACCAACACCTATGGCAAGGGCAGGGTGTTTGGCACCACCATCGGCCATTACAACGAGGAACTGGCCGACCCGGTCTTCCTCGACATGCTCACCCGGGGCCTGTTGTGGGCCTGCGATAAGCCGGTCGATTCGTACCTGAAACCGTTCGACCCTGCTCGAACCAAATTTCGCTGGGAACAATCGACAGAGACCAAGGAACCGCCAAAGGCGGGAAAGTGAGTTATTTCAGGACTTGAACGGTTGGCCAAGTGAAATAGGAATCCGGAAAAATTTGCAAAGGGTCTAAAGATTAACCACAGTTACTTTCAACACGATTAGTTGAAAAGCAAGTTCATTTTCTTTATGGGTACATTTTTGGAAATTGATAAGTTCGTTTTACAAACCTGTTGACCAGGGAATGCTCAATTAGTTGGTTTAAGAAAGTAATCTCATGCATGCCAATTGAACCCGGTCTGGGCGCAATGATTTTTCGTGGATAGACAAAGAGTAATTGGCGCGCGGCCGATTACAATCAAATGAATTTTTGGAATCCAAAACCTAATCCAATGGTTGTAAAAGTGCCAAACATGAGTTATGGTTAATTTCTAGCCTTTTAGTAAACCGAGTATCGACCTGCCCCTTTGCGTTTGCAATCCACCTTTACATAATTTTGTCAAGGTTTAATACATGAATGGATATGCCCGATGTAGCATGGCTTTAGCTGTGGCTACGGCAATATTGGCTGGTGGGCTGAATGGCCAATCGGTAGTCATGGCCGATGGCAAGCCACCGGCTTCCATTAGTTTGCTTGCAGATCGGATTGATCAAGTTATTGCAAGCAACTACCGCGGCCCTGCTGTGGCGCTTGCAACTGACACCGAATTCTTAAGAAGAATTTATTTGGATTTGGTGGGGCGCTCACCATCAGTGGACGAGTCTCGGGCTTTTCTTGATCCAATTGAATCAGGCCAGAAAAATTCAACAAATGCAAAAATCCTTTTGATTGACGACCTGCTTCTGCGGGAAGAATTTTCACGCTATTACGCCAAAGTCTTGGAAGTGATGTTCACCGAGCGTCGTGAATTGATTGGAATGTTTGAATTACGGGCATTTATTCGGCAGTGGTTGGATGAAGGCCGGCCCCTAAACGAACTTTGTACCGAAATGTTGGCTGCCGATGGAACCGGTGAGGAGATGCGGGCGGCAGCCGGGTTTTTTTTGAATCGGAACGCCGATGTTAATTTGGTGACCCGCGATATTGGCCGGATTTTTTTTGGTCGGGATATCCAGTGCGCCCAATGCCATGATCACCCGCTAGTTCCTGATTATAAACAAGCTGAATACTTTGGAATTCTTTCATTTGTCCAACGCACCTATTTGTTTCAGGACGAAAAAAGGGGAAATCTTCAGTTTCTTGGGGAGAAGGCTGAGGGCAATCCGGAATTTACCTCTGTATTTAAACCAAAAGAGGGCAAATTCACGGCACAACAGTTATTGCCAATGTCCATGGCCATGGATTTTGAACCTGATTTCGCAGAATCATCTGAGGCTTATATAGCTGTGCCAGATAAGGGGAGGCGTGGAGTGCCGCGCTATAGCCGCAGGCAACAACTGGCAGTTCTGGCGACTCATCCCGAAAATCTTTCATTTAATCGCAACTTGGCCAATCGTTTGTGGGCCAACATGATGGGTACAGGGGTGGTTTACCCCGTTGATATGCATCATGGAGACAACCCGCCTATATCGGCAGCTTTATTGCGCTTGTTGACCGACGGATTGGTAGAAGGCAAATATGATTTGCGCAATTTTCTGCGGCAGATTGCACGATCGGCAGCGTATCAACGGTCGGGCATTGCTCCTGTGCTGGAGAATTGGGGAGGTCCAATTGGTGGAATCGCAGCAATTGATGCGCAATTGGCAAGCCAAAATCTCGAATCAGTGCAATTGGAACCCGTTAAGGAAAATTTGGAATTGGAAATGGCAAAAGCTGCTGAGCGTCTTGGAAATGCCCGGGAGGATGTTGGTAAGCTACAAAAGAAAATTGATCAGGCTCGTAAAGAGTTGTTGCAACTGGTGGATCAACGAGACAAAGATGCCACAAAACTTGCTGAAATCAAAATTAAACAAAAGTTGCAGCAAGAGTTGATCACCTCGGTGCAAACCGCTTTGGTCGAAACAGAGAAAATTTTAAAACTGACACCTGCAGATAAAGAAATTGTAGCATTAAAATCAGTTTTGGTAGCGCGGTTGAAGGTTGCAAATGATGTTATGCCGGCAATGGTTAATGCATCCTCCCAACAAAAAGAGGTCCTGGAGACAGCAAATCAGCGCGTTGAGGATAAGAGCAACTGGATTCTGGCTCTGACTAATCGTCGTTTGGCGTTCAATGAATTTGTAGTCGAGGCCAGAGGGGCTCTCCGACTATTGCGCAATCAGATGCAAGTCGTGCTTGATGCCCAAACCGATTTTCTGGGCCAAAAGAAGAGATTGGTTGAGCTTCGTGATTGGCTTGTGGTTCGTGATAAGGCAAAGCAACCCAATTCTGTCGGCAAGATGGTGGCTGGCAAGGATGCGCATGCTGGTTTGGTTTCGCAACAGGAGAAGATTTTGGAGTCGTGGCGGCGTGATTATGCCATTCGTAAGGTACGCGGCCTGACGCCTGAGCAAATTGTCGGGGCAACCTATACTGCTCTGGAAACAGGCAAGGCTACTCAGATCAAAGCTGTTGGAGATTGGGCTGTCACCCACAAGTCCAACGCCGCTGTTTTGAACGATGCAAAAAAACGGGAACTTTTTATTAACACGGCCGTGGCTGCCAACATGTGGGGAATGGAAAAGCCAGTGGTTCGTCGCTTTTCACCTGCAGCTGGTTCACCCCAGGATGTTTTTCTTGCAACTGTTGATCAGGCGTTGATGATCCAAAATGATCCCGCTTTTCAAAAATGGATTAAGCCTGGGCAGGGTAATTTGATTGAGCGGTTATCGGCCCTTAAAGATTCCGGGCAAGTGGCCAATGAGTTATATCTAAGCGTGCTTTGTCGTAAACCGGATCCTGAAGAAATTAAAATGGTTATGGAGATGCTGCTGCGTGGTGGCGATAATCGCGCAATGGTTGTGCAGGAACTCGTTTGGGGCTTGCTTGCCTGCTCTGAATTTCGCTTTTCTGTCTGACAATGAAAGAGCTTTATTGAGTAATTATGCAATTAATTAGGGTAAATACCAACCAATCCATTGAGCGTTCATAAATGAGAGAAAATATATATCGCCCTTGTGGGTCAGCACATCACACGGTTGGCCGTCGCCAATTTATGGGTGATTTCCTCACCGGTGCCGGCGCTATTTCGGCAGGGACTAGTTTGTTTTCGCACCCTCTTGGCGCAGGAGAAATCGCCAGGCGGGGCAAATCTGTGGTTGTGGTTTTTCTTAATGGTGGAGTCAGTCAGTTCGAATCGTGGGATCCGAAAAAAGACTTGGATACTGGCGGCCCGTTCAAGGCCATACCCACCACTGTTCCTGGTATCCACATCAGTGAATTGCTGCCAAATACAGCAAAGCAAATGCATCATATGGCGTTGATTCGCAGCATCAATTCTGGGTTGGATGATCATGGCCTGGCAAACAACATTATTCGCACAGGACGGACCACCCGATCTGCAACCGAATATCCCGAATTGGGATCGGTTGTTGCAAAAGGTTTGGAGAGGCCAGACTATCCATTGCCAGGCCATATTGCGACAATGCTTTCTGGAGTTGGTGGTAGAGCCAATAATGCAGCCTATCTTGGACCTGGCTACGCAAGTGTCAATATCGGGGCCGAGAAGGGAGGTGTGGTCAATACGCAACTGCCTGACGGCATGTCTGTGACGCTTGATAGTCGTCGCCACGACTGGCGTCGCTTTGCCAACAACCGTTTTGGAGCCAAAGCACGATCTGCCGAAATAGATGCTTATACCCAAAGTTATGAGCAAGCCCTGCGGTTGATGGAACGGCGTGAAGTATTTGATATTTCCAAAGAAACAGAAGCAATACAGACCGATTATGGCAAGACCGAATTTGGCAAGCAATTACTACTGGCCAGGAGGTTGGTCGAGCAGGAAGTGCCTTTCGTTGAAATTCAGCACGGTGGATGGGATTTTCATCATAACAATTTTGAATTCCATCTACATTATGTGGGTGACTTTGATCGTCCTTTTGCCCATTTCATTGCTGATTTGGATCGGCGCGGCCTGCTTCAGCAAACTCTTGTCATTGTGATGACCGAGTTTGGTCGTACCCCTCGAATCAATTCGGGCCATGGCCGCGACCATTATGCGAAGGCATGGTCAATCGCATTGGCTGGTTGTGGAATCCAACATGGGGCCGTCATTGGTAAAACCGATGCCAAAGGAGTCGAGGTCACCCACAGGCAAATTGATCATCGCCATTTGTTTCATACCTACCTACGGGCTGTTGGTATTGATTCATCGGCAGAATTTGAAATAGCTGGACGCAAATTTCCGATTGCTGATCCTGCTTATGGCCCGATCGAGGAGTTGTTGGCATGAGCCCGACCATTCAGGCAGCCATCGTTCGTTTTGATCCTAAGGCTGCGAAGTCAATTCACGATTGGCAGCATTCTTCCATGCTGCTTTGTTGTCGCGTGGATCCAAAAGGCAAATATGTGATGGCTGGTGGCATTGATCATACTATCCAGCGCTGGGAGATTGCCACAGGCACAAAAACAGCGTTGCTGGGTCATGATAATTGGGTTCGAATGCTTGGATTTTCACCCGATGGTGCCACACTATATTCGAGTGGATACGATGGCCGATTGATATTTTGGGAGGTTGGTGTCCAAACCCCCAAGCCATCCCGAACTATTCAGGCGCATCAGGGTTGGGTGCGCGGATTGGCGGTCAGCACGGATGGAAAGCGACTGGCAACCTGTGGAAATGACAAGATGGTCCGAATTTGGTCCGGGGTTGATGGTAAAATGATTCAGGAGATGAAAGGCCATCCTAACATCCCCTATTGCTTGCAATTTGTGCCGGGATCTCATGATTTGGTTAGTGGTGATATTGTTGGCAACATTCATCATTGGCATGGTGCCGATGGACGTTTGGTCCGAAAGTTGGATGCAACAGAAATTCACAACATGATTGGTGATATTGCCCCTTTTGGGGGCATTATCAATTTGGTTTTCAGTTCTGAGGCAAAGGTGCTAGTAGCTACCGGGCTGCATAAGACAACCAACGCACCAGGCGGCGAACGTCGTCCGGTGGCAATTCCGTTTGACTGGGTCAGTGGGAAAAAACTGCCTAAGAAAGAATCGATCAAGAAAGAGTTTAATGGCACATTGTGGCGGGCGCTTTTTCATCCAAATGGCATTATGGTGGGGGTAATGGAAAAACAGATCGGCTTTTGGAAACCTGAAGAAAATGATGCCTTTCATTTACTGGTAACACCTAGTGAAATTTATGATTGCGACCTACATCCAAATCAGGTCGAACTGTATACTGCACATCACGATGGCCATGTGCGTTGTCATCAGTTTATGGCGATTTGAGGTTCAGGTTTTGGCCTATGTTGATGATAATTGAATGTTTTTTGGTTTCTGAATACCCAACACATGCAATTCGTTTTCGGGTTTGATTGCTATTTGGGGGAAACACTTCCACTCCTGGCCGCCTGCCATTTGCTAAACTGTTAGTATTTCCACCATCAATTGTGGGATATTCATGCAGGTTATTTTTTTGGTAGTTCGGCAATAACCATAATGGCTTACGCTCACTTTTACATTTAAAGTAAAATAGGATGCTCAATGAAGCAGAAAATGCTTCCTCAATCATGGTCGAAGTAATTTTCTCGTGCAATTTTTCAACCGCACTTTGCCTCCCAAGGGCAATCGAATGCGTGCCGCTAGCCACCGCCAAAAGCAAGGAAACCAAAAACGATGCGGTGTGCGTGTGGACCAACACCTATGGCAAGGGCAGGGTTTTTGGCACCACCATTGGCCATTACAACGAGGAACTGGCCGACCCGGTCTTTCTCGACATGCTCACCCGGGGCCTGTTGTGGGCCTGCGATAAGCCGGTCGATTCGTACCTGAAACCGTTTGACCCTGCCAAAACCAAATTTCGCTGGGAGCAATCGAGAGAGACCAAGGAACCGCCAAAGGCGGGGGCGGGAAAATAATTTCACCTGTTGGATGGAGAAACCAGAGGATTTTTATTAAGAAAAAGTAAGCCCCATTGATTTTTTCTCAAGATTGCCCTACAAAGCTTACGAATTCTTTAGGTAACGACTAAGTAAAGGTAATCGGTTCGGCCGGGCTGATCAATTGTTAGAGGGAATGAGCGCACCTTGCTGGCAAAGCCGGCAATATTGCTTAGGACCTGGATCAGTACGGGTACGGGCCCTAGTGGGGTTGAAAGTGAGAAGAACTCCAACAGCTCACGGGAACAACGATGATGGAGGTGGTCATGCAGCGGCCAAGCCGTTTTCCCGTGTGATGAACATCCTTCAACCGGAAGGCAAGGATATTTTCATTGTGGTTCTTTTTGCGGTGACGGTCTCCATTTTGTCATTGGCCACACCCATTGCGGTGGAAACACTGGTGAACACGGTGGCCTTTGGTGTTTTGATGTGGCCAGTCGTGGTTATATCGCTAGTTCTAATGGCTTGTCTTGGGCTGGCTGCTGCTATCAATGCCATGCAGGTTTTTGTGATTGAGTGCATTCAGCAGCGCCTTTTTGTTCGGGTGGTTGCCAGCTATTCACAACGCATACCGGCCCTGAGGCTGGAAACTCTGGACCGAATTAACGGTCCAGAGTTGGCCAACCGCTTCTTTGATGTGCTCACTTTGCAGAAATCCTTGGCCAACCTGCTGCTGGGAGGCGTTTCCATTTTGGTAACGATGGCCGTGGGAATGGTGGTTTTGGCGTTTTACCATCCGTTTCTATTGGGTTTTGATGTGGTTTTAGTGGCTTTGGTCCTTTTACTTCTTTTTGGTTTGGGTTGGGGAGGGGTTCGCACCTGCTTGGAAGAATCGATTGCCAAATATGAAACAGCAGCTTGGCTGGAGGAAATGTTTCGTTGCCTGCGAACTGTGAAAACATCGATTGGTCGGGAATTCGCTCTAAAAAGATCCAATGACTTGGCCGATGTGTACATTCAAAAGCGCAAAAAACACTTTCGGGTGGTTTGGCGCCAAACCATTTTTGCCCTTGGTCTGCAGGTTTTTGCCAGCACACTGTTGTTGGGTCTGGGCGGATGGCTGGTTATCAATCGGCAGCTAACTCTCGGCCAATTGGTGGCGGCTGAGCTGATCGTGTCGGTGATTGTCGGATCGGTTGCAAAGCTGGGCAAACAAGCCGAAAACTTTTATGACCTGCTTGCAAGTGCCGAGAAACTGGCCCTAGTGCTCTGTCACTGAATGAATTTAGGATAAATCGACTTGAGTTTAATTCTGGCGTCACCAATGGACATTTGCCAGTCGACGATACGGTGCCTTGCGTTGGAGTGGGTGTACCACGCCTTGGTTTCCTCCCGGAGTTGTCGGATCGTCCCGAACCGCCTCCGTTTGATGCACTGGCGAGTCATGGAACTCAACTCGTTTTCAGCAATGTTCAGCCAGCTTCCATGTTTGGGGGTGTGGCATAGATCCAGCCGCTCGACGATGCGACGGGCCCTCTCCGCCGGGAAGGCCTGATAGATTGCCCCCTTGGTGTGAGTGTTTAGATTGTCACACACAAGCGTGACCTTGCGGGCATTCCGGAAGCGGTTTTCCATCAGGTCGTCGACCTCATGTGCCCAGTCGACCTTCGTCCGCTGATCCCGGACCGTCACCTGACGCCAGCCCGCCAAAGCCTCGCAGAACATGAAGATGCTGGCCGTTCCCGCCCGATCGTACTCGTAATCCACCCGTTTGGCATGGATTCTCGTCCCGGGAATCACCCTGCGGGATTCTTTGAGCAGTTGGATGGGTTGCTCATCCATGCACACCACCGGATGTTCCGGGTCCAGCGGCCGGGCGTAAACAGCCAAGACTTCCTCCATGGCGGCAGCGAAATCTGCGTCTGATTCCGGCGGGATCACCCAGTATTGGATTTTCCGGTTCGTGATCTCGTTTTTTTGAGCGTTCGACGAATCGTCTCGTGACTGATCGCCTCCACAATCCCCAATTCGACAACCCGGTTGGCCAAAAGCCGCAGGCTCCAGTTTGAGTAGCCCTTCGGAGCCGGCCCAAGACGGAGCGCGATGACCTTTGCCTCCTGCCTGCCGTCCAGCAACTTGGGCCGGGGAGGGTTGTTCCGCTCCTGGCCGTTCAGGGTCACCTCAAATCCTTCCGTGACAAACCGCCCCCGGATGTTCTCAACGGTCTTCGTCCGGCAACCATAGGCTTCGGCTATTTCAGCATCCGTCCAACAGGGGCCATCCGCGTCCGCTTTCAGCAACACCTGCGCCCGACGAACCTTGCTGGATGTTCCCCTCAGCTTCTTGATGTACTCCTCCAGCAATACCCGCTCCTCGACACTCAATCGCACGATGTATTTCTTACGCATGGCACCAACCCTCCTTGGCTGGTACCATCCTCACATAACCTGCAGCTGTAGGACATCCTAATACCTAAGCATGACTGAGCACTAGCATAGATCTTTCGTTGTTCCTTCGTGATGAGGTTGGCTCACTAACGATTGCTGGCAAGGATCGCCTGCCTGATTTTCCGATGGTTTTGGAAGTCGATCTGTCAGGTTTTGACACCGCCCTCAATACAGCCATGGAGCTGCGTCCAGAGCCAAGAAGGCTACGGCTTCAACGCGAGAAGACGGCTGTGGAACTCAATCTGGCTCGGAACCAAACACGGCAGTCTCTCAACGCTGTCGTGTCGGGATCTCAGGATATTGGTTATGGAACCAGCAGTTTGTCCGGATACAACGGCTTAGACAGGTCAAACCTGAATGCATCCTTGGTTTATCAGATGCCCGTGCAGCGGCGTGAAGCCAGGGGCAAGGTGCTTCAGTCAGAGGCCACTTTAGCACAATTGGAGGCCCAGCTTCGCAATGCCGAAGATGTGATCAGGGCTGAAATTCAGGATGGTTTTTCAGCTTTGGAAAGAGCCTACGAGTTTTACCAGCAGGCATTCAGTCGTGTGGATTTGGCCCGCACAGTAGCCAGGGCTGAAAGGGAGCAGTTGCGGCTAGGGCGGAGCGATATTCTGCGCGTAACCTTGCGTGAACAAGCTGCATTTGAGGCGGAAATTCTTGAAATTTCTGCACGCCAAGAATTTTTTCGAACAAAAACAGACTTGCTTGTGGCTCAGGGTTTGGATGCAAAGTAGTGCGTGGCGCTGTGGCCAATTGAATTACACGGTATTTATCAATCCGTTTTTTAGTTAGATAAAAATAGTAATAAATAAATTAAATATTATCATAAAATGATGCCCGCCAAATTTCGCAGGCAACAATCGATAGAGACCAAGGAACCGCCAAAGGCGAGAAAATAGGCGGGTATTAACACCAGAAACCATTCACCCTTCCGCCCGTCGGCTCAATTCGAGCAAGGCGTTGACCGCCATGGGGTGGGTGGTTTTGTCCATTTTGGCCAAAGAATGCCGCACGGTAGCTGAATCGCGACCGCCCATCATGCCACCTATTTTCTCCAGCGACAATTCCGTGTGCCGGCGCAACAGCGTCATCGTCACCTGACGGGCAAGCACCAAGCTGGGTTGGCGGCCTTTGCCTTTCAAGGCGGTTTCGGTCAACCCAAAGTGCTTGGCGGTAAGACGGATGAGGTCGGGTGCCCGCAGCCTTGGTTTTTCAAGATCTGCCAACAGTCTTTTGCCCGCTGGGTGCTCAAGGACCGGGCCTTCTGCTGCAAGCCTGGCCTTCATGGCTTTGGCCACAGCGCCAAGACCGCGCCATGAAGACCCAGACTGACGGGCAAGCCACTCGAGTGTGGTGTCGGTCAGCCGCCTGTGACCAACCGGCGCCAGTTTATTCAGCGCCTTCATTCGCGATGGCAGGCCCAAGGGTTTGATTGCGGCCACCAGGCCGCTGGCCAGTCGTCCTCGGGCTCCCTCATCCAAGCTCAGCAAGGCTATTGGCTCGCGGCTGGTAATGAGTGTGGCGCGGCCGCGTGCCAAGCGGTGATCGAGCAGGCGCCCCAGTGCCACTGAGCGCTTGGCTGTCAACCGGTGCAGGTCTTCAAGCACCAGCGCATCGGCCAGGCGCAAACTGCCCAGCTTCGACTTCGGGGCTTGCTGGCCCGGTGGGACAAAAACCCCTCGCAATCGCAGCGACAATTCCTGAGAGCTAACCCGCAGCAACCGGGCTTCCGGTTTTTTTTCCCGGAGGCGTTTGAGCCAACGGGTGGCCAGCCGTGTCTTGCCTGTTCCGGGTGGACCCCACAGTAGCATCTGCAAAGGTGTTTTCCCCCCCGCTGCCAGCAGCTCAACGGCCCGGAGTGCCAGGCGATTTTCGGGCAGGGTTTGCCAACTCATGGGGCGCCGCCCCGCAGTTTGAGAATGACTTTGGCAATCCGGTCGGCAGCTTCTTCCAGTTCGGCCACTGTTTGCTCATGGCCAAAACTCAAACGCACCACCTCGCGGCGGTGCGCCTCGTCAGCCATCAACAGCTCAAGTCCGGGCAAGGGGCGTTGGCTACCACTGGCGCAGGCGCTGCCAGTGCTTGCGGCAACTCCTTCTAGGTCAAATCCCATCACCGCCAAACCTGCTTTGACCCCGGCAAACCGTACCAGCAGCGTATGTGCCAAGCCCTGCCCTTCGGCCGGGCCAACCACCTCCAAGGGGGAGCAACTGGCCCATAGCCGGTTCAGGAAGGCCCGCCGCAAATCCATGCAGCGCGTCTGCCGGGCGGTCATTTGCTCGTGGGCCAAATCCAGCGCGAAGGCCATGCCCACTACAAGAGCAACCGAAGGAGTACCGCCGCGCCTGCCCAATTCCTGACCGCCACCCACCGTTTGGGGCGCCCATGGTTTTCCCCGACGAACCAGCATAATACCAATCCCTGAGGGGCCGTTAAACTTGTGGGCAGATGCCGCCAGCGTGTCCACTGCCAATTTGTGGAAGTTCACCCGAATCTTGCCGACCGCCTGCGTGGCGTCTGTATGTGCCCGAACCAGATTGGGGGCCAGTTCAGAGATTTTGCCAACCAACTCAGCCAACGGTTGGATCGCCCCGGTACCATGGTGGGCAAGGTGAGCGACAAGCAGAAGCTGGCCCGGGGGTACATTTTCCAACCGGCCGGGCTCAAACTCCCCCCAGGCTGAGACTGGCAAAGGGAATAGCTTGGCTCCCCGGTTGGCCAAAATCTCAATCGGCGTGGCAACCGAGGGGTGCTCCAGCTTCGACACTAAAATACTGGGTGGGGATTTGCCCGCTAGAACAGGGGCCAAACCCAAAAGAGCCGATTGGTTTGATTCGGTTGCCCCCGAGGTGAAAACCACCTCATCAGGCCATGCTCCCAAGCGTGAAGCTATGCGTTCCCGCGCATCTTCCAAGGCCTGCCTGGCTTTGCGGCCAATTTGGTGTGGGCTGGCTGGATTGGCGGCATGGCCAAACCAATAGCCCATTGCCTCAATCACCTCAGGCAGGCAAGGCGTGGTCGCATTGTGGTCCAAATTGATGGGCTTAAGCATAAACTCAGGCTAACAGGCAGGTGCAGGGCCAGTCCATTCATGTGAAGGTAGAACCAAAATCATATATATCTTTTAATAATTAATTATATACATGGTTTTCCGGCTTTTCTGGCCCTTTCGGCTAGGGCTAACTGCCTTTGGCCCGGTACAAAGTAGTATCAGAACTTGGATTCATTGAGACACGTTCGAATGTTTGGGAGCCCGCAAGGCATGGCGAAGCGCTTTTTCCTAACCACCGCCATCGATTACCCCAACAGCAGGCCGCACATCGGCACCGCTTTTGAGAAAATTGGCGCCGATGTCCAGGCCCGCTACAGGCGCATGGAAGGGTACGAAGTTTTTTTCCTCATGGGCAACGACGAGAACACCATCAAGGTGGCTCGTCGAGCCCAAGAGTTGGGCGAGGATGTCCAAGCCTATTGCAACCGCATGGCCGGAGAGTTCAAAGAAGTTTGGGCCGCGCTGGGCATCTCCAACAACGATTTCATCCAGACCAGCGAAGCCCGTCACCATGCGGGTTGCCGTGCCTTCATTCAGAAAGTCCACGACGCCGGCTACATTTACAAAGCCGCCTACGAGGGCTGGTATTGCGACGGCTGCGAGGCCTTCAAAACCGACAAAGAGCTCGAGGAGGGTAAGTGCCCGGCCCACAAGGTGCCAGCGGTGCGTCGACAAGAAGATTGCTGGTATTTCGCGCTGTCAAAATTCCAGGACAAGCTTTTGGCCTTCTACGAGGCCCATCCCGATTTCATCGAACCCGAGTCGCGGCGCAACGAGGTGATGAACCTCGTGAAAACCGAATTGCTCGATGTGAACATCACCCGGTCGGGGCAGGATTGGGGTATTCGTCTTCCTTGGGATGACCGTTTCACCATCTATGTTTGGTTCGACGCGCTGCTCAATTACATTACCGCGGCCGGCTATGGCACCGATATGGACCGCTTCCATCAATGGTGGCCAGCCGACCTCCATGTGATTGGCAAAGACATCACCCGTTTCCACTGCGCCTTGTGGCCTGCCATGTGCATGGCTGCGGGTATTGCGCCTCCCAAAAAGGTGTTTGGCCACGGCTTTGTCTACATCAAGAGCGGTCAGGAGACAGTCAAGATCTCCAAATCGCTTGGCACGCTGGTCGAGCCCATGGACATTTTGCGCAAGTTCAGCGCCGAGGCTTTCCGCTATTATTTTCTGCGCGAATGTCCCTTTCCGGGAGATGGCGAGTTCAGTTGGAAGCGTTTTGCCGATCTCTACAATTCCGACCTGGCCAACAATTTGGGCAATCTTTATAGCCGGGTGACCGGCTTGATCGGCCGCAATTTCAACGCGGTGCTCGATGGCACCGCCGGTCGCACCCCCGTGTTGCCTGTGGGTGAGTTGAGCCGGGCCGAGGTGGTGTCAAAATTCCGCCATCAGGTCGAGTCCCTGCAATACAACCAGGCGTTGGCCACCCTTTGGCAGGGTGTTCTGGTTCCCGCCAACCAGCACGCTGAAAAAATGGCCCCTTGGTCGTTGGTGAAAACCGACAAGCCCGCGGCTGCTCTGGTGCTGCACGATCTGGTCGAGGCCATCCGCGTTGCCGCCATATTGCTGAAGCCGTTTTTGCCCAAATTGGCCGAGACCTTGTACCAAGGATTCAATTTCGATAAGCCATTTGAGGCCGTTGCCACAGCCGATGCTCTCGATTCAACCGTTTTGACGGCAGACACCAAAGTGGTTGCGGACCTGGTTGGCGGTAAGGTTGCCCCGCTATTTCCTAGAATAGAAATCGAGGCTGGGGAATAGGCAGTCAACTTCGATTGCTTTGTATATCTGAAATTAGCTCGATAAATTTTATTCTGGTTCAAGCCCGAACCATTTCTATCTCACAAGCGTACAGATGGAGGTTGGAGTGCCCCAGACAGTCAGTTCAGAGGTCACCGGATCCAATGCCGGGCTGACTGATGAAGTACTGCTTGAGGCAGCGCGCGGTGGAGACCGCGACGCGTTCGACTCCTTGGTTCATCGTTACGAGAAGGAGCTATACGGCTATTTGCGCCGATATTTGGGTGATGCTGTTCTGGCTGAGGATATTTTTCAAAATACCTTCCTCAAGGTCTATGAAAAAATCCACCAGTACGAACCCGGCAGACCCGTGCGGCCTTGGCTCTACACCATTGCAACCCATCAGGCGGTTGACGCCCTCAGACGGGTGAACCGCCGGAGCGCGGTCAGCCTTGACCGCAAGGGGTCGCCTGGCGCTGAAGGGGACCAGTCGAGTCTGGCCGATCTTCTGGTGTCGAAGGACCAGTCGCCGCAGGACGCGTTGAGTCAGGAAGAACAAAAGCAGGCTCTCCGCATGGCCGTGGAAGAGCTGCCCGAACTGTACCGTGAGGTGTTGCTCCTGGCTTACTACCAGGAGATGAAATACAAGGATATCGCGGAGGTTTTGAGGGTACCTGTCGGGACGGTTAAATCCAGGTTGCATGCGGCGGTTGGCAAACTGCTGCTCAAGCTCCGTGGAAGCGCAGATGGCGCGCTAGCCGCCCTTGATCCGCAGGATTGACTCTCCCTTTTGCGCAAGGAATTTCAATCATGCCAGAGTCACATGAATCGGTCGAACATCTGTTGGTCGGCCTGGTCTTCAACTGTTTGGACGATGCCGAAAGGCTGCGTGCGCTGGCTTTGGTAGCGGCCGACCCAAGCCTAGCCAGGCAACTGGGCCAGTTGACAATGGCCTTGGGGAATTTGGAACGCGAACCAATTCTTCCCCCCGCCAATCTCGCCCAGCGGACTATCGCTAAAGTGACTCGAGCCCGTGAGGCGGATTCCGCAACAATTATCCGCATTCCCAAAGCCCCTCCTTCCGCAAGGCCGGCTTGGAATTGGGCCACTTGGAGGCTGGCCGATTTGGTAGTGGCTGCGGGAGTGATGATGGTGGCAGGCATGGTGGCTTTTCCAGCCATTCGTCAGGCTTGGGTACGCCAGCGCGAGGTGGCTTGCCAAAATAACATGCGCGGCTTGGGGGTCGCCATGAACGACTATGCCAGCAGGCACAACAACCAATACCCGCAAATCACCTCGAGGGGTTCCAGCAGCGCTGCTGGAACTTACATGGTCTCCCTAATTGAAAAAGGTTTGCTACCCGACGGTCACCACCCTGTTTGTGCTGACCCGATTCCCTTGGCCCAGCCCAACCGGTCCGACCTGGAACGCCTTTACCGAAACGATTTGGAACGGTTCAACCGCACCGTGCGGGCGGTAGGTGGCTCCTATGGCTATTCTTTGGGCCATATCAACGCCCGGGGGCAATTGGAGGGCCCAAGGCGCGACCAAGGCGACAATCATCCACTGCTAGCCGACAAGGGCCCCCGCACCGTTGGCACCGGAGCTCAAGGCAACAGCCCCAACCATGGTGGTCGCGGGCAAAATGTGCTTTTCAGCGGTGGCAATGTCAGTTTTCAAACCACCCGAAAAACACCCGATGGTGATGACATCTATCTCAACAACCATGGCCTGCCCCGCGCTGGAATTTCATCCTCCGACCGAGTATTGGGGGCTGGAGACGACCACCCCTGACCAAGTATTTCTTTGCTAATATGAACCAGCCCCGGGCTATGTTCCGGGGCTTTTCCGTTGAAACCGTTCAAATATTTGAGGTTAAAAAATTATGGTGATGCCGCTATTGCTCGAGGGTTTGCACGGGGTGGTTGCCCGCTGGAGGTCGATTCTGGCTTGGGGCATCCTGATGGTGGTACTGGGAGTGGTTGCCCTGGCGACCCCTTTCACCGTGTCGCTGGGAACCACGGTATTTGTGGGCTGGATGATTTTGTTGGGTGGCATCATCGAACTGGGCACCACCTTTTCCGCCCGGGGCTGGCAAGGCGTGCTTTTCTATTTGCTACTGGGAGTGCTCGACATTCTGTTTGGCTTGCTGGTTATTTCCCGCCCTATCGAGGCCTTGGGCATGTTCACGCTGTTTTTCGCCGCCATGCTGTTTGTGGCTGGAACTTTTCGCTCGTGCATGGCTGTGTTCACCCAGGCTCCCAACTGGGGAATGACCCTGGCCTCGGGAATAGTTTCCATTTTGTGCGGGGTTCTCATCGCTGCCGATTGGCCTGAATCGGCTATTTGGGTGGTGGGCACTTTTGTGGGCGTTAGCCTGCTGATGCGCGGTATCTCCACCACCGCGCTAGCCTGGGGCTTGCGTGGCCTGGACCAGCGATTTGAGGGGCGCCGCAAGGAAAGGGCCCTGCAAACCGCCTGATTGCGATTTTTGCCCGGGTACCCGGAAGAAAAAAGCCTGTAATAACAGGCTTTGTACCAGTCGATCGGGGCGCTTGGCTGGTGTATGATCTTTCTCGAGGCCATGACTAAACCGTGGTTCTATTTGCCAAGCTCACTTTCGAAATTTGTTCACCATTCATTTCGCGCTGAAAGGATATGACCGTGGGTTACCATCAAACTGCCAAGCACCGCCCTGGCAAAACTTCCCACCACCAGATCGGCCTTGTTCGTGGTCAATTCGGCAATGTCGAATTTGGCCAATGGGTCAAGTTCATCCAAAAGGCCGGGTTCGATGGCTGGGAGGATGCCTCCTGGGAACTTGACTTGCGCCAGTGCGATACCGATGCGGGCGCGGCGAAGTACGCCGCAGAGCGTGTGGCAATGGCCAAGGCGCACGGGCTGGAAATCTTCACGGTGGCCACACACCTGCAGGGCCAAATCCTGGGTGATGAACCCTCTGCAAAAACCCTCAACTTCATGGCCCCGCACACCGAAGCCCGCCAGGCCTACAAGGCATGGCGCGACAAAGGCAACAAGCCACCCCGCACCAACCCCTACTTTGTGCCAGAAGAAGTGGGCAAGCTAATGCACGAAGAGGCCCAGAAGGACCTGCTTGCTGCCGTGCGCTATGCGGGGCATTTGGGTAAGCTGCAAGACCGCAAAGTGGCGGTTCCTGGCTTTGTCGGTTCGCCCGCCCATTGCTGGAGCCACTGGTTCCTGTTCCCACCACTGCCCGCCGGCCTCGATGGTCACAGCATTCCCGATGTGCGCGATGTCAGCCTCGAGCTGCTGGTCGAGCGTTTCGGCCCGGTGTGGGACCTGTGCAAGCACTATGGCACCACTTTCGACCTGGAGTGTCACCCCTCCGAGCGCGCGATGGGCGATATTGAGAGCGCCTCAGACTACATCAACCACATGAACAAGGCTGGCTACGAAGGCGTGGTTGGCTTCAACCTCGATGGCTCGCACATGGAGTGGCAGAATGTGTCGATGATCGACTTCATTCGCGAGTTCGCGCCCTACATTCACAGCGCTCATATCAAGGGCGTGTGGGTGGCCCGCGAGCACTCCCGCGCCGGCCGCCTTGGTGGCCACCGTCCCATGGGCCATTGGACCAACGGCTGGAACTTTGTGACAGCCGGTTCCACCCGCGATGCCAACCCGCTGGAAGACATCTTCATCGAGCTGAACCGCATAGGCTACAGCGGCGCGGTGAACATCGAATGGGAGGACAACGATGCCGAGCAGCACGCTGGCGCCGAATCGGCCCTGGCAGCCTGCCGCAAGGCTGACCTGCCCCCCTCGGGCATGCGCCACGATGACATGCTGAAGGGATAATCGCCTTTTCAGTCGGCTATTTTTCAATGCCGGGCGGGGCGGTTCCCTTCCCGGCATTATTTTTTGCCCAAGGGTAGCCAGGTGGTAGACTGAAGCAACCCGCCCTTCCGGAAATCCCGGTGAGAACACCATGGAATTACCCCTCCACAATCTTTCCCGCCGCGGCTTAGTGCGCATGGGTGCCTTTGGCTGGCTGGGCTTGGACCGCCTGCTAGCCAGGGGAAACATCCTGCGTGCCGCTGATGGTGCCTCCATCAAGCCGAAGGCTGACCACGCTATTGTGCTGTTCCTCAACGGCGGCCCCAGCCATCTCGATACTTGGGACATGAAGCCCGATGCGCCCGCCGAGATTCGCGGGCCGTTTGGCAGCATCCCCACCACGGTTCCGGGTGTGCGGTTTGGTGAGCATTTGCCTTCACTGGCCCGGCAAATGCACCGCCTCACGGTTATTCGCAGCATGCATCACAGCGTGAACAACTCGCACGCGGCAGCGGTGTACTGCGCCCTAACCGGCCACGACCGTGGTGAGTTTGGCGGTGGAGCCCGCCCAACCGACCACCCCGCAATGGGCAGCGTCACAGCGCAGTTGCGGCCGCCCAAAACGCTGGTGCCAGGCTATGTGAGCCTGCCCTATGTCACGCAAGAGGGCGCGGGTGGCCCGCCCCAACCTGGCTTTGCCGGTGGCATTGCGGGTCGCGGCGGTGACCCTCTCTATGTGCTGCGCGATCCCAGTGCGCCCGGTTTTCGCTTCACCGAGTTTGATCCCGCTGATGGTGTCGATGGGCTGAGGCTGGCGGACAGGCGCGGCCTTCTGGGAAATATTGATATTCCCGGAGGCGATGATCCGTCGCTTGCTCCGTTTCGCGACCGGGCGTTTCGGTTGTTGGTGTCCCCCGCCAGCCGGCAGGCATTCGAACTCGAACGCGAGCCTGCCAAGCTGCGCGATGCCTATGGCCGCAATATCTATGGGCAAAGCACCCTGTTGGCGCGCAGGCTCATAGAAGCGGGAACCCGGCTGGTTTGCCTCAGTTGGGCACCCCATGCCAATGCCACCTGGGACACCCACGGCAATAACTTTAAAACGCTTTCAGGAAGCCTGCTGCCCCAACTAGATGCGGCGGCAGGCACGCTGGTGGAAGATCTGGAAAACAGGGGCCTGCTCGACCGAACCGTGGTGCTCATCGGTGGGGAGTTTGGCCGTAGCCCCAAAGTGAACAAAGATGCCGGCCGCGACCACTGGAATTTCTGTTACTCGTTCGTGGCAGCGGGCGGCGGCTTCAAGCGGGGCTATGTTCATGGTGCCAGCGACAAAATAGGCAGCCACCCCAGCCTGTCACCCCTCACCCCTGCCGATCTGGTGGCAACCGCCTATCAGTCCTTGGGAATATCCTCCGAGCAGGAACTGCGTGATCGACTCGATCGCCCGTATTTTGTCTGCCCTTGGGGTAAGCCGGTTGGTGATTTGCTCGGTTAGGAAATATTTTCCGTGCACCATCGAAGCGTCTTCTTTGATTAGGTTCAAATGCCGTCGCCATCTGGGTCGGATGAACCGCCTATGCTGGCTGATCCGTAATCAATCTTCATGATATGTTGGAAAGAAGAAACAACTGTAATTGCTTGAGCTGTCGTTGCGGGCGTGGGCACGAACCCCAATCCGTAAATGGCAAGCGCCGGAGCCAGGCGAGTTTCCAGGTTTTCAAGGCTCAATCCTTGGGGCTGGCGCATGATAGGCTCCTGTCAATATTGGGAAGTAAATCCAAGGCTATTTGTCAGGAACATGGGCTTTATCAGATTCCATCTCCACCAGGGTCGGCTGACCCACCTACTCTGGCTGATCCATAATCAATCTTCACGGCTTCCTAGGAAGAACAGTTTATTGCGATCGTGAGTTTAGCCATGATTGGCGTTGGCGTGGACTTTAATCCATAAATCGCCAATGCCGGTGCCAGGCGGATTTCCAGTGCTTCGATTCTGGGAATTGTGTTGTGTCGCATGTGCCAAATCCAGAACCATGATTTCTTTGTTGGGATTACGGTTGGTGCCAACTAAATCCCATCACCTTCAGGGTCTGATGATCCAGCTATGTTGGTAGTTCCGTAATCGATTTTTACTGTCGATGCGACAGTGAATGATTGTGCGCTGACAAGGTGTGTGGCAGGAAAGGCTAGTAGAGCTTGCTTGAGACCATAGATGGCAAGCGCAGGAGCCAGGCGAGTTTCCAGGTTTTCGAGATTCAGGTTTATGGAATGTCGCATCACACCTATCCCCTTCAAAATTGATGGCAGAACCTCACGCAACTCGCCCAATGCTTGATCAGATTCCGTCGCCATCTGGGTCGGATGAACCGCTAATACTGGCTGAGCCATAGGAGATGACTACTTTGGCCACACCCAGGGGCGAACTTGCTAGTCCGCCAAGGATCGGCATCGTGGGGGCGGCTTGAATTGCCACCGAAGCTGGTGCGAAA
>Ga0255132_1000174_pt1 | contig 24928 bp, 20 predicted proteins | sample Law_Law_RepA_8d_FD_188551 | JGI IMG/M metagenome (GOLD analysis project Ga0255132, IMG submission 188551) | Freshwater microbial communities from St. Lawrence River, New York, United States - Law_Law_RepA_8d | ecosystem: Environmental > Aquatic > Freshwater > River | place: USA: New York...
TACCCTCAAACCCGAATCCTGGTACGAGTTGGTGGATGGCCAGTCAAATATCCGCGAGGTAGAGATCGGAGCCAACCAAGTGGGTTCAGTTGCCTTTAGGGTGCGTGCAAAACAGCTTGGAGCTTTGCTGCTACAACTGGATGCCCGTGGCTCGGCCATGGCCGATAGTGTTCGCCGGACCGTCCGTGTAGCCCCTAATGGCGAAGCTGTGGAACTTGCCCACAATGAGCGGCTCAGTGGTCGGATTGAAAAGATTTTGAATTTTCCAGTCGAGGCTATTCCTGGTGCCAACCAGACCTTGCTGAAAATTCACCCCGGCTTGTTCTCACAGTTGGTGGAAGGAACCGACGGGATTTTGCGCATGCCCGGCGGTTGCTTCGAGCAGACTTCTTCCTCCGCTTACCCCAATGTTCTCGTGGTTGATTACATCAAACGCAATCGTTTGGGCGCCGTTGAGACTCTGGCCAAGTCTGAGGCCTACCTCAACGCCGGCTACCAGCGACTGCTCACCTTCGAGCGACCCGGTGGTGGCTTCGACTGGTGGGGCAGTGGTGAGCCACTTATCTGGTTGAGCGCTTACGGGTTGATGGAGTTCAACGATATGGCCAAGGTTTGGCCGGTTGATCGAGGAGTGATCGAGCGCACCCAAAACTGGCTGCTGGGCCAAATGGACGGGCAGGGGCTCTGGTCTAAAATTGGCGCAACGCATGGCGAATCCATCGAGCGCATGGGGGATCCCAAATTATTGCTCACCAGCTATGTCTCATGGGCCTTGCTGGAAAGCGGTGTTCCCGCGGATCGCTTGGCGAAATCGTTGGCTTACATTCGCGCTCAGGCCCCGGCTGCCGAAAACGCTTACATTCTGGCACTTGCGGCTAACGCGCTAACGGCGGCGTCAACAACTGACAAGGATGCGGGCAAAATTCTCGAGACGGTGTTGGCTAGGCTGGACCAACGCTCTGAGGAAAAACCCGAATGGCAGGCCCGTTGCTTCCCCGCAGCGGATGGGGAATCGCTAAACCATGCCCGGGGGAATTCACTCACGGTTGAAACCACCGCTTTAGCCGCCTTGGCACTTTTGAAATCAACGAACCCCGAGGCGAATGTCAAGGCGCAAAAAGCCTTGGCCTACCTTGCAAAAGCCCGCGACCCCCATGGAACCTGGGGTAGCACTCAGGCCACCATATTGGCTCTCAAGGCTTTAGTGGCTGCATCTAGTGCTCCCAAGCAGACAACTCCGGCCAAGTTTTCAATTTTGGTCGATGGCAAGGAAATTGCCAAAGGCGAAGTCAACTCCGCAAATAACGATGTGATGCAGCAGTTCGATCTCAGTGCGGCTGTTTCGAATTCGGGGGACCATAAAGTTCTGATTTCGGTCGATGGTGAGAGCGCCATGGTGGCCCAGTTGGTATCCCGCTATTACCGGCCATGGAGCTCAGATTCCCGCCCCAAGCAGCGGTTTGACCTGAAGGTCGATTACGACCGTACTACATTGGAGGCCGACCAGACTATTCAAGCCAAAGCCAGCTTGCGTTATTTGGCAGACCGCCCAACAAGTATGGTCATGCTTGATCTTGGAATTCCGCCAGGCTTCACCGCGGATGCCGAAGATTGGAACAAGCTCGTCGCTTCAAACCAAGCGAAGAAGTTTTCCATGACGAACCGGCAGATCATTGTCTATCTGCAAGATATCGAGCCGGGCAAGGAATATTCCTTTCCCTACACCCTCAAGGCCAAGTTCGCTGTGAAAGCCAAAGCGCCGGCTGCAGAGGCCTACGAATACTACAACCCCACCGAAAGGGGGGCTTCCCAACCGGTTGACATCGAGGTGAAACAAAAAGGAAACTGATTGACGGCAGGTTTCACCATCTAACCAAACGGGCGAGAAGCGGGGATCGCAAGAGGCGTACCCCCGCGACGCTAAGTGGATTTCCCCTCAAATCGATCCGTTGGAAGCTGAGCACCTCACCGCTTTCTCGCGCTGCCAACAGGAAATCGTGCAAGAGCCGCACACCCTGCTGGTTTATGTCATTGTCAGCCAAGTCCAACTTTTGCAGACTAGAGATCCAGGGGGCTTGAAGGATGTTTTTCAGGCCCCTGGGGCCGATTCTGTTTCCTGGCAAAATCAGCTCCACCAGTTTTTCCAGAGGCCGGCCGCAAGCCAATTGGGATACACCGTCAGATCCCACGCCTGCCCCGGTTAAATCCATGGAGATCAGTTCTTCCACTAACGGCAAGTTAGCGATTTTGCCTAGATCTTCAGCCCTTTCCCTTGGGGTTTCCATGCCCCAAATGAGATGCAGGTGCTCAATTGGGTGATTTTCGGCCAGAAAATCATGGAGATCGATAAATCTTTTGGCATCCATTTGCAGGTGATGGATAAAACCGCGTCGGAAATTCCAATCCGCTGCCAAATGAACCAATTCTCCGGCCCAAAAGGCCCCATATGTTTGCTTTAGGTGCTGCTCCCGGCGAAAAATCAACCTTTGGTCGGGCTGGATGCCTTCTACTGAGCCTAATTGGACCTGAAGGCGAATAAACTCAGCCCGGGCTTCCAAAGCCGGGTCATTATTTTGGCGAAATTGATCCTCGAGCCAGTCTGAATAGACCAGACGGGGTAAATCTTCCTGACGATTTTGTAGGATTAGCCGGAGCAAATCCTTTCCGGTGCTTTCCATATTTACAGGCTGGCCTTGGCAAGTGGCCTTCTGGCATCTAGATAAATTTAATGGGCTTCTCCCGCCCTGAACCTACCTGACCATCCTAGACAGGCTACCCGCCTAACGGGTGCCAGCCGATTGTTTTTTGCCATTCTGCCAATGGGAGGATTTGTCCGTGACCCCAAAGGAAGTCATCGCGTTGGTCCGTCGTGAGGCGGTGGTCGCGGTAGATCTTCGTTTCATGGACTTTCCCGGAGCTTGGAAGCACTTCACTGTACCCGCTGATGCCCTGACAGAGGCCTCATTTGAGGAAGGCTTTGGTTTCGACGCTTCCAGTGTCCGCGGTTGGCAAGGGATCAATGAATCCGACATGCTGGTGGTACCCATTCCAGATACCAGCTTCATTGATCCATTTTGCCGCGAAAAAACCATGGTCATGCTGTGCAGCATCCTCGACCCGCTGACACGCGAGGACTACACGCGTGATCCGCGAAATGTCGCTCGCAAAGCTGAACTGTACATGCGCTCGACCGGAATTGCCGACCAAGCCAATTTTGGCCCTGAAATTGAGTTTTTTGTCTTTGACAGCGTGAGGTTCGACCAAACTCAGCATTCCGGCTTCTACTTTCTCGACAGTTCGGAAGGGCAATGGAACACCGGGAGAGACGAGAAGCCAAATTTGGGCAACAAAATCCGGCACCGAGAGGGGTATTTCCCCTGCCCACCGCAGGATCAATTGCATGACCTTCGTTCGGAAATGATGCGGCTGATGGTGGATGCCGGGTTGAGGGTGGAAGGGCACCATCATGAGGTTGCCAGTGGCGGCCAAGGTGAAATCGATTTGAAGTATGGGCCGTTGGTTCAAATGGCCGATAATGTTTTAAAATATAAATATATTGTTAGAAATACTGCTATTCGGAATGGCAAGACTGCTACCTTCATGCCTAAGCCCCTGTTTCAGGATAATGGCGCAGGGATGCATGTGCATGTCTCGCTATGGTGCGAAGGGAACAACTTGTTTGCCGGGTCGGGCTATGCCGGGCTAAGCGATTTAGGCCTTTACGCAATTGGCGGACTGTTGAGGCATGGCAGGGCACTTGCAGCAATCACCAACCCAACCACCAACAGTTACAAGCGCTTGGTGCCGGGTTTCGATGCCCCTACTACCTACAGCTACTCCAGTCGCAATCGATCAGCTGCCGTCAGAATTCCGGTTTATTCTGCACGCCCGCAAGCAAGAAGGCTTGAGTTTCGCTGTCCAGATGGATCGTGCAATCCTTATTTGGCTTTTTCAGCCATTTTAATGGCCATGCTGGACGGGATAAAAAATAGAATTCACCCAGGTGAACCTCTTGACCGCAATATTTACGATTTAGAACCCGAGGAGTTGACCGGTTTGCCATCAACTCCTCGTTCGCTGGATGAAGCACTCGATGCGCTAGAGCGCGACCATGATTTTCTGCTTCAAGGCGATGTTTTCACCAAAGATGTCTTAGAGACATGGATTCGGTACAAACGAGAATTTGAGGTGGAGGCCATGAGAATTCGACCTCACCCTTTTGAGTTTGCTCTGTATTATGACTCTTAATGAACCTCTCCAAGCGGCCCGGGCAGGATGCCCGAACCGTGTTCGCTGTAAGCAAGGATGTTTTTTTGAAACGGGGACTCCGAGATGGCATCTTCTCGTCAAGCGGCATTGCAGGCAATTAACAGCGCTCAGCACGATCTGAACCGCATCGATTTCAAGAAAAATGTTCTCAAAGACATGTTCGGAAAGCATGTCTTCAATGAGGAAGTGCAGCGCGAGTTGCTTTCAAAGCCTGTTTTCAAGGCCCTTCAGCGGACCATCAAGAACGCTGAGCCCTTGGATGCCGACATTGCCGACGCGGTGGCAAGCGCCATGCTAGCATGGGCCATTGAAAAGGGGGCAACCCATTACACCCACCTTTTCCAACCCATGACTGGCCTTACCGCCGAAAAGCACGACAGCTTTATCGTTCCCACAGATGACGGCAAAGCGATCGTCGAGTTTTCGGGCAAGGAACTGGTTCGCGGCGAGCCTGATGCTAGTTCCTTCCCCTCGGGTGGAATTCGCGCCACTTTCGAAGCCCGTGGCTACACCGCCTGGGATCCAACCAGCCCTGCTTTCATCATGGAGGCCCCCAATGGTGCCACCTTGGTGATTCCCACCGCGTTCCTGAGCTGGACCGGCGATGCGCTTGACAAAAAAGTCCCGCTGCTGCGGTCGATGGAGGCTTTGTCGAAGCAAGCCGTTCGCGTGATGCAACTTTTTGGCAAAAAGGAAGTTAAAAAGGTCTTTACGACAGTTGGTCCCGAGCAGGAGTACTTCCTGATCGACCGCAACTTCTATTCCAGCCGCCCTGACTTGATGCTTGCGGGCCGTTCGGTTTTGGGAACTGCCTCCCCCAAGGGACAGGAACTCGAGGACCAATATTTTGGCACCATTCCCGAACGCGTGCTCGCTTACATGGCTGATGCCGAAGCGCAGCTTTACAAACTGGGTGTGCCAGTAAAAACCCGCCACAACGAGGTGGCTCCTAGCCAATACGAGATCGCTCCGATCTTCGAAGGTACCAACTTGGCGACTGATCACCAGATGCTGGTGATGGAAATCCTGCGCAAGACCGCGCCCAAGTACGGGCTTGCCTGCCTGTTCCATGAGAAGCCTTTCGCAGGCATCAATGGTTCGGGCAAGCACAACAACTGGTCGATGTCATCGGACAGCGGTGAGAACCTGCTCAATCCGGGTGATAACCCGCACGACAACGCGCAGTTCCTCACCTTCTGTGTCGCTGTTATCCGCGCGGTGTACAAGTACCCAGAGTTGTTGCGTGTCAGCGTGGCAAGCGCTGCGAACGACCATCGCCTTGGGGCCAATGAGGCTCCTCCAGCCATCATCTCCATATTCTTGGGCGACCAGCTTCAAGATATTATGGAGCAACTGGAGAAGGGGCCAGCAACCAGCACCAAGCAAGGCGGTTTCATGGAGATTGGCGTCTCCGTACTACCCAAGCTGCCCAAGGATGCCGGTGACCGTAACCGCACCAGCCCTTTTGCCTTCACCGGCAACAAGTTCGAGTTCCGCGCGGTCGGTAGTTCCCAGTCGATCGCAGGCCCCAACACGGTGCTTAACACCATCGTCGCCGAATCCCTTGACTATGTGGCCACCCATATGGAGGCCTCTGCCAAGGCTGGCAAAGACTTTAACAAGACTTTGCAGGAACTCTTGCAATCGATTTTGAAAGAATGCAAGTCTGTCCTGTTCAATGGTGACGGCTATTCGGAAGATTGGCACAATGAAGCCGCTAAGCGCGGCCTCCCCAACCTGCGTACCACCATCGACTCACTGCCAGTGGTCAAGGACAAGAAGTCCGTCGACTTGTTCACCAAGTACAAGGTGTACACCGAGCGCGAGTTGGACAGCCGTTTCAACATTCTGTGCGAGAACTATGTCAAAACTGTGAATATTGAGGCCAAAGTTCTCTCGATGATGGTTCGGACCATGGTCCTGCCGGCGGTCCTGCGTTACCAAGGAGAATTGGCTCAATCGCTGAATGCGGTCAAGGCTGCAGGGGCAGACACCTCTGTGCAAGCCGAAATTATCAAGGATATTTCCACCTCGGCAACCAGCCTCAAAAAGGCGCTTGGAACGCTCGACCACGCTATCGATCACGCTGGTGGCGATGTTTTCGAGCATGCCAAGCACATGCAGAAGGAAGTGCTGACAGCGATGCTCGAAGTGCGCAAGCATAGCGATCACCTGGAAACCGTGGTTGCAGACGATCTGTGGCCTTTGCCTACTTATCGCGAGATGCTGTTCATCAAGTGATAATTTGGTGGTCCATGGCCGGTTGATCCGGCTTGGGGATCACGGGCGCGCTCCGGGACAACTACCCGGGGCGCGCCTTTTACTTTGTGCTGGAGTATTGCATATGGCTGCTGAAGACCCGACTGGGCAAGTTGTGCAGCCACAAGTGACGGTACCAGTTAGCAATGCGGATGGCATGCCGATTGGTTCGCAATCGCTTGGGCAGGTGTTGATTTCGGTTAGAAATATTATGCTTTCAGTTGGGCTGTTTCACGTGGTTTTCTTCGGGTGGCAAATTCCGAATATGGACAAGATTGTGGAGAGAATGCCCATACCCTTCACTGAAGAAGGTGGGGAACAACCGGCCGAGGTGGTCGAACTGGTCAGGGAAAAGGCGCGGAGCCTTTTTTGTGCTGTTGCGTGGGCCCATGTGGTGCTTGGAGTTGGTTTTGTTGTTGCAGGATTTATCTTGCCTTTGGCACCCGCCGCAATTGTTACCTTTGCCTCGCTAGCCTATTTAGCGGTCCAAATTGGATTCATGTTTTGGGATCCCACCATCGTACTTAATGGCTTGGTGCTTAAAATTGGCGTGATTGTCGGACTCTTTTATGCAACTCGGAAAATCCTTGAGACCGAGACCGGGGAGCGCGCGTTTTAACCATTGGGGAAACCTTGGTTTGGATCTAAATTCTGGAATTTCTGGACGAATTTGGTAACTTCTTTTCTGACAGGCCCCTTTCCGGTCCTTGACCAAGTTTTTTCTGGAGACTCTCCCACTATGCTTGGAGCCCTTCTTGTGCTTGCCCTGAATGCCGACCTTCAACCGGCGAAAATTGTTAGAGAGCCCTTTGGAAAGTTGCCTGATGGGACTGCCGTCGAGCGCTTTAGCCTCACCAACCAAAACGGCGTGACAGTTCGGATCATGACTTACGGCGCACTGGTCACCGACTGGATTGTTCCAGACAAAGGCGGCAAGCCGGCTGATATCGTTTTGGGTTTTGACAATCTGGAAGGGTACTTGGCAGGTCATCCTTATTTTGGTGCCACAGTGGGCCGAGTGGGGAATCGCGTTGCTAAGGCGAAATTCAGTTTGGATGGCAAAGAATACAAACTTGCGGCCAATAACGGGCCTAATGCGCTACACGGTGGCCTGAAAGGCTTTGACAAGGTGGTTTGGAAGCCAACACTTCTCGACAAGGCATTGGGTGTGAAATTTAGCTACACTAGCCCGGATGGCGAAGAGGGGTATCCTGGTAGCCTAAAAGTGGATGTAGTCTATACCCTGAGTAAGGACAACGAACTGCGCATAGACTTCACCGCCACTACCGACAAGGCGACCCCTATCAACCTGACGCACCATGGTTATTTCAATTTGGCAGGACACAATTCCGGCGATGTACTGGGCCACAAGGTTCAACTGATGGCTGAAAAGTACACCCCGGTGGACGCAGACTTGATTCCGATTGGCAAAATGGACCCTGTGAAGGGTACTCCGCTCGATTTTACGGAGCCACACACCATTGGTGAGCGCATCAAGGACATTGATGCAAAGCCCCAAGGTTATGACCACAACTTTGTGCTGAACCGCAAAGGGGATGGTCTGGAACTGGCAGCCCGAGTTGAGGACCCAAAAAGTGGTCGATTTTTGGAAGTGCTGACCACCGAGCCTGGTGTGCAGTTTTATACAGGTAACTTCCTAGACGGCACCAACAAGGGGAAGGGCGGGGCGGTTTACAACCAGTACAACGGCTTTTGCTTGGAACCTCAGCACTTTCCTGATTCAATTAACCAGCCAAACTTCCCTTCGGTTGTTTTGAAGCCAGGGGAAACTTACCGTCACACCTCGGTATTCAGGGCCGGAGCTAGATAATTCAGATTTTTTGGTATTTAAAAAACTGAAACCACCCCTCTTTGAGCCCTGTCCCAACCACAGTTGGGACAGGGCTTTTGAATTTGAATTTGGCTCAAAAAGGCCGAAATCCAGCCATTCGCAACCGGCAGAAAAATATTTCGCAAACCCTGCAAGGTTTTGCGGTCTCACTGCAAGGAATGGTGAGGGCTATTCGGTCTGTCCAGGGCGGGGCAACCGGGTTGGTTGGGCACTGATGGGGGGGCTGGAAAATGGGCATTCAGGCAAAGAAAACAGTTTTTGGCGGAAAATTGACTGCCAAGGTGAACCTTTGCCAGAAGGATTTTGGCCAAGCCTCAGAGGCTCTAGCACGGTATTACAAGGCCCTAGACCTAGGGACCTATGAATTGGTCAAGGGGTTTGCGGCACAAGAGGTTTATGACTATTTAAAGCCAATAGTTGAGGCTAGTGCCAAGCGACTGGTGCCCAGACGGACCGGCCTGCGAGGAGGTGCTTCTTGGCACGCGGTCGAGGACATAAACCAAGAGGTGATTTCGGCCCTTTTGACCAAGGTTGTAGCCGGGTCTGCCAAGTGGCGGTTCGATCCAAGCAAAAGGGATTTGGGAGCCTTCATTTGGGTGGTGGTGGACCGGGCAATCATATCGGGAATTTGTCGGAAGAAAATTCCGGCCTGCTTTTCCACCTTTGACATTGCCGAGAGCTTGGTTGAGTGCCACAGGTCGCCGGACCTGGTGGAGCAATTGGATAGCCAAAAACAAAAGGCTGACCTTTTGCAAGCTTTTGAGATTTTGCCCGAAAGTACCCGATTGGTGATCACCCGGGTTTTCTTGGAGGGGGAGGGGAAGAAGAAAATTGCCCATTCGATGGGGCGTACCGCCCCCTTTGTCACGCGCGAAATAGCCAAGGGAATCATGATGTTGAAGGCAATTTATCAGCATCGCGCTAAGGCTGGTTCCTGGCCCGCTCATGTGCCTCAAAAGGCTAGTGCGCCGCGTTTGGACGCATGAGCGACTGTTATTTGTATGTGACCTTTTCGCTATTTCGGATTTGAATCTCAAAGCGAGTTAAGGAATTCTATGAGGTCGTCCACCTCTTCTTTATCCAAGGCTGTTCCACCCATTTTTTCGGGTTTGTGATGGTTTTGCAGCAGGTCTTTCAAGTCGGTTGCCAAACCATGGTGCATGAGGGGGGCGCGATCATGCACGCCACGCAGAGAGGGTGGATTCCAAGTGTCAAATGGGCTTCCATCGGATTCGATGGGAAGCTCGTGGTTTTTTGGGGTAGTGAAAACCTCACCTGAGTGACAGCGCACGCAATTGGCTTTGCTATAGAAGAGGTTTCGGCCCCGGGCCATGGCTTCAGCCGCCGAGGTTCCAGAGGCGGGTTTGTAAGGACTGGCTATGGGCTTCAGCGAATGCAAGTAGGCTGTCAAAGCCTTCACTTCGCGGTCGGAGGGTTCAGGCCCGAAAAGGGTGTTCACCATGGAATCACGAACGGTTTTTTCCATGTCGTGCTTCCAACCGTGCCATGTGAATGGAGCGGTATCGTTCACTCCCAAAAGGGTGGGGGTTTGCTTGGGGTTGCCATAAGAATCGTCGTTGAGGGTGTCGAAGAGCTGTCCCGAAGTGTGGCCATCGGTGTGGCAGGTATTGCAACTGAACCAGTGGTGGTGCGACTTCTTGGCGTTGAAAAAGAGGCCTTCACCCTGACGGACTAGTTGTTCACTTTCCGTGGCTTTTTGGCCTCGGCCCAAGTGGATGGTTTTGACCACTTTTTTGTCTCCGGTGCTGATCAGTTGCACGGTGTCATTGAGCTGATTGGCGACTGCCAGGTCCTTGCCACCTGCCAAAAAAGCTAGAGCCACGGGGCGGCCACCAACCGGGATGCGCTCATATTTGCGGGTGGGGTACTCGAGGGTAGAGTCGAGGAAATCGCCGGGGTCGCCGTGGGACCATTGCACTTCTTTTCTTTGAAAAACTAGCACTTCTTGGGTGCCGCTACCAGCTACAGCCAGCCATTGGCCAGAAGGCTCAATTGCAACCGCGCTTGGATCACCCACCGCCCTGCCGCGCACATCCATGGAAATTTGCCAAGGATCAGAGGTTGGCTCCTTGAGATAAATACGGCCCAGACGGTTGTCGAGTGCCCAACCCTGTTCAATGTTCGATTTGGCCATCGCATGGTGGCGGTGGAAGACTTGGCAGGTGATCAATTCACCAGATTGAGGATCAAGCGCCAGGCCAACCATGTTGAAGGCGGCTTCTAGCGTGCGAGACCAAATCTCTTTGCCGGAAATGGTTTCCAGTGCTCGCACGGTGGCATTGCGGCTGCACCCTACAAACAAAGAGGCGCCATCGGGCGAAAGAGTAAGCCGACGAGGCTCCTGCCATGTTTTCCAACGGTGGGCCACGGTTGGGCCAGCGGAGGTTGGTGAATTGATTACCACAACCTCATGGCTGCCCGCACAGGCGACATAAACCTTGTCGGATTTGGGGCTGAATAAAAGATCTGCAGGCAAGTGGCCACACGGTGCTTGGCCGGCCTTGGTCCAAAATGGTTTGCCGGTTTCATCTTTGGCGTTTTTCAAAAAGACCACGGTGCCGTCTAGGCGGCAGGACACGGCAGCTTGGCTTCCATCAGTAGAGACCGTAACCCCCATGGGCTGGGCCCCTACGGAAATCTCCTGAACCACGGTTCCCGCCTGAAGGTCGATGACGGAAACAGCGTTTGCCGCCGACAAGGCCACTAATGCGTGACGCTGGTCAGGGCAAATCACCAACGCTGTTGGGCTGGCGTACGGGGAGGCCTTGGAGACGGCGGGCTTTGAGTCGGTTGCCCTAGAAGCGTGTCTCGAACCGCAATAGGCCACAACCCCTAAGGCCAAGGGGGCAAGTAGGGCCAAGGGGCTGATAGATGGGAGGGAGAAGCGCATGGCGTAAGGTCCCGTTTTGGGATTCCGTGGAGGCATACTTCATTTTGGCCCAACAAGACCCGGGCATGCAAGGCGTAGGGGCCTTCCAAACCCGGTTAAATGGTCAAAAAGGCGGGTTATTCGTCCCAGTCGGGGTCAAATCGGGGGGCGTGGGTTGGTGGAGCCATGGGTTCCCCGGCTTCCAAAACCCGCATGAAAATAGTTTTCAGATACCTGCCTTCAGGTACTTGAAGCTGAAAAGGGTGGTCTGGGCCAGCACCAGCGGTTTCCAAAACCTGGACAGTTCGGCCGGCAGCCCGGGCAGCCCTTCGAACGCATTCCAGAAACTCAGGTTCCCCAACGAGGCCTGTGCAGGAACAACTGACCAAAATCCCGCCTTCCTTCACCACTTGGAAGGCAAGGCGGTTCATGTCGAAATAACGGCGTAGGGCCAAATCTACCTCGTCGCGGTCACGAGTCTGCTTGGCAGGATCCAGAATGACTACATCGAACAGGCTTTTTTGGTTGATCGCATCCCTGAGCCAAGGGAAAAGGTCTGCCTGAACCCAGCGGCAACGAACTTGGTTGATCCCGGCATTCTGTCGGGCCAGCTCAAGCACGCCTTCATCGAGATCAAGGCCCACTACCTCTTTGGCTTTGCCCAAGGCTGCGGCATAAACCGCAAATCCCCCGGAGTTGCAGCAGATGTCAAGGACCCGCTTATCCTTACAAAATGAGGCGAGTTTGCGTCGGTTGTCCCGCTGGTCGAGGAAGAAACCGGTTTTGTGCTTGCTGCCTGGTTGGACACGGAATTTCAACCCATTTTCGAGAATCACCGCAGGTGCGGGGACTTCGGGGGGATAGCAATCGAATGATTCCTGCTTTTGGACATGCTCTTCGGCAAACCAATAAAAGCGACAGGTCGGGAAGTGTTCGCGCAGGCATTCGAGGATGAAATCCCGCATGCGGTACATGCCAAACGCAAAAAACTCAACAACGATGAGGTCGTCAAAACGATCGACAACCAATCCGCTAAGGCTGTCCGCCTCGGAATGAATTAGGCGCCAGGCGTTGGTTTGTTCACCCAGATTGAGGATATCGCGGCGGAGTATCACCGCCTTGGATATGCGTTCGCGTATGAAGTCGGCATCCACAATACGGTCGGCATCGTGAGTGAGCATGCGTAGCGAGATACGGGAATGGCCGTTGTAAAACGCGCGGCCAACGATGGTTCCATCGGGGTCGACCACTTTGACCAAACTGCCGTTAGGGATTTTGTGGCTGGGCTTTTCAACCAGGCGCTGGAAGATCCATGGGTGCAGAAAGCGCCTGGGGGAGCGCATGCGGATGACGGGCAACTGGTTGTCTGGAGGGGGCCCTGCGCTCATGCCTTGGTTCCGATTTCTAGCCCGTTTTTATGGGAAGTCCCCCGCATGAAGCCAGGAGGAGCCAGCCTTAGGGCTGGGAAAACTCAGTGTCAAAACCCTGATCATAGCTTATAAATTACCCAAACCCAAGCGGTGGTGTGGACTTGGGGCAAATGACTTGTTCCTGCCGTTTGGAATGTTAGCTTATTAGTGGCGGGTTGAAGGCCGTGATTTGTGCCCCGGGCAGGCCCAAGCTGGCGAACTTTTAAAAACGGTGGATTTATGAAATCGGATAAAAGTCCTTTCGAAATCGAGCGTCACGGGGAGATTGCGGTAATAACCCTCAGCCCGGATTTGGACGCAATGCACGAGAAAGACATGGAGTCGGCAGCAGCAATGGTTCTGCGGCCCTTGGAAGACAACCCTCCAGACGGCTTGATATTTAATCTGGGGCGGGTCAATTACATGAAGTCCTTGGTTTTATCTTTTCTGCTGCGTTGTCACCGTCGGGTCAAGCCGAGTGGTTGCGAAGTGGTGGTGGCACAACCCTCGCCGTTAATTAGGGAGCTTTTACACACCACGGCGCTAGATACCATTTGGCCAATCTATGACACCGTTGCCGAGGCGATGACCGCACTGAGTGACTGACCATGGGGAAAGTATGGCTTCTCCTTATTGAACAAAAAATTCGGGTGCAGCGACGACCATGAGCGACAGCAGTTCCTTAATTGGCACAGAAGGTCCCAAGCATGGTGACCGGGGTTCAGGTTCCCACGCATCGTTGCAGCGCTTTCCCGGAGTAATTGCCGTTAGTCGACAGCCAGGCTCAAGAGGGGGGCGTTTAGCCAATCATTTGGCCAAAAAGTGTGGATACACACTTTTTGAACGCGAGGCGTTGGAGTTTCTATCTCGCGACGCCGGCCGATTGGCGGAAATAGTCAACGAACTTGACCCGGCCTCGGAAGCTTGGGTTGAGGCCCAACTCAACAAGGCCTCTGAGGGGTTTGGGCACTTTGATGAGATTGGCAATCTTTCGCGGGCCATATTGTCTTTGGCAGCCCAAGGCGGGGTAGTGTTTCTTGGTCGGGGGGCAGGATTTTTACTGCCTCGGGAAACTACGCTGCATGTGCGTGTTGTGGCGGACCATGCCGACCGTGAGCGTTATCTAGCCCAGTGGTTAAGGCTACCCGCAGAGCAGGCCAAACATGCGCTTGCAGAAGCGGACCGTCGTCGCGAGGATTTTCTACACAGGCACTTTGGAAGATCTTTTGCTGATCCGGTGTCTTACGATGTGACCCTCAACACCAGCCGTCTCGGTGAAGAGGGAGCTAATCTTTTGGGCCACCAGGCACTCCTGTGTCGATTTCCTGCCCAGATTGCTGCCCGCGGCACCTCGTGAATTTTTCGCCTTTCTCCCGGGGCAAGCATGGCTGTTTGGATTGTTGAAGCCTTACGCACCCCGATCGCTACTGCCAATCCGAGTACAGGCCTGTATAAGGACCTGCGAGCGGATACCCTTGCTGGCAAGGTGATTCGCTCCCTAACCCATTCGCTGAACAACAAGGTGGCATTTGCCGCTCCAGATGAAGTGGTGTGGGGGGTCTCTCGCCAAGAGGGAGAGCAGGGCTACAATCTGGCGCGCCAGGCGTCGCTGGAGGGTGGGCTTTCAATCTCGGTACCGGCTTTAACCATTTGTCGAAATTGCTCCTCCGGTTTAGATGCCATTCTTATTGGCCAGGCTCTTATTGAGAGCGGGCGCCATCAAGTAGTGATTGCAGGCGGGGTGGAGCATATGGGGCATGTGCCCCTCCAAGACCCACAACCGGGCCCAGTTTTTCTTGAGCGATTCGGGCCCGAGGCGTTGCAAATGGTGAAGTGCGCCGAGCACCTTGCCAAGCGCTATGGAATCAGCCGCCAGCAGCAGGATTCTTGGTCTCACCTGAGCCATCTGCGTGCTGTGGAGGCCGTTGGGCGTGGTGATTTCCAAAAAGAAATCACGCCCATTGAGATACCTGGTTACATAGATCCGGCCACTCAAGACCAAACGATTCGATTTGCTAGCGACCTTGAAAAACTTTCCACACTTCAACCCTTGGATGGGGCAGACGGAACGGTGACAGCGGGTAATGCCAGCCCGGTGAATGTTGGCGCCGCCGGCGTGGTTTTGGCCAGTGATAGTTGGGTTAAAGAGCGCGGGTTAAAACCGATTGCCAAGCTGCTTGATGGTGTGGCGGTGGGCCTTGCACCGTTGGACATGGGGCTTGGTCCAGTTCTGGCGATACGAGCCTTGTTGGAGCATCACCGGATGGGTTTGGATGCGGTTCGCCACATCGAGGTGAACGAGGCGTTTGCGGCACAAGTTCTGGCGGTGATTGGTCAATTACAGGCAGATCCAGCAAGGGTCAATCCGGTGGGTGGAGCCATTGCCCTAGGGCACCCATTGGGGGCCTCAGGAGCGCGTTTGGTGGTCACTTTAGCCCATGCTCTTTCAAGAGGTAATGGCTTTGGCTTAGCCTCTCTTTGCGTGGGAGGCGGTCAAGGCGTGGCTGCGCTTCTGGCTAGCCCGGAGTAAGTTGCTATGCCATTTGAGGTAGGGTCTTAATTCAGGCTGAAATCGGGCGGGAAACGCTGGGCGGGCTTTGGGGCTGGCTCGTCCTCGGCTTCGGGGGGTGAGATTTCCTCAAGCGAAGTCAAAAGTGTGTTGGCGCGTTCTTCGATATCGACCATTTCCAAAAGTTCTTGCTTCAGTTCCAGGGGCAACGGAAGGGCGAAGCCCAGAACATCGCACAACATCCCCAGGGTGAGGCTTCCCTTGAAAAGCTTTTTCAGCTGGGTTTGGGCGGCTGGCTGATGAATGAACCAATCGCTAACCCGATGCATTAGGGTTTGACGCAATTCTTCTTCTTGGTCACCAGATGCGGCAGGAACCTCGTGCAGCAACTCTACCCGTACTTCGCGGTATAGTTTTCCACTTGGCAATTCCTCAACGATCCTTGCCCTCGCCACACCTTGGAGCAGGAAGTTAAAGCGCCCGTCTGGCATGCGCTCTTCCCTGAAAATATGGCCAAGGCAAATGACCGGATGAATGACCGGCAAGCCTGAAATTTGTCCTGAAGATCCCTGATCGAGGAGGCCCATTCCAATTAGCCGGTCATTCGCCAAGGCGTCGGCCATCATTTGGCGATATCGAGGCTCAAAAATGTGAAGCGGCTGGACCACATTGGGGAATAAAACTAGGTTGGGCAGAGGAAAGAGTCTGGCAACACCGGAAAATTGATCCAGCTTGGACCGGTCTTGGCTGGACATAGTGCAAAAACCCGAAAACTCAAGGAATAAGGTAAGAATACCGGTGGAACCGGCTCAAGGTTTACCAACAACCTAGTTCAACCTAACTTTAGTATAGTCCGCTAGGTGACCAAGCATTCCATATTCGGTTGCTTGCATGCAACCTCACCCCGTTGGGATTTTAGAATGGGTGGATTTACCAGATCGGTTTCCGCCGGTGCCTTGGCTCGCTGGTGCACTCAGGCCAAGCAGTACCACGATGCTGGTTTTTCCTTGGAGCAGACCTGCCGGAAGCTGGGGCGGTTGAGTGGGTCTGCGGTCCAAATTTTTTCGATGCATTTGGCAGACCAAATGGCATCTGGAGAATCATTGACCGACGCTTTGAGAGCGTGGCCGGGTCGGTTGCCGCCTCTGGTTTCACCCATGCTCGAAGCCGGGGAGACAACCGGCCGAATCGTTGAGGCCCTGAGTGCCCTTGCCGATTCGATGGGGCGGCAGGACCAATCCCAAAAGGAAATGGCTCGCCGAATGGCCTGGCCCCTGATGCAACTGGGACTTGCCTGCGGCATCATGATTTTGCTGACCGTGGTGATGGGTATGCTGCCGGGGGCCAAAAACTCCGGATTTGACCCTTTGGGTTTTGGCTTGAAGGGGTTTTCTGGTGGATTAAAACTTTTTGCCACAGTTGGTGCTTTTGGCGCAGTGATAGGCACAGGGGGGTATTTCCTGTGGAAATCAAGGCATTTAGCGGTGTGGCTGAAGGTTCCTCTTTTGGGCACAGCCAGGCAGCTTTTGGCCAGATCGAGGTTTGGCGAGGCGCTTGGGATGACCGTGGGGGCCGGTTTGGGGCCGCGCAAGTCGTTGGCGTTGGCGGTTCGCGCGGCGGACTTGGCACCCTGGTCAGACCGGTTGCAGGAAGGTCAGGCGCGTTTGCGGGGTGGGCGAAGTTGGCAAAAAGTCTTGGAAGATTGGCCATACCTTGGGGGTGATTGGCTTGCGATTCTTTCTGTTGGTGAAGAAAGCGGGCTGATAACCGAGTCTCTTCTCAGGCAATCGAAAATTGATGCCAACGATGGGGCGCAAAATCTGGCCCGAGCAGTCAGCGTGGGGGCTGGTGCCGCCTGGCTCACCTCTGCAGGCTTTGTTATTTTCCTCATTTTCAGGATTTTCAGTTCCTACCTAAGTGCCTTGGGCGTGTAGGGCAACCATCAATCTGCGTTGATATCGGCCTGAAAATTCCCTATTCTGAGATTATTCCGGGGCATAGCTCAGCCTGGTAGAGCGCTTGGTTCGGGACCAAGAGGCCGCAGGTTCGAATCCTGTTGCCCCGACATAAAAGAAGCAAGCCGCAAGCCCTTACTAAATAAGGACTTGCGGTTTTTCTTTTGATTTTGACAAGGAGCCTCCATAAACTGCCACCATGTAGGTATGTAGTACATGTACTACATTTGCTCTTGGGAGGTGGCATGGAATCGCTCAACAGTCAACGAGGCTCAGCCAGAAAACCGCCCGCTTATCGGCATTTCAAGCCCCGTAACCAAGGCGTGGTTAGGATTGCTGGCAAAGACTATTACCTTGGCGAATACCAATCTCAGGAGAGCTGGCGAAGATATAGCCAGCTTCTTGCTGAGCTCTTCTTTGTTGAGCCAGCCACCAATTCCCCAAGCTCAAACACCGTTGCTGCTTCGGTGACAATGCAGGCCCCTGAGCCACTGGTCGCCCCACTGCGGATTGGGGAACTAACCATGCGGTACCAGGTGCATACCAACACTTACTACATCAAGGATGGCAAACCCACTTCAGAAGTAGAAACCATCAAGCGTAGCCTGGTCTTCCTCAACCGAATGTGCTGCGATGAGCCAGCCAATTCCTTTACTTCCAAGAAGCTGGAACTGGTCCGAGAGTCGATCGCCAGTGACCCAGTGACCAAGATCCGCAAAAAGAAGGGGAAAGGAGCCAAGGGGCAAACCGAAACGGTGGTGCTCCAGGCAACCAAATCGCGATCCACAGCTAACCGCTACACGGCGCGTATCAAGCAGATGTTTAAATGGGCCGTACATGAAGAGTTGGTTGACCCAGGGGTTTACGAGCGGCTCCGGGCGCTGCCTCCACTAAAGAAGGGCCGGACCAAGGCCAGGGAGACGAAGAAGGTTAGACCTGTGCCTGAGGAACACATCCAGGCGGTATTGGCAAAGCTGTCTTCAGTGGTGGGTGACATGGTTCGGGTCGAACGCCTTGTTGGCTGCAGGCCTCAAGACCTAGTCAACATGTGCCCTGCGGACATAACCAAGGGCGAGCCTGGTGAGCCTTGGTTGTACGCGCCCGATAGCCACAAAACGACTCACCATGACCAAGATTTGGTTCTGCCTATCGGCCCCAAGGCCCAAGCCATTCTGGAGAAGTACTGGCCAGCCAAGGCAACGGATGTTTTTTTCAGTCCCAAGGCTACCGTCCAGATGCGCAACGACACGAGACGTGGTAAAGGGAAGCATGCCGCCGTGGTAGCCAAGAGGCCCAAGAAGAAGGCAACCAGCCCGCCTGGAGAAAAGTACAACTCCAGCAGCTACCGTCGGGCAGTCAATCGAGCTTGTGAGTTGGCTGGGATACCGATCTGGTCGCCCAACCGGCTCCGTCACTCCAGGCTGACGGAAGTGCGCGCCAAGCACGGCGCGGAGGCGGCGAGAACCCTGGTGGGGCACAAGAACCTAAGCACAACGGAAATATACGCAGAGCAAGACCTGAGAAAAGCCATCGAGGTGGCCAAAGAAAGCGGGTGAGATGTGGCCGTCCCTTTTGATCCCTTCAGTCTGGAGATCCTTCCGCCCATTCGTCCTGACACGCCAAAGGCAAACCTCTTTGTTGCAGGCATGCTACTGAACCGGATTTCCTACCACTTCGTAGAAATTGCCCTTTTCGCGAAAAACAAATTTTTGGATGCCACTCCAGATTTTGCGTCCGTAATTGACCCGAAGCTCACTTTTTTGGCTGCAAAAATCCATCAGCTTCGGGGATATGACCCACGGCTTGCCAATCGAATGGATCCGTTTTTTAAAGGATATGTTTCTCTTCAGGCACGTTGTGAGGAATTGAAGCGCGAACAGGCCAAAAGCAGTGCTCTGCCCGAAGGTGCCAAGCGGCCGCGCCTTCAAGATTATGTCTGGCATGAAGGGAGCGGTTATCCGCTTTCCAACTCGGGAGAAGGGGTATCCAGACATTGTAGGTTTTTAATTGAGGTATTGAGCGAAGATGCATTTAAGGCTGGCTACCTGGTAGATCGGTATACACATGGGACCGGAAATTACACAGGTGAGGAGGATTACTGCTACTCTCACCTGCCCATTCTGCAGGAGGGGTCGAGTGGCAATGTTGAAATAGTGTGGCGCCAGTTTGAAGCGAATTACCCTTGTGATTGGGAAACGCATGTTTCAAAGGACGACAGAGGTTTTCTAAAACAGTATTATTTCGACGGGAAGACGCAAACCGTACCTTACTTAGATTCTGGGAAGGATAGTCCGTTACCTTCTCCCACGGAATGGGCAAATGCCATAACCGAAATGTGGGACGCGTTGGTGCGGTGGGACAAACCGACTACCGGCTTCGAGAGATTTTCGATGTCTGTAGGTGAGTTGCGCTTGGATGGTAAATTGGTGGTTTCGATCCCCCCAGATAATCAACTTGCCTTGGCTTTGGAGCACATGATCGAACAACTTAAGGTTGATCCTTCTGCCACATTTCGTGGCGATGACCTTAAAAAGGTCGCCAAGTCGAAAGCAAAAAAGAAAATCTCCGTTTCCAAACTGATTAAGCCTTCCAAGTCTGGGAAAATTCACAAGAAACTAGCCAAATTTATTCGTCCCAAGAAAATAATTGGTGATGATGGTAGGAGCGCCGTGACTTTAGAAAAACCCCCTGAATTAAAGGCGTTTTGGCGTTCTTTAGATCCTGAAATTGACCGAGTTCTCCACCCATCTCCGCAGTAAAAAACCTGAAAATCCCCCGCCTCTCCAGCTACTCCAGAATCGACCATCTGCCTTTCATGTCATTACCAACGCGGGGTTGTCCCGCCGTGGGTGGCATGAAGGTGAGTTATGGCTGGAAATTTTGACGGGGCCCTTGGGCTTGATGCCCTTTGCGGTGACCCCAGGTTCGCAGGTGCTGGGCTCAAACCCAAAAAGTTAACCAGGTGGATCAAGGTGGGCCTGCGCGGCATCCGCCTAAAGGCCCTCGCTGTTGGTCGGGACTTTTATGTTCGGCCAGGTGACTTGGTCGCGTTCTGCGAGCAGGTGGCGGAATCCAAGGTAGCTAAACCGTCAGCGGCTCCGTCCTGCAAACAGGACGCGGACAAGCTCCGGTCAGCCCTCCTTGAAAAGGGGTTGATCTAATGGACAGTCTGTATGACCAAGGTGCGGATCTACCCGTTGGGGACGATGCTCGACCCGATACCGGCACCGAGCTGCCCGAAGTGACACCCAAGTCAGTCTCTCCCCTCACGGAGCAGGAGTGGTTATCCATTTTCCAGAATCCCAAATTGCGCGGGATACTGCGTTGTTTGGCGTACTTCCACTATCAGGGCAGTAACAGCACAAAAAGAAGGGATATGGTTCAAGCCAGCTTAGAGAAATTGCAGGAAATTGCTCTCAAAAAGAAGGCAAAATCTCCTGCTGCCCACTTTAATCCCATAGATCATGCAAGGCATGCGTTTTTTAGGGTGGGGCGGGAGCTCCGGGCTGAAAAGCGCAGGTTTTTTGACCGTATGCGGCAACTGTCCAGCTTGCTTGATTCCGGCGCTGCTAACCCCAAGGCGCGCCCTTCAGATCAGAGTTATCAGGCACAGGTGGCATATGACATCGCTTTCCGAAAGTTTAATGATGGGCACCAGAGGATCCTGACGGCTTGGCGCACTCCGTGTACCAAGCTGACCCACCAAGAAATCGGCGAGATGTGTGGTTGTTCAAAAGCAACCGTCACCAATGTCCTGAAGCAGCTCGATCGATTGATGCACGAAATCATCAATGACTTTCACCTTTGTTAAACAATGAGCAACCTTTTGGTCATAGGAATTATGGGTGGCAATCGTGCCACCTGATTCCTGTACCAAAAGTTGGAGAGTTCACGATGAGGCCCTTTGTTTACCGTTTCAAATATTCGGGAAAGACGGATACCGAGTCGATCTCGGACCTGTTCTTCCTCGCCTGCGTTGCCGCGCGTGCCCTGCTCGGTGTTGACCAGGCGGAGCTTGAGGCTGTGGTTTCGAGGGGAAAGCGCCGGGTGCCGGTCGCCATCATGGCCGACGGCAAGACCGGCGAGACCCTGGCCAAATTATTCTTGGCCTACGCCAATGAAATCCTGCCCCATACCGAGTTCGAGACCACGCGCGTCCCCTTGGACAAGGAGGATGCGTGATGGCGAGACTGGAAGCCCTTATACGCAGGTGGAGACTTGTCCTCCCTCCGCGATTCCTGCTGTACGGCCCGCCTGGGATCGGCAAATCCACCTATGCGGCCCGTGGACCGTCTCCTGTCTTCCTGCTCACGGAAGATGGTTTGGGCCTGCTTGATGCGCCCTCTTTCCCCTTGGTCAAGTCCTACAAGGAAATGACCGAGTACCTGGAGTTCCTGCTGGAAGATCCGCACGACTACCAGTCCGTGGTGATTGATTCGGCGAGCGGGCTCGATGCCCTGATCGTCGAGTCAATCCTTCGGGATTCAGGGGCGAAGAACCTGGGGGCTGTCGGCGCTTACGGCGCTGGCTACTTCCTCCAGGCCGACCGGTGGGCAGAGGTGATTCGTTTGCTGGACAGGTTGAGGACTGAACGCAACATGCTGGTCCTCATCATTGCCCATGCGGAACTCACCACTGCGGAGGACGCCCAATACGGGTCCTACGACCGCTGGGCCCCGAGGATCCCCAAGCGCGCCCTTGGCCAGATTGTCGAATGGTGCGACATCGTCGCCTTCGCCACCCGCCGATTGTACCTGAATTCGGTGGACAAAGGCCGGAGGACGGTCGCCGCCGGGGTCGGCCCCGACGGCGGCGAACGCATCATGCATATCAGCGGTTCACCGGCGATTATCGCCAAAAACCGCTATGGGCTCAGCGGCGAGTTGCCGCTGGCCTGGGAGCCGCTGTACCAGGCTTTTTCCCAACGTGTTTCTGAATAACGAAAGGTAGGTTTTGTCATGATTTACGACTTCAATGCTTCTGATTTCACACCGAGCATGGGCGGATTCGAGCCGCTACCTGCCGGTGACTATGGGGTTGTTTTAGCCAAGGCTGAAGAGCGCCAGAACCAAAGTGGTACCGGGTCGCGAACCGCCATAAACTTTCAGGTAATAGACGGTCCGTACAAGGGCAGGTTTGTTCCTGACAATCTACACCTTGGCCATAAAACCTCTGAGGTTGCATACAAGGCAAAATGCCGTTTGGCGGTGCTATGCAATGCGGTGGAAAAACCACGCATTCGAGGGGTCATGGACCTGTACAACATCCCCCTGACCATCACCGTTACCGTCAAGGAGATCAAGGACCTTACCCCTGATTCAACTGGGTCACGGTCGCCGAGGTTGGTCAACGAGGTGACCAACTACAAAAAGTATGCCCCTCCCCAGGGCGGCAATCCGCCGCAGAAGCCTGCCCCTGGTGGGAACCCCAACAACATGCCTTGGGGGCAATAACCACTCCGGCGGCTTTTACCCTCTCGGTGTTTCGGCACCGGGAGGTTTCTTCCCCCAATCCCAACCGCACCCAATACAAAACTTCGCCAACGCCACCAATCCAACCCAAGCCCACCACCATCCAGCCAATCCCAACCGCACCCAATCCTCATCCAGCCCAACCTCACCCAATCCCATCCATCCAGCCGGACAGGGGCCTTCTTGCCGCAGGCGCGGCTTGCCCCTGGTCCGGCATGATTCACCGTCAGGAGTTCTTTGTCATGTCCGCAGACGTTATCCAAGTTCTCGACGCCGCCCTGGCCTACACCCAGAAGGGCTATAGGGTGTTTCCAGTCAGAGCGGGTGAGAAAAGACCGGCGACAACCAATGGCTTTCACGACGCCACCACCGACCCAGGCCAGATTGAGGCATGGTTCGGAAACAACCCACAACTCAACATCGGTGTCCCCACAGGCGGAATGTTGGTGGTCGATATCGACCCTGAAGGCCTCAACTGGCTGGGGGACGATCAGGGGAAACGCGCTTCCCTCACCGAGGCTCCCTGGGCAAGCACCCCACGGGGTGGCCATCACTTCTGGTTCCGCCAACCTGAAGGTATGGAGTTGCGCAACTCAGTGTCACGGCTTGCCCCAGGTGTCGATACCCGTGCCACAGGTGGCTATGTGGTTGTAGCACCAAGTTGCGTGGGGGATGGCCACTACACATGGGTTGAGGGGAAAGAGCTTCCCCCCATCGACCAGTTGCCAGAGCCTCCACTTTGGCTTCTGGATTCTTTGGAGGCCCTGGACCAGCCCTCCACGGGCCGGGAACTGGTCGAATTAGACCAAGGCCAAATCCCCGAAGGCAGTCGCAACCACACCCTCTTCCGTCGTGCCTGCGCGATGCGACGAACAGGATGGGAGGAGTCGGAAATAGAGGCTGCCCTTCAGGAGGCCAATCGGCAACGGTGCAACCCACCCCTGCCTGAATGGGAGGTTAGGCAAATCGCCCAAAGCGTATGTCGTTATGAGCCCAACCAGATCGCCGTGGCCATCGCCGAGGGCAGGTTCGTTGAGTTCACCAACTACGAAGAGGAGGAGCAGGCCGAACCTGACAATCCTGACCCAGGCCCCGTGCCTTTGGAACTGCTCAATGTTCCAGGGTTCATCAATGACGTGGCCGCATTCACTATGCAGACTGCACCTTATCCAAACCATGAATTAGCCTTCATGGGCGCCCTTTGTCTTCAGGCGCTTCTGGCCGGTCGTAAGGTCCGCGACAACGCCAACAACAGAACCAACATCTTCGCATTGGCCCTGGCCAACAGCGGTACAGGCAAAGATGCGCCTAGGCAGGCCAACTCCCAGATATTGCAGGCCATCGGGCTGGGCAATTACCTAGGTGACAGCTTTGCGTCAGGTGAAGGTATCGAGGATCGCCTGTACCTGGCTCCAAATGCGATATTCCAGACCGACGAGGTGGACACTCTGCTCAACCGCCTAAATTCGGCCAGAGACCCACGCTATGAGAGCATGATGGCAACACTGTTGAAGTTGTATACCTCTGCTGGGGGCAGCTACCCTATGCGCGTGCGGGCAAACCAGGAGCCAACCTCCATCGTGAACCCCAATCTGGTGCTGTTCGGCACGGCCATTCCAAGGCATTTTTACGCTGCCCTGAACGAACGGCTCCTCACTAACGGATTCTTCGCCAGGCTGCTCATTTTGGAAACAGGCAGACGAGGACAAGGCCAGGAGGTTGAATCCAGGCCAGTGCCAGAGGCCATTCTGGAGGTGGCCAGGTATTGGGCCCAACTTCTGGCTGAGAATCAGGGCGAGGACGGCAACGAGGTACCCTTGGTGCCGATCCTAGTTCCGCACACCCAACAGGCCCTGGAGTTGGTGACCAGCTACCGAATCCAGGCCGATGAGGAGTACACCCAGGCCGAAAATGCCGGAGCCGAGGCTGGCATGGCGCTCTGGGCCCGAGCAAACGAGAAGGCCAGAAGGTTGGCCCTAATCTACGCCTGCTCAGAGAACCACAGGTCGCCCCGAATCACCGAGGCAGCCGTGAACTGGGCCAACATCTTCGTCAGCCATTTGACAAAACGGATGCTGTTTCAGACCAGGTACCACGCTCAGGAGGGTAAATTCGCCGAACAGTGCCAGGCCCTGGTCAAGACATTAGTTAAATGGCGTGAATCCAACAGAGATGCCTGGATGCCGTTCTGGAAGATCACCCGAAAGCACGCCTGGCCAGATCGCGAACACGACCAAGTCAGAATCTCACTCTTGGACCAGCGCCTGATTGATTATCAAGAGCTTCAAACTGGAGGGAGACCCACCCGCCAGTA
>Ga0255132_1000175_pt1 | contig 24909 bp, 25 predicted proteins | sample Law_Law_RepA_8d_FD_188551 | JGI IMG/M metagenome (GOLD analysis project Ga0255132, IMG submission 188551) | Freshwater microbial communities from St. Lawrence River, New York, United States - Law_Law_RepA_8d | ecosystem: Environmental > Aquatic > Freshwater > River | place: USA: New York...
TACTACGTGTACTACATTTGCCTGTCAGTAAGATCCACCAGAGGGTGCTAAATGATCGCCAGTGGTCGTGAGTGGTAATTTTAAAACGCTTGATATTAAGGTTTTTTCTTTAAATTTGCCGACAAAATGTGGGGATATATAAAAAGCTAATTCGCATTTTGGGGTGCAAGAGGTCGTCGGTTCAAATCCGGTCGCCCCGATTTTGTCTGACTTGGGCCGCAAGTTCTTACTAAGTAAGGACTTGCGGTTTTTTATTTGACTATCCTATCGCCATTTCAAACCCAGAAATCAGGCAGTGGTTGGGATCGCTGGAAAAGGCTATTTTCTTGGCTAATATTGAGCTTAATAGGGATGGCGAAGATATCACCATTTGTTTGTGGAGCTGTTTTTTGAACAGTCTCAAAGTAATTGGTTGGCTAATGCCAACTCGGTCCAACCGGTTGCTGTACCCGTTCAAGCGATTCCAGTCCTTGCCATCAGTGAGTTAAATATTAGGTACCTGGTGCGTGCCATGAGGTGTTACAGCAAGAATGGCAAACCGACATCTGAGGTGAACACCATCAAGCGCAGCATGGTTTACCTGAGCCGGTTGTACCCCATAATGAACTAAGGCAAAGTGGCGAACCCAGAATCGGAAACCTAAGCGATGGCTGATACACCAATAACTGGCGACAAGGATTTCAAAACCGATTGGCGAGCTAGGCAAAAGGAATTGGACGCCAACCTGCTTGCAACCATGGAACAAGCCAGTGCTGAAAAGAAGGCAAAGCTATTGGCCCAAAAGCTTGAGAAAAAGGCCCAGAAGGCTGCTGAGAATCTAGCCAAGCGAAAAGTGGCCCATCAAGCTAAAGTGGCCAAGAAAAAGGCAGAGTGGTCAAATGGTGGCCGAGAGAAATGGTTGGCCAAGCAGGCTGAGCGTAAAGCCAAAGCCTTGGCCAAACGAAAAGAAGCTAGTGAAAAACTGCATTCAAAATAAATATTTTATTTTAGCTAAGAATACTTTTAGTTTTTAAATCTAAATTTGCATTTTTTTGCTTATTGCCATTTTTACAGGGTGGTTCGTAAGGTGGCACCAAAAATAAAAGGTTAAAATATAAAATATAAATTACTAAAAATAAACACTGTGTAGAAATTATTCCTTAGCTCACCTAACCTTGGCCCACTTTCGAGGCCACGAGACAGCCCCTAAAAAAAGACAATTAGGGCAAAATGTTTTGGCCGCTGAGCAACTTTTGAACAACGACGGACATTTTGGTCATTAATAGGTAGGGCTTTAGGTTTGGCTTTTGCCAAGCTAGATCACAAGAAATTGGTGGCGTGGTTTCGTTTGGCTTCAAAGCTATGCGCTTTGATATCAAGCACTATGGGCGTGGCGCATATGAATTGTTTCGGCGGCGATTCAAATGTTTAAAATGGCCGTCATGTGAATTTTAGGGGCGATGAGCTGATGCCCAAGCCGACAAATGTGGCAATTAAAATCTTTTATATTGTTTATCGAGAGAGCACCACTTACAAATTTGCGTTTGTTTGGGAAGCGTGCTGCGAAGTTCTCGATTCAGTCGATGGCACTGGTTCAGTCCCCCATTCCGAGGCCCAAGCCAATTATGGAAGCCCACGAATTCACAAGACTTTACAAAACCAGGGTATTAAGACGAGTTTGAGCACGGTTGCGAAAATCATGCTGGAAATCTAGACTTTCGAACAATTTTTTATGGCATTCAGATGAGTTTTTAGATCCAGCCATGATTCGGATTTTTAAGTAGTTGCTGAACGCAATTGTGTAATCCTATGACTTCAAAAATGTGCCTGCCGTTTTGGTTCTTTTTTGGCCTATTTTGTCTGCCATAACACCTTGAAGGCTTTTGCATACGATTTGGTTAGTGTCTGAATGATGGCCGATTTTTCATACCTGCCTGAAAGGGGCGAGAATATTTGGGAAATCTTTTAGGTGGGAAGGCCGTAAAATAGGATTGGGAACCTGTTGAAGCGGGCGGACAATATGGTTAAGAGTGGCATGAAATGGCAGGTGATTCCGCCCGGCGGGCCGACAGTGGAATCGGTGCGGAGTACCTTGGAGGCCCTGTTGGGCCAAACTTGGAAGCATTTTCGCAAAGCCACTCAAAAAGGGATGGAAAACAGCGAGCATGCCCACCAAGCCCGGGTTTGGTCGAGGCGGGCAACTGCTGCGGTAGCCCTGTATTGTGATTGGGTACCAGCCAAGGAATGGCGCTCCATACGCGATAGCTTGCGGGTCCAGCGCAAAGCAGTTGAGACCGTCAGAACCTTGGATGTTTGGCTCATTCGTTTGCAAATTCAAGCGGATCAAGCCGGTTTGGATGGGTGGATAACACCGATAGCTGAGCGGCGTCGTAAAGCCTACCGCACATTAGCCAAAACCCGGCGCGCGAATCCAGCCATAGCCAAATTTCCCGCCAGATGCCGAAAGTTACTGCAACATGTCACTTTGCGAACCGTTGCCCGTGAAGGGGGCAAGGATCCTCGGGAAGCGATTGGGATAACCGTGCTTAAGCGCATAAACCGTTTTTTTGCATTGAGGCCGACTGGAAGCAGCACAACTGGGGAATTTCACCGCTTTCGCCTTGCTGGCAAAAAGTTGCGTTACACACTTGAATTGACGCACACATTGTTTGCCCCCGCCTTGCGCGAGGAACTGTACGGGCGGCTGGAGCAGATTTTAAATTGCCTGGGTGAAATGAATGATCTGACGGTGTTTTTGGATTTGTTACACCACTCCCAATGGTCCAAAACAGAAAGCGGCAAGCGTTTGCGGGAAGAGTTGCTCATTCGACAACAACAAGCCCGGGGGGCCTATTGGGAATTGGGGCACCCGGAAAAATTGGCGAGCCTGCGGATTCGGTTTTTGACCCTATGCGAGACCACTGGCAGGTGAGCGAACCATGCATGGAGGCATCAAACTCTAGGCTTCTTGGGGCGTAAATAGCCAGCTGTTTGCGATACCCTGATGCTGCCCTAATCAAACAGGATGCTTTTAACGATTTTGCTTTGCAAATTGCAGTGTTTTGAAGGTCCTTGGGTCTAGTAACCATGGTGCCAGCGGAAGCAATCTTTTGGCTGCCAAGGATTTTGAAAAAAATGCCGGATGATTTGGTTCAGCCTCACTCTTGATGGCGTATGCACAGGTGGAACGCACAGCGAGTAATGCTTGGCGTTTGGTTAACCAATGCATGAGACGATCATCAGGAGGAAGAATCATGGCCCAGCAAATTGTGCCCCGCGCTACGCGCAACCCCGCCGTTGAACCCACCCCCCGAGGGCTCTCCGGAGCGAGCCGTCTGGCCAACCGCATGTGGAACGAGATGGAAGGAATGTTTGCCCGGGAAACCATGTGGCCTTTGCAGCAGTTGTTCTCCAAGAATTTTTCAGGAGCGGGATTACAAAGTCCCAACCTGAAGATATGCGACGAAGAAGAGGCTTTGACGATCAGTGCTGAGACACCCGGTTATGCCGCCGACGAGCTTGATCTGCGGGTGGATGCGCAGCATTTCACCTTAGCAGCAAGCCATGCTGCCCAAATCCGTGAGGGGCAAACGCGATCCTATGAATCAAGTGGCCTGTATGAATCGATCGGCCTGCCCCCGGGTATCGACACCGATAAGGTCGAGGCGACCTATGCTAACGGCGTGCTGACCGTGCGCCTGCCAAAAGCAGCAAGCGCCCGTTCCAAAAAGATCGCCATCAAGGCGGTCTGATAACGACCTCGGCCGGTCCTGGTTTGGCTGGAGGCATCGTCTCAATATTCCAGCCAATTTGGCCCCTGTCCCCGGTGTGCCAACCGGAACCGGCCGTTTTTTTTCACACCCAACTGCAACGTTGCAAAAATTTTACCCCTTGCCCGGGAAAACGGGGCAACAACATGGAGGTTGCAAGCTTATGCAGTGCCCGTCTTCAGCTACTTCCTCAATCAGTAACGAACCTGCTTCACCCTGGCAACACGTAGAAGTGGTGGAACTCCCGCTCTTGGTTCCCGGACATATCGCCGGAAAGTTGGAGAGCCTCGCCTACCAAAATGGGGTGACGGTCGGTTGTCTCCTACGCAGCCTGTTGGATAAGGAATTGGCCCAAGAAATTCCAAAGAAACAACTTTTCTCGCAGAGATTGGCAGGTAGGCAGCAGGAATCTGCAGGGCCCCACTGCTTGGAGGGTGCTTGGGGTTTGGATCAACCCGCAGAGTGAAAGCCAGCAAGCAGGAGAATTAAAAAAAATGATCACGCGATATGCTGAAACAGAACATACGGTGGTAGTACCGGTTCCGGGGGCTTGGCTGCAAGGGAACCACCATCGACCCAGAAAAGCTGGTGGATTGGTGCTAATCGGCCTTGGGGCCGATCCATACCGGAATGGCCTTGCTGACCAAAATCTTGCCCGAGAACTGAATCAGGGAGGCTTGGCCACCTTGGAAATAGATTTGCTGGATTCCGAAGAGCGGGAAGATCCCACAACGGCATATGATTCGAGCTTGCTGACGGAGCGTTGGACTGCGATCACCCACTGGTTACGGTATGCATCTCCTTATTCAGGTTGGAATTTGGGTTTATATGCCAGCGGTGTGCCGGCTGCCGGGGCGCTGATGGCGGCGGCCCGCAACCCGGAAGATGTGCAGGCTGTTGTCACGCGCAATGGCCGTACCGATTTGGCGGAAAGTTGGCTGCCTTTGGTGGAGGCCCCCACCTTGCTCCTTGTGGATCGCATGGATGAGGAATTGACGGAAACCAACCGAAGGGCTGTAGCGCATATGGATTCGGCCTGGAAGCTGGTTGAACTGATCAAGCAACCGGCGGCCGGTGTGAACCAACCAATCCGATTGGCCAACCAAGCCAATTCGCTAGCCCGCACCTGGTTTTTAAGGAATCTAAGGCCAGGCGACAGTTGGGAGTAGGGGCGGCTAGAACTGTTGCAATAGAAAGCAAAAATGCAGGTTTTAAATATAGGACTTACGCAGTTGCCGTCTGGCGCCCGATCCAAGGGTTCGCCCTGAAAGCTCTGGCGGCTTTCTGAAAAATCTTCGCTTTGCTTGCCGTAGGATCCGGTAATCACATGACAGGTGGCGCCCACCATCGGTCCAAAATAGCATCAGCACATCAATCCCTTTAACAACGGCATGCTGCTTGCCCGACCACATGTGATGCACCAGATCCATCTTTCGCGCGTACCGCTTGTCCAGAGCAGGGTCATCCAGAACCAATACCCCGGAGGTCGGACACATCTCCCCCATCACTTCAAGCCTAAGTGCATCGTTTGTTGGCTCAAGCCGGTGCAACAGCCGAGTGCACGCATCATGCGAGCGCTCAACCTAAACAACCGGATAGGTCTGTTGCGCTTCCATCGCCACCGCATTCACCGGAGAGGCGACCAAAAAGTCGATGAATTTTTTAGCGGTAATTTTAGGGTTGTTCACACCTGCAAAAGATAGTCAAACTAAAAATTAAAGTAAAATTCATTTCGGGCCAACTGCATAAGCCCTAGGTTTTTGAAAGTCTATTTTTAATTAAGCCTGATCAAAATCATGAATTATTTAAGAATATGTCGCTAATTTATATAGCATTTTACTATTTTTAAAAATTCATAATATTTTTGTCCAAATTAATTTATTTTGGCGTTTTATTTAGAGAAGCCGCTATTTGTCCCAATCTGCCCAATCCGCTAGGTTTATCTGGCTCTGGAAAAATATGTGAAAGGAATTGTCATCTGGCGGCATAAGAGAAGAGACCCAGATCATTGGGATTTGGGCCTAATCGGCTCCCACCTATCCCCCTTCCATCAACCGATGGTGGGCTGTCGCGTGCGGGATGTTCCTTTTACAAAAGGGCCAGTGGATTTTTCGAATTAGGACCTTAAAGGAGGGATTCGCCCGTGATGAGTAAGGAGCAGAAAGTTCACCCTCGGCAGCAATTTGGTACGGTTACAAAGGTTGACCACCGTTTGGCGGGGGTTGGTGCTAGGCCACATAAAAAATCCATTGCGAATGGTAGGGCCACTGGCCAGAAAGATCCCGACCCGTCGATTTATCCCAATAACATGGAGAACTATTTGCGGATAATGATGCGACGCCAACCCCTACTGCGGGCAGATTGGGATACAAGGGATTTTGTACAAGAATTATCTGTCCGATTCATATCCCGTCTGGCGCGCCATGGCCTGCATCTGATTTCTGAAGACCATAGAGCCGCGATCATCCGCCGAATGGCCTGGCAACTGGGGAAGGACAAGCTTCGGCAAATCCAACGGGCCAAACGGGATTGTCGCCGCCTAAAAAATCAGGCCTTAGATTCGGTTGCTGAAAAAAGTGTGGGCGGCAACCCTCTGGAGAAATTATGCGCCCGGGAAACGCTGGGGAGAATTCGGGAGGGGATCCCACCGGCGGATTGGTCCCTTCTGGAGATGCGCTCAAACGGTGTGGGCTGGGAGAAAATTGCCCAATTTTTTGGCGGAACTGCTAGTGCACAACGGATGAAGCACTTTCGGCTTGTTCGACGCCTGTCCGCTATCCATGCGTGAACGGTCAATTGTGATTTGGATCAGTGAAGTGCCAATTTGACAGTCTTATTTTGTGCCAGGATGCCTGAATCAACACACCACGGAGTCTGCTTCATGCCACCTGCTGATTTATCTCCGTTCCAAATAGCAATGGCCCTTTTGGACAACGCGCTGGCTAATGGAGCGACCAATCCCCTTGAAACGGTGGAAACAGTTTTGCCCAGCTTGGGGATAAGCTTGGGAAGCGAAGAACATTTTCTGCTGGTGTATCACAATCAAAATCACCTGACCCAGCATGGTGGGCACGCCCTACCCAGCCCACCCGAGTTTGGTCAGCGCTATTCCCAGTGGCAATCTCGCGCTGAAAAAATGGCACTTCTGAAGAAATCTTTAGTTGCCCTGCGTTCGGTTTGCGGAGACATGATCCAATCTACTTTGGAAAGCCAGGGGTGGAAATTGATCCACTCCATCAAGGAAAGGGAGCGAAAGCGAATAGTAGTGGCTAGCCGGGGTAAAACGGAACCGATGCAAGTGGTGAAGGCCGCAATAGGAATGGACTGTTTTGAATCACTCAAGCGGGAATTCGTATTGGGACGACGCCTTCCTCGCAGCCGCTTTGTTCCCACCAACAGTTTTGGAGCGCAAGGCGAAGTCACATGGTTTTCCATGGATTTCGCCAATTCCGGAACGCTGGAACTGGTACGACCAAACGGGGCAGAACCTTTGAGCAGGGATTTCCTGATGGAGGTGTGGAAATGGTGGGGCCAAGCAGCGCGATCGTTAGCAACACTGCACCGGTTGAAACTTTGCCACAATGATTTAAAAGCCTCCAATATTTTCCTGCACACCACCAAGCGTGAAAAAACACGGGCAAGGCTGGGCGACCTGCAACTGGTAACCCATGACGGTGTGCCGATCAGGCGCAAGGTAGACTGCTGGGACCATCCGTCTCAAAGCGAAAACTGCTCTGCCCACCGGTCGGATGATATCTATCGTTTGGCCATGACGATTTTATGGTTGCTCGATCCCCAGGTGGCTGACGGGCATTATTTGGAAAATGGTCGGCGATTGCGTCTTGCTGGGGCTCAGCCGGAGCCTTTCCGGAATCCACTGATTGCATGCCTGCGAGACCGGCGAAGCGAACGGTTCGACAATGCCATGGAACTTCGCCGGCTATTTGCAGGAGCAAAATTCTGACCGGGCAGGTTAGCCCCAAAAAAGAGGGCCCATTTTTGTTCATCCATTCAGTGAAAGTCGTATTGGTTGGCGAAGCATCTTCCATTTTCCGTGCCTGCAGATCGGTCTGATTCTGTAATAGCCAATCGCCATCACCATGACCTTTGCCGAAGGAGAAAATTCATGGCCACCCAAACACTCCCCAAGAAGGTTCAGGCTAGTAGCACCCAAGCGATTCAGCCGAGTATGGCGAATGGACCTGGGCAGGCAGAGATCATGCATCGGCTGCGGCAAGAAATAGAGCAGTCATGCTGGCCCTTGGTGAATCCGCTGGCTATTGCGGCGGCAAATTGGGGTGATGGTAAAAATAATCAGGTGACAATTTGCAATAAAAAAGACTGCTTTGAGGTGCAGGCGAAAACTCCCGGACTGGGGGTGGAAAGCTTGGAAGTGCTTGCTAATCACCACTATATGAGCATACGCAATATGAGCATACGCAGCCTTTCCCCCCAGGTTGGCACAATGCCTCCGTTCAAAGCCGGGCTGAAGGTATCTATGCAGGGGCCCGATTCTGCCCACGCAATGGAAGGTAGTGGCCTCCATGCCATGATTCCCCTTCCCGAGGGAACGGACCGGGAGAAAATTGAGGCAATCTACAAGGACGTTTTGTTGATGGTGCGCATACCGAAGAAACGCCTTGGGGCCGGCCGAAAGATTCCACTAAAACCGGTCTGACCGTGCCAAGGCGCCGCGTGCAGACCATGGCAAATTTAGCCATGGCTACGGGGCAGGATGGTGTGTTGGCTTGCTGGTTTGATAGTGAGGGGAAGTTTTCGACGAGCTGGCACCGAAGGTATGTCATGAAAAACCGGTGCGCCTTCCGCCGGGTGGGCGGAACCTGAGCGGGTGGGCAGAATGTGAATGATGAGGCTGAATGAGCCAAGCAGTGAACTGTAGATTCAAACCAGTTGCACAACACTTGGTCGCGCCGTTATTGCTGGCTCTTGGGGCCAGTTTCTTCAAGGCAAAGGGGGTTGCGCATGGCCACCGGTGCGTTGTTTTATGACCGGGAGGAAGGTGGGCGGGCATTGGCCCCGCAGATTGCGGAGCTGCCCCTTTACCAGCCGATAGTGTTGGGGATTCCACGCGGTGGGGTGGTGACAGCCGCGGCGCTGGCCAGGGAAATCCATGCTGATTTGGATGTGGTGATCGCCCGCAAGATTCCCGCACCCGGGCAGTCGGAGTTGGCTTTGGCGGCGCTTTCTGAGGGGGGCTACTTTCAAGTGGACGAACGGGTTGCCAGGCTGGTGATGGTCCCGAACGGCTATTTGGCGAAGCAGAAGATTAAGCAGTCGCACGAAATCATCCGAAGGCAAAAGCTTTTCCGTGGTTTGGCTGACATGCCGGATATTGAAGGCAGAACGGTGATCGTGGTGGACGATGGTGCGGCCACGGGATCGACCCTGGTGGTGGCACTGGAGGCCGTTCGGGCCCGGAAACCTCGGCACCTATACGCCGCGGTGCCTGTTGTCGCGCCGGATAGCATCAACCGGATCCGTGAATGCTGCGACAGCTTTGTTTTTGTGGCAGCCCCTGAAGATTTTCAGGCGGTGGGCCAGTTTTACACCTCGTTCCGTCAAGTCGAGGACCAGGAGGCCGCCAACATCTTGCATACTTGGGTGGCTGAGCAGTCGCCAGCTAATTTTTAGCAAATGCTCGGCGGTGGAATTTACTAATGGAGTTGGCATGCGAAATGTTGAGCAGGGCTAGCTTCGGGTTTTCAAGGCACTATTACCCGCCCGGTGGGGAATTTTCTTGGTAAATCATGGGGGAGGGCAGAAGGATGGCTGGTTGTTAAAAAATTAAATAAGGGGGGAAAACTACAGAAATCTATTTAATTTTGTTCGCCACTGAGCCAGCCTTGCTGGATGGCATAGCGGACCAGTTGGGCCCGGCTGGTGAGGCCCAGTTTTTCCATGCCACGGGCGCGGTAGGTCTCGACTGTTTTCACACTGATGTCAAGTTTAGAGGCGATTTCTTTGTTGCTGTGACCTGCGGTGGTGAGCTTGGCAATCTCAAGCTCGCGGTCGCTCAGGTTGGGCACTTCGGTGGCGAGGGAATCGGCTGCCCGGCGGACAAAACCGGTGACCACCTTTCCGGCCATTTCGGGATCGAGGTACATCTTGCCGTCAGCGACCAGACGAATGGCTTGTATCAGGCCGTCGCCGGCGCTTTTTTTCAGCACATATCCAGAGGCACCAGCGGAGAGCAGTTGGCGGATGTAGCCGTTGTTTTCGTGCACAGTGAGGGCGACAATTTTCACACTGGGGCATTCACGGGAAAGGCGGGCGGTCGCCTGGGTGCCAGTTATGCCGGGCATGGACAAATCCATGATGACCACATCGGGGTGGAGATGAGGGACTTGGTCACAGGCTTCCTGACCATTGGCGGCTTCGCCGATCACGCGCATATCGGACTGGCGGTTGATCAGTGCTTTCAAACCCTCGCGAACCACAACATGGTCGTCGGCGATGAAGACATTGAGCGGATTCATTGCGGCACATACTCTGAGACGGGATGGGACTTTCCTATTATAGCTGTGTATTGGGGAGCGTTATTCTTGAAGGCTTGAAATGAATAATTTTGGGCGATAGCGCAGGTGGGATTCAGTAGGGGTTTTGAGAAGTTGATGGATCGGAGGAAAAATATGGCCGCAAACCGGAAAAAATCGGCTGGGTATGGTATGAATAATCACTGAAGAGGCTGAATCGTGATGGCCCTCAACTCCCCTACCAGCCAACTCTGGCGAAAAAACTATGCTTCAACGAACCATATCTCGTTTGAACCAGAGATATCTAGGCCGGCGGATGAGACGCTATTGATGCGCGAATCTCCTTCCGTGATTTCTGAGCTGGCCCGTGAACTGATTGCCTTGGAATTGGCGCGCAACGATAGCGCCAGCTCCAGAGGAGCTGCATTGGTGTGCGAACGGTTACGCAGTTCCCTTTCCAGACTGGGCGGGGTGGCGGGTTTTCGCTCACTGCTTTCCAGGGCGGTGGCGCTGGCCAAGGTGGAGGAGCCGCTTTTGACCCCGGTTACTGTTGATGAGAGTGGAACCATACATGGCCTGGATTCGGTCGGGGGCGATGCCATGCCAGAGATTGCGATTGTCGCTTTCCTGCTTGGCTTGTTGAAAACCTTTGTTGGTGAGTCACTGATGCTTCAATTGGTGCGCGATTGCTGGCCTGAAGCAAAATCCAACACGCTAAATGACAAAGCCGGAGAATCACTATGAGCGCAGAAAACCGGGTGACCATCCGGAAGCTGCCAACCGGCGTTCAGGGGTTGGATGAAATTCTGGGCGGCGGGCTGCCAGAATATTCGTTCAATATCATCGCCGGGGCTCCGGGTGGCGGAAAAACCACCATTGCCCATCAAATCGCATTCGCCAACGCAACTCCTGAAAGACCGGTGCTCTATTTTACCGTGTTGGGGGAACCGGCCCTGAAAATGCTGCGATACCAGCAGCAATTCAGTTTTTTTGATTTGACCAAGTTGAATAACGCGGTGCGATTCATCAACCTCAGCCAGGTGGTTTTGGAGCAAAACCTAGAAGCTGTGCTGGGGGAAATCGTGCGAGAGGTGGAGACCTTGAGCCCGGGGATTGTGGTGGTGGATTCCTTCCGCACAGTGGTGCGCAGCACAGCGGCAAGTAACGGCGAAGCGGAGATGCAGAACTTTGTCCAAAGGCTGGCCCTGCACCTGACCAGTTGGCAGGCCACCACCTTCCTGATTGGCGAGTACACCGAGATGGAAACCCGATACAACCCGGTGTTCACGGTATCAGATGGCCTTTTGTGGGTGTCGCAGCAAGTTGAGAGAAACTCGGTGGTACGCAAGCTGCAGGTCATGAAACTGCGGGGCCAGGCATCGATTCCGGGGCTGCACACCTTCCGCATCACCGAAGATGGCGTTCAGGCTTTTCCCCGCAACCTTGGTTTGGGTGGTCGACAAAAGGTCACACAGGAACGGGTAAAACTTTCTTTGGGCAATGCCGAGTTGGATAGCCTGCTGGGCGGGGGAATTCCCGCGGGGGACAGCATGCTGGTAGCAGGGCCATCGGGTTCGGGCAAATCGGTGATTGCAACGCAGTTCGTCCATGAAGGCTTGCGGCAGGGCGAGCCGGCCATTGTGGTGATTTTTGAGGAACGGCCCAACGAATACACCGGCAGGGCGCAATCTTTGGGGCTCGATTTTGAAGGCCCCCAAAAGAATGGATCGCTGGTAATTCTTTATTTGCGCCCGTTGGACCTGTCGGTGGACGAGGCGATGCGGGAAATTTTGGACGCGGTGGCGAAAAATGGCGCCAAGCGGGTGGTGATTGATTCGCTCGCGGGCTTTGAGATGGCCCTGGCACCTGGGTTTCGCGCTGATTTTCGTGAATCACTCTACCGCATGATCGGGGCGCTGACACGCACAGGGGTGACCATTGTCAGCACCGTTGAGGTGTCCGAATCGTTCACCGAAATGCCATTGAGCCATTATTCCATTTCTTTCCTCAGCGATGACATCATCCGCCTGCGCTATGTGGAAATTGATGGCCAGCTTCGCAAAATTTTGATGGTGGTGAAAATGCGCGCTGGCAACCACAGCAAAGACATTCGAGAGTTTGAGATCACCGATGCCGGATTGGCGGTGGGCAAGCGGCTGACAGGCTTCCATGGTCTGCTGACTGGGGTTCCTCGACCCTTGATTGAATCGATTGGCCGCGTTAATCCATCCCATCAATCGGCGGATTAAGCTAAATCCTGGATCACACCATGAACCTTCCTTTTTTGGGTGATCCTTCTGATCTGCCAAACCAGCTTGCCGTTTTTTTTAACGATTCACCCCGCCCACTTGCCGCATTGGATGCAAGCGGGCATGGGGTGATGTATGTGAATCCGGCTTTTTGCGGTTTGGTGGGCCAGCCCGCGGAAGCTCTTATAGGCCAGCCCCCTTTGAGCGTTTTGCCTAAGTGCATGGCGAAAGCTTGTGGGGCAGCCATTGAAAGCAAGGTTCCGCAGTTAGGTGAGGTGAATGACATTTCTTTGGAGAAGCACGATAGTACCGTGCCCGAAAATAGGGTGTGGGGCTACGCTGTTTGGCCAATTCTGAACCCGGCGGGTGAACCGGCGGGGTTGATAGTGGAAGTGACCGACATAACCGAGATGGCTTTGTCCCGTTTGCGGGCAATGGAGATGAACCAGGCCCTGCTTGTGTCTTCGGTGCGGCAGCATGAATTAACGCAGGAGGCGAAAGTGCTCAACGAGCACCTGCTGCGAGCCCGAAGCGTGCTGGAAGAGAAGGTGGCGGAGCGAACTGCTGAGCTGGATGCCTTAAACTGCCAACTGACGGTTCAAGTTAAAGAAATGACGCAGCGCAAAGCGGAATTGCGCACGCTTCTAGGGCGACTTGGCAAGGCTGAGGAAGAAGAGCGTAAGCGCATTTCAAGAAATTTGCACGACAGGATGAGCCAAATGCTTGCCGCCCTGAATTTGAGGCTGACTGGTTTGGAAGAATCACTTCAGGGCGATGCGTGGGGAATGGCCAACCTACAGGAAGTGAAATCCATCGCTGGGGCGATCACCCAGGCGGTGAATCAATTGGCCACCGAACTGCGGCCAACCGCGCTAGACGATTTGGGGCTTGTGGAAGCACTTTCAACCTATGTGGAAAAGTGGGCGTCACAGTGCGGGATGGAGGCCGACTTTCAAAGCAGCGGCATCGAGAAAAACAATTGGCCAGCAGACACCGAAACAGCCCTTTACCGCATAGCGATTGAGGCACTTACCAATGTGCTACGCCATGCGGGGATGACACGGGTGAGCGTGACCTTGCAGCAAATTCGCGGTTTGGCCAGTTTGGTGGTTGAAGATTATGGACGGGGCTTTCAATTGGAAAGGCACGATGCCAGTGGCCGATTGGGCCTTTTGGGCATGCGTGAGCGGGCGGAAATGGTGGGCGGAACCCTGACGGTTGAATCAACACCAGGAACCGGAACAACCGTCATTGTCAGGGTACCCTTGGCAACGACGGTTCCAAAAAAAACAACCGAATAATGCTGTAACAGCGCAAGCCTTGTCCAGCAATTCCCTTACAGATGAAAATTTAACTGACAAATGATTGGCTGAAAAGCTTTCAAAGAACCGGATATTATTCCGAGTACAAAAAACATTTAAAATGCATAATTTTGATGTAGTTATCGAATTTTGCATTTTCAGAAATGTTGCAAACTTGGTCTTGGCAAGGTTTAAGTCGGTTCATTTCCTAGACTCATTTTCATTGGATTAAGCTGAATTTCCAACAGATCATTGTGTTGGATGGATTGGATTATCTATCCCAAACTGGATGGTCAATGGTCAATTGCGCGGCTCGATAGATCCAGATGGAAATAGGCTGATTTTAGAGGAGTCTTTTTAATTACTTTTCACTAATTTTTTTTGACAATGTTTTTATGTGACCTAGGGTTAGCCCGTTTTGGATCAGGAAAATTGGGCTGGTCCAAACCAGAAATTAGGAGGGTGAAAAGTGAACAAAGTTAGTGCTGTTTGGCAGGGTGGCAGAAGCAAAACCAAACAAGGTTCAGGGCAACCAAAGTCACGGAGTCGACGCGGTCTGTCCAACTTGGCACCAGCGCAATGGGTGGTGGATAAGGTTAGCCCGAAAATGGAAAAAAACGGGCGAGGAAATTGCAACTTAGACCCGACGCTGCCCTTGGATTTGGTGTATTACCTCCGCCTTTTGATGCGGAAACAGCCGTTGTTGCGCAGCGATTGGGAAACAATGGATTTTTTTCAGGAGCTATCAGTCCGCTTCATTTCCAACCTGAAACGGCATTCGTTGATGGATTTGCCCACCGATCACCGGGCAGCTCTGGTGCTACGCATGGCCCAGCAGGTGGGCTACGATCATTTGCGGCAAATTCAACGGAAAAAACGGGATTGTCGGCGCGTGAAAGTCCAAGAGACTGAACAGGTGATTCAGCCCGGGGCCGATCCAGGCAGGCACTTGGTTGAGCAAGAGACCTTGGCCCGGGTACGGTCGATTGTTAGCAACCGCGAATGGGCACTGCTGGAAATGCACAGCCAAGGTACTAGTTGGGATGAAATCGCACAAACTTTAGGCGGTACCGCCAGCAGCCAGCGAATGCGGCACATACGGTTAACACGAAGACTGTCATTGCTGAACCTTTGACACGAATTCATGCATGCTGTAGTTTATGAGAATTCACTAATTTTTGAAAATAAGGGAATTGGATGTCCAAATTATATTAGTTTCATCGTTGTTAAAAGGTGGCAGGAATTTCTGCCACCTTTTAATTTGAAACCAAAGGTTGATTTTCTGCTGTGGAAAATTCAGACAACGATCAACTGACCATTGCGAGTCGGTATTTGGAAGACTCGCACCATTTGGGTGTTGAAAGGCCCTTAGAGGCGGTGGAAAGCCTTTTTCCGGGCCTAGGTTTTCAGCCCAACGGACCAGAGCATGTTTACCTGATCTTCCTCGATTATGAAATTCGATTGGAAAAAGGCGAAACACTCACAATTAAAGACCTATTGAAGCGTTATCCGGGGTGTGCCGAGCAATTGCAAGCTTTGGAACAGCTGGATGATTCGCTTTCCTCGCTGCAAGACATAAATCAGCAAAGCATGCAGAAGGCGGTCAACCAGCATGGCTGGCATGTGTTGAATGTGATCAAGAAAAGCGCGAAGAAGATGGTCTGCCTAGCGAGTTGCCCACGACTGGCAGGCAAATATGTTTTGAAGGTTGTTTTGGGGCGACCCGAGATACTTGGTCTGCAGCAGGAATACAAGCTGCTGTCTGGAATGCCAAACAAACTTTTTTTACACACGATGGGAATGAAAATTTGGGGTGATATAGGCTGGATTGTGCTGGAGCATGCCCCCCTTGGAACCATGGCCGATGCCCAAAAGCCCAGTTTAGGGCAGTTGTTGGCTTGGTGGCAGCAATGTGCTGAAGGATTAGCCTGGTTACACCACCATTACCTTTGCCACAACGATGTGAAGGCCTCGAACATTTTCCTCAGCCCGCTGCGGCCCAATTTCAGCAAAGCCATGCTGGGAGATTTGCGACTTGCCACCCGCGAGGGGCGAGTAGTGAAGCGGGAATCCGACCTGTGGGATCCGCCCAATGTGGGCAAACCGGTTCATGCCCGCAAAGAGAACGACATTTATCGTTTGGCAATGACTGTTGCCTGGGTTTTTGCGCCGCAAATTATTGATGAGTCGATGCGGGGGCCGGGCAAGCGATTGTCATGTTTGGACGAACTGCCACAGATGTTACAACAACCTTTGCGTATGTGCTTACAAGAAAACTCGATCAACCGCATCCAGGACGGTCACCATCTGCTTCAGGTTTTGACCAGCTGAATACTAATTGGCTCGCATGAAAGGATAAAACCAATCAGGTTGGTACTTTTTAACCTAATACGCTCGTTTTTTGTTCAGAAATAATTCCCTCATCGTATTCGTTCTCAGAGCCAGTTGGCACATTTTAATTCGAAAAGCTAACTCCTTGGCTTGCCTTGTGGTCAGAAATCGTAAGGGCATTCATGACTGAAAGTGAATGTCGCTTTGTTTTTCATTTCTAGTTGAAACAGGAGTCATCACCGATGCAGGAGGCGCAGGCCATGAACAAGCAAATAGCACCCCAGGGAAGAAACATGAACAACCAAGCCTTAAGCCATTCAGGCCCATGGCCTTCCACTAAATGCATTGAAATGTTGGAGATTCAACTGCTGTTGCCGGCTTTGATGGTGGAAAGCCTGGAGCGTTTGGGGCATAGCAGGGGGCAGACCATTGGCAGGCTGGTGCGGTCGATTTTAGCGGGGTATTTGGCAGATGAAATGGAATCACGCACAGGCGGAACGGTTTATGGGTTGGAACGCATGAAGGAACCCTGCCTGATTGCAGAATAGGCAAACGGGCGGCACACAGCGGAGGGGACACCATGGGGACCACAGTCGACCTGAATGAACACCCGGTTGAAATAATAGTGCCGGGCACGCAACTATTGGGGACATTGACAGTTCCAAGTCAGGCGCGGGGGGTGATTCTTTTCGCCCATGGCACCGGGAGTAGTCGTTTCAGCAAACGGAACCAGTTTGTTAGCAGGGCCCTGAATGAAGATTGTTTTGCCACACTGTTGCTGGATTTGCTCTGCGAAAAAGAAGATGGCGACCCTGAATTGATCTTTGACATTGAGCTGTTGGCGGAACGCCTGATGGTGGCGGCGGATTGGTTGAAAGCCAACCCGTTGACCAGCAAATTGCCTTTGGGGCTGTTTGGGGCAAGCACGGGGGCGGCAGCGGCGTTGGTATCGGCAGCCCGGCGGCCCGAGATGGTGCGGGCACTGGTCTGCCGTGGTGGGCGCCCGGACCTTGCTGATGCATGGCTGCCATTGGTGGAGGCCCCCACGCTGCTGATTGTGGGAAGCCTGGACTGCCGTGTGGTGCAACTGAATGAAAGTGCCAGAGGCCGCATGGAGTGCGTGTGCGATCTGATTGAGGTGAAGGGGGCCAGCCACCTCTTTATGGAAATTGGCGCCATGGAGCAGGTGTCGAATCTCGCCAGGCAGTGGTATATCCGCCATCTGAATGGCGAGGAAGACTGGTCATGAGGTTCTGGCGGGTTATTTATTTCCCTTTTATTGAGGTAACAATATGAACAGTGCCTATGCGACTTCCTCGACGCTCTTGGATCGGTTACAGAAAAACCAGGACCCTGAAAGCTGGCAGCGGTTCATTGATATTTACAGTGTGATGATCCGCCGCTGGAACAGGGATTATGGGGTGAGCCATGTTGATGCGGCTGATGTGGCCCAAGAAATTTTGATGCATGTTTTCAACAATATCACCCATTTCCAAAATCGTCATCCGGGTGGATTTCGGGCTTGGTTGAGGTCCATTGCGCGCAACAAAATCCGCAAGATCTGTCGGAGAAGCAAGCCTGAAAATTTTCATTCCATCGGGATGGCAGATTTGATTGACCAACGGTCATTGCCCAAGGTTGAGGATGAACGTACTGGGCTGAAGCTGAGGGCTATGGAGGTGGTGAAGCCGGAATTTGGACCCTCGACTTGGCGGCTGTTTGAGTCGGTCTTTTTGCACGGTGCCAAACCCGTTGAAATAGCTAAGGAAAATGGTGTGACGATCAATTGCGTTTACATTGCCCGAAGCAGGGTTTTAAACCGTGTTCGCCAGGTGGTGCAGGAACTTAAAAAAATGGACTGATAGTGACCCTCCGGTCAGGTTTGTTGGAGGTTTGTTATGGATTTGTTGAATCACCAGAAAAAAGACCAAAAAAACTGCATAAATGATGCGGTTCTTCTGGCCCTGCATCAAGGCAAACTGGCCGATGAAAACTGGGCTGGAGTTGAGGCCCATCTGGAAAGCTGCCTGGTTTGCTCGAATCGGTTGGAGCTTTTGTGGGAAAACCTGGAAAAGGCAACAGACGGTCAAGTTGACCCCGATAGTTCCCAGGTGTGGGTAAGGCAGATTCTTGAATCGGGCTCATCAGCTCGGCAACCTTATCTGAAGCCTGCGATTGTGAAGGGGGATTTGGGTCGCCTTGGAAAATATCGCGTGCTTGAGAAATTGGGTGAAGGTTCGAGCAGCGTGGTTTACAGGGCGATGGACAAGGCGTTGCTACGGCCCGTGACTTTGAAGGTTTTTCGCCCGGATTATTCCTCGGGAGATGAGGGCAGGAGGGAACTGGTGAACGAGGCGCGCATCGTGGCGCGTTTCACCAATCATTTAGTGGTTGGATTGATTGATTTTTGCCGTGATGGCATGGTTTCTTACCTGGTGTTGCCAGACATCCATGGGTTGAGCCTGGAAAGGGTGCTGGAAGAAAAAAACGAAGAAAAGTTGGACCGGCATGACACATTTTTGATGGCGCTGGATATTGTCAATGGGCTTGCGGAGATTCACCAAATAGGTTTGCTGCACCGCGATTTAAAACCGGCGAATATTTTGGTGCATATGGATGAAAATGGCAAAAGGCATTGTCAGCTCATTGATTTGGGGCTTACTTCGAGCCAATCCACTCGTGCAGGAACTGCAGGATTCAGGGCACCGGAATTGACCCAAGCGGGAATTCATTCTGTGGCTACTGATTTGTTTTCGTTGGGCGTGGTTCTGTCGCGTTTGAGCAACCTTTCTAAGAAGCCGTGGCCGAAAGGACTTTTGCGCCTGCTGCAAGGATTGCAATCAGAAAACCCCCTGGCCAGGCCTTGCCTTTTGGAAACTAAGAGCAAGCTACAGCAAGTAAAAAGATTTAAATATTGTAACTATATTTTTTTAATTGGGTCAGGCTTGGTTATGGCTGGTGCTTTGGCAGGTCAATTGTTGGTCCATTTTTTATGGAAATGACTTTGCCATATGAGCCGCTGCTTTGAATTGTTTTTGCCGCGGTGTTATTTCCTTTGTTTGCAAGCATGATCTTCCTCAAAAAAACAACAAACCAACTATCCAGGGGTGCAAGGAAATCCTCAAGGTTTCTTGGCATCTTCCTTTGGCCGAAATGGCGAAAAAAGCCGGAAAAAATTATCGGGCATATTTGGAAAAGCTTGTCTTTAAGACTGGCCAGGCCGAGTAGCTGACGGATTGCTGTGGCTGGTCGGTTCAATAATCAATCGCCAGGGCCCATAGAATCACCAATATTCAATTGCTGTTAGGTAGTGCCATTTAGTTGCCAAAAATTTGAATAGTATTTTGAATTTTAACTACGACAAATCATTTCGTTAATAACCAAATAAATTGCCGTTTTCGGGCAGTACCTGGTTTAAATACTGTTTTACATGACTTGTGCACGCCAAACCAAGTTTAAACCGAACAGATTTTTCTATCCAAATTCAGATTTTTTATATATTTATTTTTTCGGAAGTTTGAAAGAAAAAACAATTGACAAGATGAGAGTAATTGAGGCCATCAGGATTTCTGATTTCTGGTCTTTGCTTAAAATTAAGGGGATAAGCAAATGTCATGCGTTCAATGCTTTCAGTGCAAGTCATCCCAGGTGGTTCCAAGTCGTTGGCGCGTTACCCTTGCCGATTTTTGCACCGCCATAACCTTGCGGCGGCCATACCGCTGCACTAGTTGCTTGAACAGATTCAGTTCATTTCAATCGGCCTTGCATCTGCCACACACATCGCACAGGAAGACCCGATCAGCTTTGGCATCCCACATGGCAACCACCGGACTTGCCTTGGTGATGGCGCTCTTTACCAGCCAAAAAAGCCGGGCAGATATTGTTTACACCACTGCCGCCAGCCAGGGAACCAACTCGTCCACCACCGCGAGCACTCCCTCTACTTCAAGCGGTTATTTGATAGGCACTTTTGCTAACGCAACCACTTCCCCTAGTTTTTCTTTCACGACAAACCAGTCTCCTGGCATTCAGTTCACCACATCAACTTTTACCGATACGAATGCACTCAAAGGAGTGAACATTAATCTTTTTGTCAAAGGTACGAATGGTAGTAACGGTACGAACACCATTAACGGCACCCTCCACTGGGGTTTGTATAAGATAGACAATACCACCGCATCGAATGTGGCATCGTTCACCAGCACGTTGAATCCCATGGCCTACACTGGTTCAGGGCTCAGTGCTAATAACTATCAAAACACTCCCTTCAATGTGGTAACCGGATCCGACACCCTTTTTTCCAACACGCAATATACTTTGTTGTTGCAATCCATCGATGGGATCACCACCTCAAACAAAACTGCTGACCTATATTGGAATTATTTCAATACTGGCAACACCCCAAGTGGTGGAAGTTATTCTGTTCAACATGCTGGCTATGTCACCGGGCCTTATACAGGCGCTAACACTTTCACCAACCAAAACTTCGCATTCGACATCAATGTTGCTTCTGCCCCCGAACCGGGCACCATGCTTTTGGGCCTGATCGCCTCCTCTGTTGGTGGTGGAGTGGTCTGGTGGAAACGGCGGAAAAAACCAGCCGACCAAGTTGCTGATGAGAATGTTCTGCCTGCCTGATATTTTCTTTTATAGATAAAGACTTGCGGGGCATGGATATTTCCATGCCCCGCAAGTCTTTTGTGTTTTAGTGCCGCTCTTTGACCGGAAAGCCGGTAACCGGTAGGAATAGCAGGATTTAATACTAGCTGGGGCAGTTCGATCAAGCCGGAATTGGGGTGAATTGTCCCGGGAATGAGTGCCAGCAATGGATCAACCTGAAACATTGATCACCACTTTGCCAAAGTGTTTTTGAGACATAAGCAGTTCGTAGGCTTTGGCGGCTTGATCGAAGGGGAAAACCTTGTCGATGACCGGATGCAGTTTGCTCACGCTGATAGCCTTGTTCATGTGTTGAAACATTTCGACACTACCCACATAAATGCCATGGATTTTTTGGGCATTGAGGAGCAGCGGGACAATGCCTGGTGCATCGCCTCCCATGTCGAGTAAGCCGATCAAGGCGATAGTTCCGCCAACACGGGTGGATTGGATGGAGCGGTCCAAAGTACCCGGGCCGCCCACCTCCAAGACCAAGTCAACGCCGGTGTTACCTGTAAGACCAAGCACTTTTTTATCCCAATTGGGGTGGACATTATAGTTGATGGTTTCGTCGGCGCCCAGAGCTTTTGCTTTGGTGGCTTTTTCATCGCTGCCAGTGGTGAGAATAACGCGTGCCCCCATCGCTTTTGCCAGTTGGAGTGCGAATATGCTGACCCCGCCGGTGCCCAAAACAAGGACGGTGTCACCGGCTTTAGTCTGTGCAGAGGTGAGAGCGTTCCAGGCAGTCAAGGCCGCGCATGGGAGAGTGGACGCCTCTTCATAGGTTAGGTGATTTGGGATTTGGACTATGGCGTTTGCCGGTAGGCAGACCTGTTCAGCCAGCATTCCTTGGACGCCCCCACCCAACGATGACAGGAGCGCAGGTTCAGAAATGGGGCCGGTGATCCAGTCGCGCATGAAGTTTGCGGCAACCCGGTCGCCCACTTTGCAACTGGTCACGCCAGACCCGATAGCGGCGATTTCACCCGCCCCATCTGACAAGGGGATAACCGGGTAGGTTCGGTTGCGTGGGTAGCCACCTTTTAGCAGTAGGGAGTCGCGGTAATTGAGAGAGCAGGCCCGAACCATCATGACAACTTCACCAGGCCCAGGTGTGGGGTCTGGAAGCTTGACGGTTTTCAGAGATTGAATGCCTTCGGGAGAGTCGATTCTGTAGGCTTGCATTGTTCAGTTCCTGGCATTCGATTGGGGTGGCTGTTGTGCGGAGTGGTTGAATGGCCTTATTTTGGGCGGTTTTGCATGTCTAGGAAGACGATGCAAGATGGGTTACCTACCGCTGCATAATTGCCAGTGAAATTCAGGGCACCAGTTCCGTTGTTGACACGGAAGATGGCGACATTGTCGGCCCGCTGGTTGCAGCAGTAGAGAAAGTTGCCGGTTGGATCGAAATTGAAGCTGCGGGGGTAGTTGCCTCTGGTCCATTCATCCGCATGGTGGGTGAGTGAGCCGTCTGCGGCAATTTTGAAGATGCCGATACTGTCGTGCAACCTGTTTCCGGCATAGAGGAATTTGCCGTTTTCTGAAACCAAGATTTCGGAACAGAAATTACTACCCGCAAATCCTGCTGGAAGGGTGGAAATGGTCTGGCGGGCGGTGAGTTTGCCAGATGCGCTATCGTAATCGAACAGCACCAGCGTGGAGCCTTCTTCTTGGATGGAGTAGAACCATTTGCCCGTTGGGTGGAAATGAAAATGGCGGGGACCATCTCCGGGGGGCAGTTTGACAGTGTGGTTTTCGGCAGGTGATAATTTTCCATTTTGGAGATCGATTTTCCAGACAAAAATAGTGTCGAGGCCGAGATCGACATGGATGATATGGCGGCCGGAAGGGTCGGCGGCGATTTGGTGGGCATGGGTTCGATCGTGCCCGCTGAAGGCGAAACTCCCGGTTGGCGCATTGGTGGCGCGGGATGGGCCGATTTTGCCCGCATCGTTTTTCACATCAGTAGCTTGACCGAGCTTGCCATCTTCCAAGATGGGTAGAACGGCAATAGAACCGCCAAAATAATTCGCCACTAACAAGAATTTTCGGTTGGGGTGGATGCTGACGTAGGTTGGGCCAGCACCTCCTGAGCGGACGGTGTTCAAAGGTTCGAGTTTTCCATCAGCCGGGTTGATGCTGAAGGCGGTGACGGTGCCCTCTTTGGTGGGGCCTTGACGATCCGTTTCGTTGGCTGAATACAGCCGTGTTCCTTCCTGATTGATGACAAGACTGCTTGGGCTGTTGCCCATTTCGTGAATGCCAGCCGATTTCAAGGCCCCGGTGGCACGATTGACTTTGAAAAGGTGGATACCCTGACCGTTACCGGGGGGAAGGTCAACTTGTGTGGGGAGGACATCTTTCAGCGGGGAACTAAAAGTGCCCACATAGGCCATGAGGGCCTGGCTGTTTTGCCCCGCATCTTCAGGCGTATTCGGGTTGGTGCTTGCATTGGCTGTGGCATAGGGGGTTGCCCCGGCGATGACAGCAGAATTTTTGAGGAATGAGCGGCGAGAGTTTGGTGAATTTGGCATGGAGCACCTTGGAAAAATTGTTCTGGTTGTTGGACGAAGTTTACCCGATTTTTATAAGTTTTGACACGGTTCGGGTAATCTGGAAGGGATTTGTTTTGGCAGGCTCTGGTGGGGGTTGACATGAAATTCAGGTTATTGATTTTGGCTTTCCTTCTTTTGGTTTTTCCATTGTTTTCAAGCACTTTGCTGTTTTCAGGCCAAGCCGAAATCTTGGGCCAATGGCAGCGGCAGTTGATTGAAACCGATGCTGATTTTCGTGGGTTATGCGCAGTGAATGGCAAGGTTGCCTGGGTGAGTGGTACCAGAGGAACCTTTGGACTCACGGTGGATGGCGGTAAAACATGGCAGGTGGGAGTTGTAGCCGGTGCGGAAAAGCTCGATTTTCGAGATGTGGAAGCCTTTGGTGAGGAGACGGCCTATTTAATGGCTGCTGGGCCAGGGCCGGCTTCGCGCATTTACAAAACGATAGATGGGGGCAAAACATGGGGCATGCAGTTTCAATGCACTGACAAAATGGCTTTCCTTGACTCGTTGGCGTTTTGGGATAAGGACCATGGCATTGCCATGGGCGACCCGGTGGGCGGCAAGAATCAATTGATCGCAACGGAGGACGGTGGTGCCCATTGGGTGGTTTTGCCATCAGATGAATTGCCTCTGTCTTTACCCAAAGAGGGCGCCTTTGCCGCCAGTGGGACTTGTCTGGTAACGCAGGGAAAAGAACAAGTTTATTTTGTGACGGGGGGTGCGACGGTGGCCAGAGTGTTTCATTCGGGCGACCGAGGCAAAACCTGGGAAGTTACTGAAGCGCCTGTTAAGGCCGGTAATGAATCTTCGGGGATATTTTCAATAGGTTGGCGAAACCAGCAGATTGGGCTGGTGGTGGGGGGCGATTATCGCAAACCGGAAAGTTCTGGGGCCACAGCGGCTATCACGCGAGATGGTGGTAAAAGCTGGAAAGGTTTGTCTGACCGATTGCCGTTTTGCTCGGCAGTGGCGTGGGCTAGAGGACGGTGGGTCGCTGTTGGTACTGCGGGGTCGTTTGAGTCGTTCGATGATGGGGATACTTGGAAACGGTTGGATCGTGGGAATTACAACGCAGTTCACTTCACGCCTGAGGGCGAAGGGTGGGCGGCAGGACCCAAGGGCATGTTAGTGAGGTTTTTGAGAAACCCTTCAGACAAATAGGAAGTTTTTTCGAGATTGGCGCCGTTTGTGGGGGCCGGGTGAAGAAAGCTATGTCTTGGATAAAATATTTTGTGCCATGTGCCTTGGTGGCACTTTTGGTGGTGTGGATTGTCATTCATAAGCAAGAAGACCGTAAGTTGGATAATGGCACAACAGAAAAGATTAGCCAGGTGCCCTTGAAGGTTGCCAGCCCGGCATTTGAAAACGGTGGAATGTACCCGGTTGAATTCACCGGGGATGGGCGCGGTGTTTCCCCGCCTGTGGAGTGGAGCGGTGCGCCGGAAGGGACCAAATATTATGCTTTGAGCTTATGGCATGTGCCAGGGCCGGGCGATGTGAAATCCTATTGGTTGGTTTATGACATTCCCGGGGAAGTGAAGGGCTTGGTGAAGAATAGTTCAGGGGTT
>Ga0255132_1000176_pt1 | contig 24826 bp, 18 predicted proteins | sample Law_Law_RepA_8d_FD_188551 | JGI IMG/M metagenome (GOLD analysis project Ga0255132, IMG submission 188551) | Freshwater microbial communities from St. Lawrence River, New York, United States - Law_Law_RepA_8d | ecosystem: Environmental > Aquatic > Freshwater > River | place: USA: New York...
ACCCAGGGCCAGCATCAGAGCAAATACGCGGAGCATGTTGAAACTCCCGGGGAAAGGGGAACGGAGAAGGAAAGAGCTAAAACTAACCGATGAGCGGGGTTGCCGCCGCCAAAAAAATCAGCGGGCCACCGCCCGTGCGTACTGGACGGGCAAAATACTGGCGGCATCGGGCAGGCCCAGCGCCACCGCCGCATGGTAGGGCCAGTACGGGTCGCGCAGCATTTCGCGGCCCAGCAGCACGATGTCGGCATCCCCCTCGCGCACGGCTTTGTCTGCCATTTGGGGTTCGCTGATCATCCAGCCTGCCGCGGTGGGGATGCCGGCCTCCCGACGGATGCGCCCGGCGGCGGGGATCATGAATCCCGGAGCCCAGGGGATGCCGGAGATGTCGGGCACCACGAAGCCCATGCTGACATCCAGCAGGTCGAGGCCGCCGGCTTTGAAGCGGCGGGCCAACTCGATGGATTCTTCCACCATCACGCCGCCTTCGACGAAATCCGTCACCGACAGCCGGGCGGTCAGCGGGTACCGCTCGGGCCACACCGCGCGGACCGCCGCCAGGGTTTCCAGCAGGAACCGGATGCGGTTGTCGAAACTGCCGCCATACTGATCGGTACGCTTGTTGGAGAGCGGGGAATAGAACTCGTGGGCTAGGTAGCCATGGGCGAAGTGGAGTTCCAGCCATTCAAAACCAGCGGCAAGGGATCTCTTGGCGGCATCGACAAATGCCTGACGGACCCGGGCGATATCGGCAGTTGTCATTTCCCTAGGAACTATGGGGAGGTTGGCGCCAAAGGCCTCCGCTGTGGGGGCGATGGGTTCCCAGCCGCCTTGCGCTATGGGGATATGGCTGTCCCCTTCCCATGGTTTTTGCGCGCTGGCTTTGCGTCCAGCATGGGCGATCTGAATGCCCGGGATGGCGCCATGTCCTTTGAGAAACTTGCTGATCTTCATCAAAGGCTCGAGATGCTTGTCAGCCCAAATTCCGCTATCTGCCGGACTGATCCGGCCTTCAGGGCTGACTGCGGTGGCCTCCACCATCACCAGGCCGGCTCCGCCCACGGCGCGTGAGCCCAAGTGGACCAGGTGCCAGTCGTTCAGAACGCCATCTTCGGCGGAATACTGGCACATCGGTGCGACACCAATGCGATTGCGCGTGGTGACATCTTTCAAACGGAAAGAATTGAACAGGGAGGCCATTGCTTGTGCCCAAGTGCCAAAAAACAGTGAATGGGCATACTATGGAATTTGACGATTTATTGGCGTGTCAGGACTGCCGATACATGCGGCATTCGCTGCGCAACTTTGCCAGTTTGGCTTCCAACTTGCCTTTGACCTCTGGCATCAGGGGGTCTTCCGCCAAATTTTTGTCGCGTTCGGGAGCGACCTCAATGGCCTCATCCACATCGACAATCACCCTCATTGGGCCATGCACTTGGGCCACCTCGGTGAGGTCCTCCTCGAATTTCTCTACTGTTTCCAAAATGCGATCCACCGAAGGGAAAGCCGTGATGTAGTCGGCGGGATAACAGTCGACCATCTGGGCGAGGTAGGTGTCTTCGAGTTGGCGCCAACGCCGGTCGCGCTCGGCCTCCTCAAGCTCATTCCTACTCATATCGGGGAAGATCCGCATACGCAAATTTTTGATACGATTTGTAGCACTCTTATCCTCGTGAGTGCTATTTAGCCATTCTTTTTCCAGCGGATTGAGCAAATGATTCACCAGGTTGGTTTGGCGTTGACGAAGGGATCCGCCGTCCATGGCGCGCAAGCCGTGCTCCAGCTCCTTGAGCGACAGCAGGGCATTGCCCACCTTGGTGACGCGTTCCACAAGAGGCAGGTCTTGGTGCGGGCGCCATGTGAGCCGCTTTTCGATGGTGGCAAGCACTTTGGCGCATGCCTCTTCCAGATTGCCATCGAAGAGGTAGCGCAGTGCCACCGGGTGCACCACCACCTTGCCTAAATTGTCTTTAGCGCGACGCTTGGCGGCTGTTCGGGCGATGAAGGCAGGACCGTCCATGAATCCCATCAGGTGATCGTTGGTACGGGTTGAAATGCCTTCTGGAAAAATCAACAAAGGTCGCTCGGCCGTATGTAAAATATTAATTGCCATATCAATCGCCTTACGGTCGAGCCCCTCCCGGTAAATGCTGAAGGCGCCCATCACCCGCAGGGAAAATGTTCGCCACCAACCTTGGTTGAACAGATGCCAACTACCCATGGCGTACATGGGACAAGGCGCCTCATTGGCCAGATGGCCCAATGCAACCGGGTCTGCCGCGCGGCAATGGTTGGCTACCAACAGAATGGCATGGCCGGCCCTGAGAGAATCCCGCAAAAGGTTCACATTGCGGCACTCGTGTGATTCAACACCGCACTCGTTGCGCAGGTAAGACTTGAAGGCGCCAAATTTTAGGAGCCAGCGCTGTGGCCACTTGGCCCGGATGGGCGGAATGAACTTGTAGGGTTTTTCGATCAGAATGCTGCGCATCGAAACCTCGATGAGTGGAGGCTGGGTTTTTCCCGGGCGGTCAGGCGAACACTTCCCGCACTACCCGGCCGTGGACATCGGTCAGGCGGAAATCGCGGCCGGCATGGCGGAAGGTGAGCCTCTCGTGGTGGATGCCCAACTGGTGCAGCAGCGTGGCGTGCAGGTCATGCATGTGCACCTTGTTCTCCACTGCCTGCGCGCCGAACTCGTCGGTGGCACCAAAGCTGAACCCTGGCCTGAAGCCGCCGCCGGCCAGGAAAACGGTGAAGCCGCCGGGGTTGTGGTCGCGGCCGGTGCCGTTCTGCTGGGCGTAGGGCGTGCGGCCGAACTCGCTGCCAAACCAGACGATTGTGTCGTCGAGCAGGCCGCGGCGCTTCAGGTCGATCAGCAGGCCCGCCACTGGTTGATCCACCGCGCGGGCGTGCTTGGCGTGCTCGGGCATGTTGCTGTGCTGGTCCCAGGCTGGATTGGCGCTGCCGTCGCCGTAGGTCACCTGCACGAAGCGCACACCCGCCTCCACCAGCCTGCGGGCCAGCAGGCATTGGCGCCCGAAGGTCTCGGTGGTTTTCTTGTCGATGCCGTACAGGCGTTCGGTCTCGGGCGTTTCGCCATCGAGGTCGAGGAGGCTGGGGGCCGTGAGCTGCATGCGCGCCGCCAGCTCATACGATTTGCCCACCGCGTCGATGACCAGGTCGGTGGGGTGCAATTCCCTCTGCCCGGCGAGCAGGCCCTCCAACAGGTTCAGCGTTTGGGGGGAGGCGGCGCCGGGTTTCAGGTCGCGCACCGGGTCTTTGGGAAGCGGCGCGCCCGCCCGGCCCAGGGCGGTGCCCTGCATGGCAGCCGGCAGGAAGCCGCTGCCATAGTTGCGGGCCCCGCCGTTGCCGGGCGATGGGGCGATGGTCACAAAGCCGGGCAGGTTGTCGCTCTCGCTGCCCAGGCCATACTGCACCCAGGCACCCATGCTGGGTCGTATCTGCGTGGTGGTGCCGGTGTGCAAAAACAAGGTTGCGGGACCGTGCGCCACCCCCTCGGTGTGCATGGAATGGATGAAGCACAGGTCATCCACGCGCCGGTTGAGGTGGGGGAACAGTTCCGAGCCCCAGTGGCCGCATTGGCCGTGGCGGTTGAACTTCCACAGCGCCTTCATCACGCGGTGGTTACCGCCGCGGGACCCGGTGTTGGCCAGCACCCGGGCATCGTCGAACGAAAGCATCTTGCCGTCATCGGCGGCGAGGCGGGGCTTGTGGTCGAAGCTGTCCACCTGGCTGACGCCGCCCTGCATGAAGACAAAGATGATCCGCTTGGCCCGGGCGGGATGGTGAGGAGCGAGCGCGCCGGCTCGGGACCGGCCAGCCAGACCCGCGAAGGCCAGGGCACCGAAGCCGCAGCCTGCCGCGCGCAAGGCCGCCCGCCTGGAAAAACCGGCCGTCTCTGCTGGTTGGTTTGGCATGGCAGTCAATCCAGAGTGCGGAAGTCGGGTGAGGCGAACAGCGCGTGGGCCAGTGCGGACCATGCCGCTTCAGGGTCGTTGCCCGAGGGCCAGCGTTCCCGGGTTTGACGCGCCTCGGCCGGGGTGGGTGGCCTACCCAGAATGATCAGCCAGAGCCGTTCCAGCCGGGCCGCGTCATCAGCTAGCGCCGTGTCGGCCAGAACGCGCCCTACTGCAAGGCGCGCCTGGGCCGTCACCAGCTGGTTGTTCAGCAAAAACAGGGCCTGCGGGGCCACCGTGCTGGTGTCGCGGGCACCCACCACGCGGCTGGGGTCGGCCCGGTCGAACACATCCAGGCATGGATCAGCCACATTGCGCAGCACCGGCAGGTAAATACTGCGCACTTTGGCCTCGGTGGTGAAGGAGTAATCGGATTCAGCCTTGCCAAAACCGGGGCCGCCGTAACCCCCGGCATCGAGGTTGGAGCCGGCGGACAGGATGGCGTCGCGAATGCATTCCGCGTCCAGGCGACGACGAATGGCGTGCGCCAGCAGGCGGTTGTCCGGATCGTTCGGGGTCAAACCGCCTGAGGCCTGCCCGTAGGTTCGTGACAACACGATCTCCCGCACCAGTCGCTTGATGCTCCAGCCGTTGCGCACCAGTTTCCCGGCCAGATGGTCAAGCAGCTCGGGATGGCTGGGCTTTTCGCCAGTGGTGCCGAAGTTGTCCACGCTGCGAACCAGCCCCGCGCCGAACAGCCAGTGCCAAACGCGGTTGGCCATCACCCGCGCGGTGAGTGGGTGATCGGGGTGGGTGATCCACTCTGCCAGTTGCAGTCGGCCGCTCTGTCCCGCCGGAATGCCCGGCGTCGGAACGGAGATCACTTGCAGCGCCCCGCGGGGCACCACGGTGCCAAGGCTGCCCACCTGGCCGCGGATATGGACCCGGGCATCGGAGATCTTTTCCCGCTCGCGCACGCCCATGGATCGGGGGCGCTCGGGGCCCCGGGCTTTCAGTTCGTTCAACTCGCGGCGCAGGGCGGCCAGTTGATCTTCGCCCGTGGAGGAGGTGGGAGCCTTTTTGTCGGTGGGGACGAACACCACCGCATCGGCCGTGACATGTCCGGTAGTTCCCTCGTTCGACACGATCACATGGCCGACATTCGTCTCGAATTGGAATTCACCCAAGGAGACATACCGCCCATCGACAGGCGGTGCGGGTTTCATGGAGACCTTCTTCTCCACCTCGCCCTCGGCGCAGAGGATGGAGACCGGCGCCGAATCGGAGCGGCTGTCGCCGTAAGAGTAGGCCAGCCAGACCGCGTACCTGCCGGCGGGAAGCTCCCGGGGTTGGAAGGTGATGGTCTTGGCACCCTTGCCCTCGTTCTTGTCGTGCGAGTAACCCTTGCCCAGGTAGGTGCCGCTATGGGTTGACTGCTGCCAGTCGCCCACCTTGCGGGCCTCGTCATCATCCACCACGATCCCAGGCGCCTGCGACAGGGCCAGCACACCCTTGGCGGCGCCCTTCTTGCCCTGGGCCGCCTTGATCCGCTTTTCCAGATCGTTGATACTGGTTTCCCTTTCGGCCAGGACCTCTTCCGTTTTGGCGTCCACCGGCAACGGCAGGTCGATCCACTTGGAGACATTGGAATGCTCCATGGCCTGCACATTGGCGAAGATTCCGGCCAGCGCGTAGTAGTCGCGCGTGGGGATGGGGTCGAATTTGTGGTCGTGGCAGCGGGCGCAGCCCAGCGTCTGACCGAGGATGCCGGTGCCGATGGTGTCGAGCATGTCGTCCACAACATCCATGTCGAGCTGTTTCTTGACCTGCTCCTCAAAGTTGGTGTTTCCTAGAACCAGGTAAGTGGTGGCGATCTGGTTTCGCGCCTTTTCCCAGGGTGAGGAAGCCGGCATCAGGTCCCCAGCGATCTGCAGGCGAATGAAGCGGTCGTAGGGCATGTCCGTCGCCAGGGCATCGATGACGAAATCACGGTAGCGCCAGGCGTTGGGGAAGATGAAGCCGCGCAGCGTGACACTCTCGCCGAAGCGGGCCACATCCAGCCAGTGGCGGGCCCAGCGCTCGGCGAAGGCGCGTGAGGCCAGCATGGAGTCCACCGCCTTCTCCAGCGCCTGGGGATCATTCGATCGCGCGAAGGCCTGCGCGGCCGCTGGATCGGGCGGCAGTCCGGTCAGGTCGAAGCTGAGCCGGCGGAAAAGCATCAGGCGGTCGGCCGGCTGAGCTGGCCGCATCCCCTCAGCCTCGAGGCGGGCGAGAATGAACCGGTCGATGTCACCGTTGGGCCACGCCGTGTCGCGCACAGGCGGGGCGACCGGGTTGGCCACCGGCTGGTAAGACCAGAACTTCCGCCCCACTTCCAGACTGGGGCCAGTGGATTTGTGGGCGGTTGCCTTGGCGATGCGCGGATCCTGGGCACCCCGGCGCACCCATTCGGTCAGGTCGGCGATCGCCCCAACAGGCAGCTTGCCCGCGGGCGGCATCTTCAAATCGGCCGTGTGGCTAAGTGACTGGATCAGCAGGCTGTCCGCGGGTTTGCCTGGGACGATGGCCGGGCCGGTATCCCCGCCCTTTTTCCAGCCCCCGGCCGAATCGAGCAGAAGTCCCCCACGCAGCCCCCCTGCACCCAGGGCCTGCTCCGAGTGGCACTTCAGGCAATGCTGCTCAAGGATGGGACGGATTTTTTTCTCAAAAAACGCTGAATCTTCGGCGGTCCCTTCGAAGGCGACCGCAGGCGCTGCCAGGCCAAAGGATAAAATCAGTCCAAACAGGGTGGAACGCATGGTGGTAACCGTTCCCGGGCATCAGTTGCAATAAGGTCATTTTAATCTATCGGCCAGCCGGACCCAACCTCTGCCCGCCTCACGCCAAAATGCTGGAAAAATAAACGTTCAAGGGCTCCCAGAGGGCTGGCTGGCAGCGGAAACCCACATAGCCATCAGGTCGAATTAGGTAAAGGCATTCCTGGCGGGCACCATATTCATGGTGAACATCCAAGCCTGAATCAATCCAATGGTTGGGATAATCATGTTTATTAGGACAAATCAAGTGCACTGAGACCCTATCCCCCAAACGGGCAACGGCATGATTCAGCAGTTCCCCAAGGTGTTCCATTCTTTCCAATCGGGGATTAACCCCTGAAAACAGCAATAGTTGATAGTTCATATCGTTCGACCATGACTTGTGAATTCGCGTGCCCAAATCTTCCGCATGCTGCAAAAGCCCATGGGCATCCGGGGCTCTTTCACCCGGCTTAGGCCCCTTGGAAAAGTCCCAACAATCTGCCATCCAATGAGCAGGTTGGTGATGGGCCACCTCGGATAGCCAATCACCCATAGAGGGCAGGTGTTCGGCAAATCCCGAGCAGCCGCGATAGTTGACATCCAGTTCGCTCACGCGGCGGGCCATGATTCCACCGATTCCCAACATTCCCGCCAATTTCATGGCGGAGTTGCGCAGAGTCACCGCGAGGGGCCCCCGCCAGTTCACCACCCGAGTGGCAGGCCCCACCAACCCCAGAAGTTTTTTCGCGTTGGCATGCCTTTCCTCGTTGTAGGTATCCAGCAAACGATCCCCACCTTGGCCCTTTGCAACGAAGGCCAGTTTCCAACCCAGATTGAATGCGTCCTGAATTCCGGTATTCATGCCTTGGCCGCCCACCGGGCTGTGCACATGTGCGGCATCTCCAGCCAAAAAGACACGGCCCACCTGCATGCATGGCGCCATGCGGGTGTTCACGGCAAACGGGCTGATCCATGCCGGGTCGTGCAGGTGCATGGCCATGCCAAATCGTTTCAGACAAATGTCCTGGATTTTTTCCAGGGTCAAATCCTCAGGATTCAACGGCACATTGTCGGGAGCGTTGACAATGATTCGCCAACGGTCACTGTCCATGCGGGCAATGAATGCCAGCCCTGATGGGCAGAGATATCCCAGGGCTTTGTCACCCGGGAAATCCCAATCAATTTTCACATCGGCGGTGAGCCATTGGGTGTCAAGCGTTTCCCCTTCGAATGGCAGGTTGAGCTGATGGCGAACGGTGCTATGTCCGCCATCACAACCGGCCACATAGTTAAAACTGGTTTCTGTTTGGCTGCCCGATTCATCCGCCAAAACCACATGAACCCCGTCGGCATTTTGCTCCAGCGAAACCAAGGTTTTGGAGCGTTCGACACTTCCTCCCAACCGCACCAGTTCTTCGGTGAGCAACTTTTCGGTGGCGGTCTGGTTCAGGCCCAAAAAATAGGGGTATTCGGTTGGCAAACCGCCCAAATGCAATTCATAAATCGGCTTATCCCAAGCAGAGCGGATGGAGGCGCCATGAACGCGGACCCCTTCGCGCAAAAAGTTTTCCACCATGCCCAAGCGTTCAAACACTTCCATGGTGCGGGAATGAATGATGGCCGCGCGCGATTGATTGGTGGGCTGGGGTGACTTATCAATGAGGCGGCATTCGACCCCCATTTTGCGTAAGGTCACTGCCAGAGTGAGCCCTACTGGTCCGGCACCACTGATGAGGATGGACATTGGAAGGCCTGATTTCCTGATTGATTGATGCGGTTTTAAAGAGATATTACCATGTGAAATGCAACAAAGTTTATTTTTCAACGATAAGAACCGATGCTTTTTTAATGACACTGGGAACAAATTAATTTTGACAGCTCTACACCAATAGCCGATAGTAAAATCTGCTGGTTTCCTAGTGTCTGGAGCAAAACAATCCATGCTCCGCCTTGTCCGCCAACTGCCGCGCAACCACCTGCCTTCACGTCGAACGGTTTTGGCGGCAGGTTCGGGTTTGCTTGGCATGCATTTGCCTGCCCTGCTGGGCTCCCCATCGCCCGCCCAGCCTGCCAAAGCCAAAAATATCATTTTCCTGTTTCTGTTTGGCGGCCCCAGTCAGCTTGAAACCTTCGATTTGAAGCCTGCGGCACCAGACAATATTCGGGGGCCCTACAAGCCCATACCCTGCCGCACTCCCGGGTTGCGCATTTGTGAGCACCTGCCCCGGCTGGCAGACATTTCCAACCGATACACCATTCTGCGGACACTTGGGCATAGTTGGAACGACCATTCGGGCGGCGCGCACTACTTGCAAACTGGCAAACGCTGGCATGTACCCATTGGCGGGGGTTTCAATCCTACCCAGCATGACTGGCCCTCCATTGGGTCTGTGCTTGATTACACGCAATCGCGCCAGGCCGGTGGCAACCTTGACGAGCTGGGCCGTTATTTTGTTCTGCCCAACAGTCTGGGGCGTTTGCAAGAAGGCGGGCAATACCGTCGGCCGGGTGAGCACGCGGGTTGGCTGGGTCGCACCCACAACCCGCTCACCACCGCGGTGGACAAGAAAGACACCAACGATAACCCCTATTGGAGAAATTGCTCCGATGGGGAGCTAACTTTCCAGATCGACGGGCTGCAATCGCCCGAAGGTAACAATTTCGATCGGGTGCGAGGTCGAACCGGCCTGCTTGAAAAATTTGACACGGCGCGCAAGGTAGCCGATGAGCAACTGGCTCGCGACATGGACACTTTTCAGAGCAAGGCCTTGGCACTCTTGACCAGCGGTCACACGCGCGATGCTTTGAACATTCAGGCCGAAGATGTCCGGTTACGCGACCGTTATGGCCGACACCTGTTTGGCCAATCTTGCCTGATGGCCCGTAGGCTGGTGGAGGCTGGCGCACGCTATGTGACGGTGCACTACGATTGTGTCGATGGGTATTCTTGGGATTCCCACCGGAATACCGCAGATGTGCACAAGCATCTGCTGCCCACATTCGATCAAGGCGCTTCGGCACTGATCGCGGATCTTTTCGACCGGGGGCTGCTGGACGACACGCTGGTTGTGGCCTTGGGCGAAATGGGCCGCACACCCAAGGCCAATGCAGAATGGGGCCGAGACCACTGGAGCTTTTTGTTTCCCGGGCTTTTCGCAGGTGGCGGGGTGGCGCAAGGTGGCCTTTTGGGTGCCTCCAACAAAGATGCCTCCCACGCGGTGGACCTACCCTGCAGCCCAGAGGACTTGGCGGCCACGCTATACCACGCGCTGGGTATGGACGCGGAAATGCGCCTGAATGACTATTTGGGCCGTGAAGTGTCAGCTATCGACAACGGGCGCATCATCCGCGAACTGTTTGTTTAGTTGAGTTATTCCGAGGCTTAGTTGCGCCATCTCAATGTTTAGTTATGCCATTGCAAGGTTGCCTGCCTGCCGCCACAACCGGCATGGACCAGTGAAATTCGCAGGTGTTTTTCTGGCAGGAACTGCCCCAACTTGTCTGGCCACTCAATACAGACAACGCCGCCTGAGGCAAGCGCTTCATCGCCACCCAAATCGACCCACTCCCAAGGGTTTTTCAATCGGTACCCGTCGGCATGGTAGAGCGGCAGGCGGCCATGGTGTTCCATGAGTAGAGTGAAGGTTGGGCTGGTCACCTGACCGGGATCGGGCACCCCCAGCCCTTTGGCCAAGCCTTGCACCAGCGAGGTTTTGCCAGCACCCAGTTCCCCAACCAAGGCTACGACCAGGCCGGGCTTGGCGATGTTGCCGATGGATTCCCCCAAAGCTTGTGTAGCCGTCAAATCCGGAAGGTGAACCTCCCATTGGCCTGCCCCATCTGCAAAACGATCGGGGAAAGTCGGCTTTGGGTGCATGAGTAGTTCCGTAAATCGTCTTTACAAATGACAATAATTCCCGCTTTCACCAATTCGTCGATTTTATCATTTTAACGGCGATCGGAATCCTTTAAAAAAACAGGTCGCCCGAGGCTTTACCCCGGACGACCTGATCCCTTGCAGGTTAGTAGAAAAAATCAATTGACCGCGCGGGTTCGCGATTGCAAACCACTCACTCGAATCTGGCGGTTTCTACTCTGATACCACCTCGCCACCTGTTGATGTGGAAAAGGCTCGCCATGCGGCCAAATTGATGCCATTGGCAAAAAAGCGCACGCTACCATCACAAACCGCGGAGTTCACTCCACCAGCATGACGGCTACGGGCAGCCAGTTGCACATTGGAATTGACAGCGCAGGGCAAACCCAAAAGCGGTTGGTTGTTGCAATAGCTGGCAAATTGGTGGTAGTCAGGCGAAGGGCTGTTGGGGCCGTTGAAACCATGAAACACAGCTCCCGGGCCCCACCATGTGAAACCGCGTAAATCATTGGTGGCACCATTATTGATGCCGACAATGGTTTCGGAGGCCATGAGCGTGTTGGATGTCCCATCGGTGATATCGGTCAGTCGCTGGGTGACACCGTTACGCAAAAAGGGTGCACCACCAAAGATTACCCCGTTGAATGTGCCCTGCAGGCGCACGGTATTGCCTGCATTCACCACATAATTGTGCTTGGAGATGTTGGCAAAATTTGGAGCGGTATTATTTCCGCTACCTGAATCACTAGGGCACTGCAAAGTCTTGATGAACCTTTGGGTCACATTGGTGGTGTTGGGCGCACTTGAATACCCCAGCGGACCAGCTTTGAAGCCTTGATAAAGCTTGAACAAATTGTCTTGCTCAAGGTAGGGCAAAATCGCCACCTGCCAAGTACCCCAACTGCCACCTGCGGCATAATCACTGGCTGGCAGCGAGCCTTCATTAAGGTGCAGGTTGTGCATGCCAAGTCCGATCTGCTTCAGGTTGTTGGAGCAGCTCATGCGATTAGCCGCCTCACGCACCTTCTGCACTGCGGGAACGAGAAGGCCCACCAGCACCGCAATGATGGCTATCACCACCAGAAGCTCAATCAGGGTGAAACCCTTGCGCCGCATAACCATGGCAAAGCCTCCAAATCTGAATGGGAATAAAAAATTACTTCAAATCCAAATTCACCTCATTGGGCTTGTCATCGGTCACCTTGTTGACGGTGAACTCAGTTGCAGGCTCGTTGAGGTATTTGGCCGGGAGTATGTCTTTGGGGGGTGGTCCTTCCGAACCGGGTGCGGCACCTGCTGCGACCTCGCCTGAGCGATCGAAGGCTTGAACCCATACTTTGTATTTTCCAGGGCCGATCCCTGCGGCCCGTTCGACTTTGAATTCGCCGTCCTTGATGGAAGCGCTGGTACCGGCGGGCTGTTTTTCAGCCGGTTCAAAGCGGACGGTGCCGAATTTGATTGGCTTTCCGGCGAAGCTTGCGACACCTTTGATGGGCTGCCTTTGGAAGGGATCACCTCCACAGCCAGCTGACAAGGCAATAGCGGCAGCCATGAGCATGCAGCTTGGCAAAGCACTTGGCTTGAAATCCGCAGGCATTTTTAGGCTCCGTGGGGGGCAAAGACAGGATCTTAATAAATGAAGCTAAACAATGAAAGCATGGCTTTAAAATTGCAAAGATAGCCGATGATAACTGTAAATTCAAGATGAAGATGAATTAATATTTACTCAAGCCTCTCATTTTAATCGTTTCGTCTTTAAGTTTGAGCATTCCATGCATGGCTGTTCACCAATGGGTAGGATGGAACAGTATTCAAATCCTTATCCAGCCATGGCAGGCGAGGTGGCCCATGGAAAATTATCGGCACTCTTTTTGGCCCCGTCTTGTCATTGCCTTGGCATTTTTTGTCATTTGTAATTGGACTGGTAAAGCCTGGTTTCATGCTGCGCCCCCTGAACCGAAAAGCTTGAGGGCACCCGACCTTGGGAGCCCTTGGCAATCGAGCCCTTCGAACCTTGATGTGGAAGGCGACCAATTGGTTGCCGCTCTGGGGTTGAGCCAAGACCCTAAGGGCGTATTATTTTATCTGCAAAATCTGAATACCGTTCCTTCTGATGAAAAACTTGCCGCCGCGATCAGCGATTTTGAATCTGATGATTTCCCTGTCAGGCAGGGAGCCGAGAAGATTTTGCATAGCGGCGGATTGCCGGGGCTTGCACTGCTTGAAAAGGCTGCAAAAAGTGAAGATCTGGAAGTGGCCAGGCGTGCCAATGAATGCGCTGCCACCATTCGCCGCTCGAGATCGCCTGCGCTGATTGGCGCACTGGCCCGCATGCTGGTACGCGAAAAAGAAGCGGGAGGTGTCGAGGCGCTGATGGGCATGGGTGGGCAGCTCGGTGTTGATGAGTCACCACTTTTTGACGCCCTGGCCAAGCATTTGGCCATTTTTTATGCCGAGGGGATGGGTGAATCGGTCTTGGCGGGGGCACTGGCCGACAAGGCGGCGCACAGGCGGGCTTTGGGCGCCGCGACGCTGGGTGCCACCCCGGAATGGGCCGACCGGGTGTTGCCCATTCTTGATGACAATAATTCACGAACCCGACTTTATGCCGCTTGGGCGCTGGTGCGGGGCGGACGGCGCGAGGGGATGCCCAAACTGCTGGAAGGATTGGCGGATGCCCCCCCGGTTTTGCGGGAAGAGGTTGTGGAGCATCTTTACCAAGTTGCTGGTGATAGCGCGCCGGATGCCCCTTGGGGGCCCTCGCCCGAGGAGCGTCAAGCATTTGGCGCCACTTGGCTTGGCTGGTGGGCTGAGGCAGGCCCTGGTTTGGGAAGTATCACTCTTGGCCCGCGGCCTTTTCTTGATCGCACGCTGTTGGTTTATCTGGATGCAGGCGAAGTGGCTGCGCTGGACAGTAACGACAGGGATGTATGGCGGATTCGCAAGGTAGATTTTCCTCTCGACGCTGAACCGCTTCAGGGCAACCGGGTGCTTTTGGCGGAGAATCAGGGCGGCAGGGTGTGTATTCGTTCACACACCGGGCGGATCCTTTGGCAATATGCTGTGGAGTCTCCCATTGTGGCGCAGGCCTTGCCCGGTGGTAAAACTTTCATCGCCACGCGGTCAGACCTTTTTGTGATCGACCGTTTGGGTAACCGGGTGCGCGAGTGGAAGCGGCCTCGTGGCGAGGTGATCATGCGTGCCAGCGCCCTGCCCGACGGGGGATTGGCATTGATCAACATGCGGCAGCGTTTTATGCGGCTTGATGCGGCAGGCGAAGTGGTTGAAAGCTTTCCGGTGATGGTGAGCACCACGGGTGGCCGTGTTGATGTGGCCCCTGACGGCCGGGTGCTTATTCCCATGATGCACCAGGACTTGGTTTTGGAAATGGATGGCGCCGGGCAGGAAGTTCGGCGGTTTCGTGTGGCGGAGCCGATCATTGCCCAAAGGCTGGCCAACGGGCATGTGATGATCACCAGCATGTCTGAGCAAAAAGCCATGGAATATGATGCCGCTGGGCGTGTGGTTTGGGAGTATCAGTCGCGAACCAGTCGTGTGACGCGGGCAATTCGTCATTAGAAACTCCGGTAACAATCGGGAGTGCATGGAGTGAATCGTTTGGGTTGGACGCTGATACTTATTGGTTTAGGACTTTGGGGCTCGCTTTTTTGGCAGGCCTGGAACGGGACCGTATCGACAGCCCTGGGCCAACCGGACGAGGGTGAGACCGACAAGGCGAAATTGGCCAAACTGGCGGGCCTGCGCGATGCCATTCGGTCGGGTGATAACCAGGCCATGGCGCGGGAGTTAGACCGTTTTTTGCCCAAAGCGGAAGACGAAAAGGCTTGGCCCAAACTTTTGCGCCAGTTGGCAGACGACAACGCGGCCAAGCGTGATGCGGCTTTGGGCAACCTGCTCGAAGCTGGTCCGGCGGTGCTTGGGTTTGCCCGGCGGGCTCGGTCGATGGAAACCGATCTGACGGCCAAGGCTTTGCTTGATTCTTTGGAGGAATACCTGCCTGTCAAAACCACCACCAGCGCGGTGATGCAGATCATCCGCCAATCGGATATTGGCAAGGACCCGGTTACTGTTCGAGGACTTTACTGGCGACTGGTTCCCCACACGCCTGATTTTTCGGTTGAACAAGCGCTAGCGCGCGAGCTGGAACTTGATCTGGCTTCACCAGGAGGGCAGGAAGCTGCCAAGGCCAACCTGACCGATGCCGATCCGGCCCGGCGGGAAATGGCGGTGCGCTTGCTGGGGGGAAAAAGTAGGGAGGAAAAAAGCGGTCATGGCGACCTGTGGGCCAGCCTTGCAAAGTTGGCCAAAGATCCCGATGCCGCTGTTTCGCTGCGTGTGCGTCTGGCGTTGATGGATCTGGGGCAGCCTCCCGAACCTGTGGCACTTGCCGAGCGACTGATCGATGCTCCCGCCGCGTTGTGCCGGATTGCTGAATCGCGCTTGCTGGCACTTGCCGCAGACCCGGATGTGGTGCCCGCATGGCTCGACAATGCCGACAGTCGCACCGCCAGTGCTGAGGCATGGAAGGCATGGCTTGCTGAGCCGGGACGCGAAAAATTGAAATTGAAGCCCACCGAAAAGTGGGACAGGCAGATGATTGGCCAAATCAACGCCAACCACAATGAGAGCGTGCTGCTTGAGTTGGACGCTGGTGGCAAAACCCTGGAGCGATTGCTCACCAACGACCAGATTGTGGCCTGCGGCTACGATGGCAAGGGCCATGCTTTTTTGGCCAAGTCTGATAACGATGCGGCGGAAATTTCGTGGCCTTTCAAACGGGGAGAATCGAAGAAGGAAACGATCGACCTGCGGCGGCGGGTGGTGACGATCTGCCCCTGGGGTGACGGTGGTTTTTTGGTGGTTAGGCGCGATGGCGTGTCGACATCGACGCCGGGTGGCAAGGACGAAAAGGACCTGATCCGTTTGGGAAAACGGGTGATTTCGGCAGGGGCCTTGGCGCGTGATGGCTGGATTGCCCTGTGGCACGACGATGGGACGCTCTCTTGGCACAATGCGGCGGGTGATGCCATTTGCCAGTTTCGTTTGCCACCTCCGCAGGTTGTGGGGGCTGGCATTCAGGCATTGCCAGGCAGGCGACTGCTGGTTCCTTTGGTGGGTGAAAACCGAGTGGTGGAACTTGATAGGGAGGGGCGGGAGGTTCGATCTACCAGTATTGAATCGCCTTTAGCCGCCCTGAGGCTGCCTGATGGCTCAACCGTGGTTGCCACCCCTGAAGGTGTGGTGAAATTTGATCCAGCCGATCGCCCGGGGGCGCGCCAGCGCACAGACTGGCTGCCAATAGCCCTTTCAGCCAGGGTAACCAGAACCAATTAGCGTTTTTTTGCGGGAATTTCAAGCATGAGCGAGATGGCTGAAAATGTTTATAAAAACCACCTTGCTTATCCGGAAGACCGGCGCATGTGGGTGCAGGTGAAATGGCCCTTTCTGGCGATGGCCGCCATGGCGGCGGTTGGTCCTGTTGTCGCCGCATGGGGTTGGATGTTGGTTTTTGGCCTGCCGGAGATCGCCCCCCCGCCGCGGGTGGTCGCGGCGGATGACCCCTCCGGTTTTCCAGCCTGGCTGCGTTTGGCGCATTTCGCCAATCTGGTGTTGATGGTGTTGTTGGTTCGCAGCGGGTTGTCGATCTTGATGGACCACCCCCGACTTTATTGGAATGACCACTGCACCCCAGGCTCCGAGTGGATCCGGTTCACCCCCTTAACGGTGCCCAAAGACCGTGTCTGGACGGCCAAGGATGACAGCCGCTACCTCTCCCCCTGGATTGGGTTGCCCGGGTTCAGGCACACCATCGGCATCGCGCGCCACTGGCACTTTTTGAGCGCTTTTTTCTGGTTGTTGAACGGTTTGATATTTGTCGGCTTGTTGTTCGCCACCAACCAGTGGAAGCGGTTGGTGCCCACCGACCTGGGAATATTTGTCGAGGCGTGGAATGTTTTGGTGCATTACGCGACCTTCCACCTGCCCGTAGAGCCGGATGGTTTTTACAGGTACAACCCGCTGCAACAGCTCAGCTATTTCGGCATCGTTTTCATTGTGGCGCCCACCTCGCTGCTCACTGGTCTGGCGATGTCGCCGGCGCTTGACAACTGGGCTGGCTGGTACCCCAGGCTTTTTGGTGGCAGGCAGTGCGCCCGCTCGATCCATTTTCTGGCCCTGTGCTCGTATCTGGCTTTCCTGGTTCCCCATGTGGGCATGGTGGTCATCACGGGCCTTTGCCAGAACATGAACCACATTGTCTTTGGCACCGATGACACCAACCCGGCGGGGTTGTTGGTTTTCCTGGTTGGCGCGGCGGGCATCATTGCCTTGTGCTGGCTTGCCCATTGGATCTCGTGGAAGCGCCCTCGGTGGGTGCAAATGGGGTTTCGGCGTCTATTGGGGCCATTGCAGCGGACTACGCTGAACCGCCTGGCCAGCCGCAACCAGTACACCCGCGACGACATTTCGCCTTACTTTTGGCCCAATGGCAAATTACCCCATTCGCCCGAGTGGGAGGCGCTTGGAGACTTGCGCAGAAGCGGGTTTCAATTGAAAGTATTTGGGCAGGTGGAAAATCCGGTGGAGTTAACACTCGACCAATTGGAAAAACTGGGGAAGCGCGAGCAAATCACCCTCCACCATTGCATTCAGGGTTGGTCGGGCGTGGCACAGTGGGGCGGAGTGACCATCGGGCAGCTCATGGAGCTGGTGAAACCTTTGCCTGGAGTTCAGGCGGTGGTTTTCCGCTCGTTTGGCGAGGGCCATTATGGCGGCGAATATTATGACACCCTCACGCTTGAAAACGCCATGCACCCGGAAACCCTGCTCGCTTGGGAAATGAATGACAAACCGCTACCCGATTTGCATGGTGCCCCGCTGCGCCTGCGGGCCGAGAACCAACTGGGTTACAAGATGGTCAAATGGATCAAGAGCGTGGAATTTGTCCATTCGGAGAAAGAAGTTGGCAAGGGCTACGGCGGAAAGAACGAGGATGACGAGTATTATCCCGTGGTGGCAAATATATAATCGGAATTTTTGTCTAGTTCCCCCAAACCAGGCATCTTTTCGGGCCACAGTTTGCCACTTTGAGAGCAAGCTGTAGCCCGAGTTTTTTTGCGGTTTTGGCTTTTTAATCATTAATTTTCTCTCGCAATTGGCAAATCTGGGGGACCTCAAGCGTAGTCTGTTTAGGAAGACATCTTGAGGGAATCATGACTGTTTGTGATCGGACTGAAAAAACTAAAAAACGCCTGTTTGCCATTGGCGACATCCACGGCTGCTCAAGGGCGTTGAAGGCCATCTTTGCGGAAATGAACCCCACCCCTCAGGACACCGTGGTGATTCTGGGGGATGTGGTTGACCGCGGGCCCGATTCGGCCGGGGTGATCGACATGCTTCTGGCATGGCGCGCGCAAACCAATTTGGTTCACCTGGTGGGCAATCACGAGGAGATGCTCTTGCAGGTAGCCGAAGGGGCCCTGAGTTTGGACGACTGGACCCGCCATGGTGGGGACAAGGCTCTAGACTCTTATGGGGTGGACCATCCATCCCAATTGCCTGCCAGTCATTTGGATTTTTTGCGTGCAGCCAAGCTAACGCACGAGCAGGGTAACCACCTCTTTGCCCATGCCTGCTACCTGCCCCACTGGCCTTTGCCCTACACCCCTCGCGATGTGCTTTTGTGGAAGGACGCTGATCCGGCCGAATTACGCCCCCACAGCTCTGGAAAAACGGTGGTGCTGGGGCACACGCCGCAACCGGATGGTGAAATTCTTGATCTGGGTTTTGCGGTTTTGGTGGACACCGATTGTTGCCATGGTGGCTGGCTCACGGCCCTGGAATTGAATGGCTCTACCATCATTCAAGCGAACAATCGGGGAAAAATGCGACGAAAAAGGCGCTATGTGAGGCTGTAGGGTGCCAGCCAAAGATGGGCACAAAGAAAAAAATGGGTAAAAAGAAAAGCACGGCCAAAGAAGCACCCCCGGCAGTTTTGAACTGCCGGGGGTGCTTGATTTAGGCTTGGTACTTGCTTACTTCTTCACTTCAAACTCGGCATCAATCACATCGTCGCCGCCAGATCCCGCACCGGCTGGACCTGGGCCTGCACCTGCATCGGCGGCACCTGGGGTTTGATGCTGCAGGGCCGCGTTGAACGAGGCTTGCAGCTCCTGGGTGGCGCGCTTGATGGCCTCGAGGTCTTCGGTCTTGGCCTTCTCGCGCACAGAATTGATCGCCGAGAGCAATGGGGCCTTGTGCTGCTCTGAGAACTTGGCATCGTTCTCCTTGAGATAGCGCTCCACACGGTGGGAGGTGTTGTCGGCCTCGTTACGCGCGTCGATGAGTTCGAGCTTGCGCTTCTCATCAGAGGAGTGCAGCTCGGCGTCTTTGCGCATGCGCTCGACATCGTCTTTACTGAGGCCCGAAGAGCCCTTGATCTCGACATGGGCTTCTTTGCCTGTACCGAGATCTTTGGCGGTTACTTTGAGGATACCATTGGCATCGAGTGAGAAAGTCACCTCGATCTGTGGCTCGCCACGCGACGCGGGGGCGATGCCTTCGAGGTTGAACTCGCCTAGAAGACGGTTCACCGGGCTCTTGGCCAACTCACTTTCGCCTTGGTAGACGCTGATAGTGACGGCAGTTTGGTTGTCTGCTGCGGTGCTGAAGGTTTGCTTCTTCTCGGTGGGGATCGAGGTGTTGCGCTCGATCAGCCGGGTGAGGCGACCGCCCAAGGTTTCAAGACCCAAGGAAAGGGGCGTGACATCGACCAGCAGCACATCGGACTTGCTGCCCAGGAGCAGTTGCGCGCCTTGGATAGCCGCACCGATGGCGACCACCTCGTCTGGATTAACGCCGCGGTGGCCTTCTTTGCCGAACAGGTCCTTCACGAGTTGCTGCACAGCGGGCATGCGGGTCATGCCGCCCACCATCACCACCTCGTTGATTTCGGCTGGCTTGAGCCTTGCATCTTGCAGAGCCTTCAGCACGGGCCCCTTCAGCTTCTCGATGAGGGGGTGGCAAAGCTGGTCGAGCTTGGCCCTTGTGATGTTGAGCATCAGGTGCTTGGGCCCTGAGGCATCTGCAGTGATGAACGGCAAGTTGACATCGGTGCTGGTTTGCTGGCTGAGGTCTTTTTTGGCACGCTCGGCGGCTTCCTTCAAGCGCTGAAGGGCCATTTGGTCTTTGCGCAGGTCGATGCCGTGCTCTTTTTTGAACTCTTCGGCGATGTAGTCGATGATGACTTGGTCAAAATCATCGCCACCGAGATGGGTGTCACCGTTGGTGGATTCGACCTTGAAGACGCCGTCGCCCACATCGAGCACGCTGACATCGAAGGTGCCGCCGCCGAGATCAAACACGGCGATTTTCTCATTGGCTTTTTTGTCCATGCCGTAGGCGAGGCTTGCAGCGGTTGGCTCGTTGATGATGCGCATTCGCTGCTTGGTTTTTTTACCAGTTTGGGGATCTTCAATTTCCCATTCGGTGTCGAAGCCCGCGATTTGGGCCGCCTCGATGGTGGCTTGGCGCTGGGCATCGTTGAAGTAGGCGGGCACGGTGATGACGGCCTTGCGGACAGTATGCCCCAGGTATGCCTCGGCGGCCTCTTTCAGTTTGCGCAGGATCATGGCAGAGATTTCGGGCGGCGTGTAGTTTTTGCCGTCGATCTCGACCTTGGTGAGCTCTTCGGGCCCGCCCACAATTTTGTAGGGGATGAGCTTCTCTTCGCCCTCAACCTCTTTGTGGCGGCGACCCATGAAGCGCTTGATGCTGTAAAGAGTGCGACGGGGGTTGGTGACAGCTTGGCGTTTTGCCGGGTCGCCCACCAAGCGGTCGCCCTTGTCGGTGAATGCCACCACGCTTGGGGTGATCCGATTACCCTCGGCATTGGCGATAACCTTCACCTCGCCGCCTTCCATCACGGCTACAACGCTGTTGGTGGTGCCCAGGTCGATTCCAATGATTTTCTCTTCAGCCATTGTTCCATCTCCCTTTGTTCCGAAGCGCGACCCAGCTTGAATGCATTGAGCTGCTTTCGGTTGTTATCTTGATGCCGGGCCCTTCCAACCAACTGTAGGCTGGACATGCCCCCAACAATGCCGTTCTCCCGCGAATACGCCTTCCGAAAAACCTTAGAATCCACAAATGCAAGAGCCATGCCAAAGAGACAAAGAAAGAAAAAGCCGACACAAATCATTTGAAATTCTATACTTAAAGCTTTTCTAAGCCTATACCCATCGTCTAGGCGAGTGGACTCCTGCCAAAATGGCATCAGCCCCAAAATGCCCATTTTTTGCCCAATGCCATTTTGGCAGCGGCCAACTTCGGTTGGGAACTCCAGTTGGGTTCCGCTTGGGCCTACACTGTAAGAAGCAAGGTTTTAGCGAACTCGACATGTGGCTACCACGATTTAACCCTGACAGGCATATCCTGAGAGCAGTTGAGGGGGTGCTATCCTGTAACTGGTTTGGCAAAAGGAGTTTCCCCATGATTTTGGCGCCTATTTTTGCCTCAGTAGTATGCGCGGCGTTTTTGTATGGGGAAGACGAACCTATCAAGGAAGCCGCCCTTGTGAAGCATTGGATCCATGCGCGTGAGGAAGACAAGGATGGTGTGCAGGTCTACCGGGCCAAGGGATCGTTTGAGCCCAGACCGAGTCGGTTTCGCATGGAATATGATTTGGGCAGCAAGGGGGCCTGCCGCTACATGTGGCTATCCCCTTCGGATGGCCACATGCTGAAGCCGGGCAGTTGGAAACTGAAGCCCGCCACGCAGGTGGGTTCGGCTCCAATTTTGGAAGTGCGGGAGGGCGAACAGGCCCGCGCTTATTTTGTGGTGGAGTTGACCAAAACCATGCTGCGATTGAAAGAAGTTCCCCAACCATGAGTGCCTTGGACAGGACCGTTTTGGAAAAGCATCAAGTCAGCCGACGGGTGGCCTTGACCACCTTGAGCCTTTCACCCGCTGTGCTTTGGGCCGCAGACGATGCTGTGAGCCCATTCTTGAAAGGGATTTACGCTCCTGTTGCAGGAGAGATAGCAGACGACAAGTTGCAGGTGGAGGGTAAGCTGCCTGATCATCTGCATGGGTCGTACCTGCGCAACGGGCCCAACCCGCGCTTTGCACCCAAGGGCAAATACCACTGGTTTGATGGCGATGGCATGGTGCACGCTGTGCATCTGGCCCCTTCTGATACCAAGGTGCCCGCAAGGTATTTGTGTAGGCATGTGCGTACGGCTGGGCTGGAGGAGGAAGAGAAGGCGGGCAAATCACTCTTCCCTGGCTTGATGGAGTTGCCCGATCTGGCAAGGGTTGCGAAGGGCCGCGATGGCTACAAGAACGCCGCCAACACGGCGCTAGTATGGCACCACAACCAGCTATGGGCTCTGTGGGAAGGTGGCTGCCCCCACCGGATAGACCCCAAATCATTACAGACATTGGGAATCGACCCCCTGGCTGGGGCTTGGAAAGGCGGATTCACCGCCCACCCGAAATTGGATTCGGCCACAGGCGAGATGATCTTTTTTGGCTACAGTCCGACCAAGCCTTATCTGCGCCTTGGGATTTTGAACAAAGGCGGGCGGCTGACTGCCGCTCGCGATATTGATCTGCCCCGCTCAGTGATGCAGCATGATTTTGCCATCACGCCTGACTATGCGGTGTTTTTGGACATGCCGCAAACCTTCTCGCTGGCCAATTTAGCATTGGGCAAGGGTGTTTTTGGCTGGCAGCCCGAATTGGGCGCGCGCATTGGGCTGATCCCGCGGGCGGGCGGGCAGGCCAAATGGTTTGCCATTAGCCCCGGTTCGGTCTTCCACACGCTGAACGCTTGGCAAACAGCGCAAACGGTAACGCTGATTGCCTGTCGCATGCCCCGGTTCCCTGCTGAGGTGCTAGCTGGAGGTGCCACCGATTTGCCAGAAGCCGAGCGGCCCAGGCTATGGCGCTATGAAATCAATTTGACCAATTCCAAGGTCACTGAGGGGCCGCTAGATGATCCGGGCAGCGAGATGCCCCGCATGCGGGAGGATCGCATCTCTATGGCCAACCGTTTTGCCTACACCTTGCGAACAGATTTTGCAGGTTGGCGCAAGCATGACTTGGTGAAAAACACCACTATTGCCCTGAATTTACCCGCGGGCTGGTCGGGTGCCGAGGCAGTCTTTGTGGCAACACCTGGAGCGCCTTCTGAAGACGGGGGCCATCTGCTTGCCTTTGTGCAACCACCAAGCGGCGATCCTGCCCAGCTTTGGGTGATCGATGCTGCTTCTTTCAGCCCTGACCCGGTGGCCCGGGTAAAATTGCCGCGGCGGATACCGGCGGGATTCCACGGCTGCTGGGTTAGTTCTTGAATTATTCAGATCTTACAATTCGCCCGAATTCAAACCTGCGACCGATGGGGTTTTGAGTCTGTCGGCCCGCTCCCAAGCTTCGAAACCGTTGCGTAGTTTGCAGGTGATAGGCCCGGGTTTGCCATCGCCTACCGGTTTTCCATCCAGCGTCACCAGAGGCAGCACCTTGGCGGTGGTGCTGGTGAGGAACAGCTCGGCAACCGAGCCAAGCTCCTCGGACCGAAGCGCCTTTTGCCGGCAGGGGATTGCCATGTCCGCCGCAATCTGCAGCACAATCTCGCGGGTGATGCCGGGAAGAATTCGGGGGTCGAGCGGGTGGGTGCGGATAATGCCATCGACCACCGCAAAGAGGCTGGAGTGGGCGCATTCGGTGACAACACCGTCTTCCTTGATGAGCACCGCCTCGACACACCCGGCGCGTTTTGCCGCCTCGGCCGCCAAAACACTGCCCAGCAAATTGATGCTCTTGATGTCGCAGCGGGCCCAACGCAAATCGGGGTGGGTAATCACCCCCGCACCGGTTTGGCGTAGGTGGGCTTTGTCATCCCCGAAATGCTGCACCAAGATCAGTGTGTTGGGTGGCGTATCAGACGGGAAGGCATGGGCGCGGGGGGCTGTGCCACGGGTGACCTGAAGGTAAACCATGGCATCGGTATGGCCCGAAGCTTTGAGGGTGGCGTCTAACTGGGACCGGAGCAGGTCCAAGTCGAGGTTGGCTATCTGCAGGGCGCGCAGACTGCGGTCGAGCCGGCGCCAGTGGCGGTCGATTCCGTGTAGGCGCCCCTTGTCGACACGCACCACTTCGTAGATACCATCGCCAAAGACATGGCCACGATCCAAAACGCTGACAGTGGCATTTTCGGCCGGACCGATGACGCCGTTGACGCAGGCCAGAATTTTGCCGGTGGGAATTGTCATGGTTCTGAATCTCGCAAAGAGGTTTCAACCACCAGTTCCTGGGGGCCCGAAGGGTTGAGAATGGGTGGGCGGATGGGCAGTTTGAGGGTAAACCGTGTGCCCTTGCCTGGTGCGCTATCGGCCTCGAGGCTGCCGCCATGGGCCTCAAGCACCTTGCGCGCGGTGGGCAATCCCAGTCCGCTACCTCCGGACTTTGTCGAATAGAATGGCTTGAACATGTTCTCCAGCACCTCGGGAGGGATTCCGGTGCCTGTATCGATGATTTGCATGACCAGCCAATGGGCCTCTTCGCGAGCCAGCAAGGTGATTTCGCCCCCGTTAGGGATTGCCTGCAGGGCGTTAAGCAACAGGTTCAAGAGGGCCTGCTTGAACAGGTCTGGGTCCAGATGGACAGGAGGGAGGTCGGCTGGAAGGTAGACATTGACCCGAACATTGCCCGCCCGTGCGGTCGGCTCGAAAAAGTCGAGCAACTCTTCCAAAACCTTGCTGAGGGCGTAGGGCCTCAGCATGAGATCCTTGACTCTGGTGAAGCGCAGGAAGTCGTTGGACACCTCGACTAGGCGGTTACACTCTGTCTGCAACCTGCTGATGCGGTCTAATGCCCTGCGTTCGCGCAGCGTCTGTGGATTTTCAAAGTCCTCAGCCAGCAACTGCATGCTGAGGGTGAGGGTGGAAAGGTGGTTCTTAATCTCGTGGATAAAGACCCCGGCTGTTTCGGCCAGCTCGGAATAATGCTCAAGTAGCATTGTCCATCCCCCATTTCAAACCTCTTGAATCGTAGCAGAAACGCTGGAGGGCCGCCCCACATGGTGTGAGACGGCCCTCCAAAAAATCAAGCGGTTCAAATGATGCAATTAGGCATCGTTGCCTGGAGCCTGAGACTCGCCGCCGTGGCTATGGCCACCTTCCGCACCATGGCTATGGCCCCCTTCCGCACCG
>Ga0255132_1000178_pt1 | contig 24757 bp, 22 predicted proteins | sample Law_Law_RepA_8d_FD_188551 | JGI IMG/M metagenome (GOLD analysis project Ga0255132, IMG submission 188551) | Freshwater microbial communities from St. Lawrence River, New York, United States - Law_Law_RepA_8d | ecosystem: Environmental > Aquatic > Freshwater > River | place: USA: New York...
CTATTTTCCAGAACTGAAGACCACGTTCACCGCCCCATTCCAATCCCATGGTCAAGCGAACAGAAGCCATACCATCTCCCATGCCGCCGCCCAAGAACAAGGCAACAGCATGACTCGGTTCGGGGGAAACGACCTGTGCGCTGATACAAAGAGGGCTCAAAAGCAGAGCAAGTACACACTTCATTGCAGTGCGCGATTGATCTAGGAGGCTCAACATCACATCCCCCAAGATCGGGCAGGCCATTAGTTGCTCTGTCCCAGCGGCCCTTGCAGGGCAATAACAGCCTTGCTTGGATCGCCCGTGGTGATCTTCGCGACGTGCCTGCATGAATCGATAACTCTGGAAACAAATTCCCAGCGGACAGAGCTGTACACCTGAAACTTAATATTGATCCCGTCCTTGCCTTTGGCTTCGCCAGCGGACTCACCGAAATGAAGCTTGAATGCAGGCTCTAGGCTCTTGGCGATTTCCGGTCCAACGGTTTTGGCGAAATAATCTCGCGCGCCTTGCCGCTCCTCGGGAATATCAATGGAGTTCCCTGACACCCCAGTCCCCTTAAATTCGATCTTTCTGAGATCGCCATTAGAATTGGCCACCAAAGTAATCGTCAAATCAGCTTCGAACTTTGGGGGTGCATCTTCGGGTGGTTTGTCCTGAGGCTTGGCAGCAGATGCCTGCTTGTTTTCTTCTGCCGGAAGACTGAACGGAATTTCGGTCTCTTCACCAACGGGAGCCTGAAATGTCATAATGAAGAAAAACAGCAATTGAAACGTCATGTCAAGCATGGGCGTGATGGGAATAGCTGGCTCTGCCATCGGGGGGAACTTGTTCCCATGGCCCTTTTTGTGACTATGGCTTTCTGGCGCTGGAGCAAAATTCGCCGCAGCGGGAGCATTAGATACCGAAGCACGTGATGGCGAAGCAACTGCCGGCAACGGCTTGGTTGAAGGCGATGCACCCACTGGAGACGGTACGGCCAAAGGCGGAGGTTGCGGTGTTGGTGCCGAGGGAGGAAGTTTTTGTGTTGCTGCCGGAATAGCTGGGGCAATTGATGGTGGCGGAGGCGGTGCTATGGCAGGCGATTGACCAGACGGCTGAGAAGCTGGCACTTGCCCTGATGGGGCAATCGCCAGAATCTCAAGACCACGCTGCTCAGCCGTTAGTCTGACAGCGGCTTCTGTTTCGCCCATAAGCGAACCTTCAAAAACCTGACCGGTTTTTGGATTCTTGAGCGTTACTTTGAATTGCTGCTGGGCCATGGCCCCCTCAACCTTTCACAATTCCCCACGCATGGGGAAAACTTATTTACCACCCGGAGTGGGAATCATCACGCCATAGGTCAGTTCCTTGAACTGATTTTGGCGGCACACTTCGGCCAATGCATGAACGTCCTGATATTCAACATTTCTGTCGGCCCGAATTCGGACTTTTTTCACAACCTTGTTGCCTTCAGCATCTTTTGGAAGTTCCTGAAAGGCGTCACGAAGCCAACCGGCAACATCGTTAATGCGATCTGAATTCTTGCGGCGACCACCCTTGCGCAAATACAACGGATCAGTCTTACCCTGCGTCACCACCATCGCTTCACCAGGCTTGAACGATTCATTCGCAATGGCAATTTCCTTGGCGCTCCCCTTGAAAAGGTTGTAAAGCCTTTCCACCTCAAGATATCGCGCATCGCCCAATTGAGCCTTCAGGCTGGCTTTTTCGGGTCCGATAAATCGGGTCACCGTCGGATCCCAAGCAATCATGTTCAAAATGATTGGGGAATCTGTGGTCTTGCCTGGGCGCCTAGCCTCCTGATTATCCGGCACTTGAATTTCGGCCTTCACCTGGTCGGTAACAAACCGCACGCAAATTATGAAAAACATCAGGAGTTGCATGACCAAGTCAAGCAACGGGGTCAGGTTGGGCTCGACGACTTCCCCGCCACCACCACCATGACTCATTCTGATACCTCCACACGCTGCCTATTACTTCTGTGCCAAATCACGACTAACGAGCAGGTGCTGCTGCAGACTGCGCGGGAGCAGGCTTGCGCATGGCGTTGTAAACCCGGGAAATCATGTCTGCTGCTGTATTGTTCGTTTCTGTGGAGATCTGAACCAATCGCTTGCTGAAAAACGTGAAGAAGAAAATGGCCGGAACAGCCACACCCACGCCCATTAGCGTCACCACGAGTGCATGCGAAATGTCACCAGCCAAGGCATTGGTGTTCACATTACCCGAGGCAGACCCAAGCTTCTTGAAGCTATTGATCATGCCGTATACCGTTCCAACCAGACCAAGCAATGGCCCCAACTGGCCAATAACAGCCATGAAGGAAATAATCAGTTCCTTGGAAGCGCGTACTTCGTCGAGTTTGCGTGTGGCGGCATCAGATGCTTCGTCCATGCCAAATTGCAATTTGGGAAGGGCCGCATCGAGGGACTTCGCCAACCACGAAGGATTATCTTTCGCCAACTGCTGAGCCTGCTGAAACTGCCTAGCTTCTATCGCATTGTTGAACTCCTCGACAAAATCCGGGGGAATTACAACTCCAAGGCGAAGCTCCATCAACAAAAAGACTGAAAGGGCAACCATGCCAATCGAAATGAAGCTCATCAGCAAGCTCCAACCCACACCAGCCGATTTCATCGAGTGGACGATGAACGAATCTTCGCCCCCTTTGTGGCTATCCGCAGCAGCGGCAGCATCGCCCTCAGCTTCCTGCGCGTAAGAACGCACAGGCATCAGCGCAAGCATTACCAGCGCCAATGCCAACATGATGGTTTTCGTGCCGATATGGTGCACTGCCCGGCATCCGCAATGATTCATGGTCGCCTCGTGAATGAATAAAAAACTGCCCTGCATACGATCCGTTCAAAATGTAGAGATGAAAACACCGGGTAAGGTTCCCGCATTTCACCACCGATCTACTGACTTGAATTCATTGCGAGTCAGTAGTCAAGACTTGCATCCAAATTATATTGCAGCAATCCGCTTTTTGAAATGCTCGAGCGTGATCAACAACCCCTCGCGCCGATTCACCAGAGGCTCCCATCCCAAACGCTGGCGGGCCCTTGTAATGTCGGGTTTCCGAACGCGCGGATCATCTTGCGGAAGTGGCTTGTAAACAATCGGGCTCGAACTTCCCGAAAGCTCCAATATTTCCTTGGCGAACTGAAGTATTGTTACTTCCTCGGGATTGCCAATATTTACCGGCTCGGGCGAATCCGATTCCATCAGCCGAACAATGCCTTCCACCAGATCCGTCACATGACAAAAACTACGCGTCTGGTCACCAGCACCGTAAACAGTTAACGGTTCTCCACGCAACGCCTGGCCCATAAAGTTAGGTAGAACGCGACCATCATCGAGACGCATGCGGTTGCCATAGGTATTGAAAATACGCACGATCCGTGTTTCCACGCCGTGGGTGCGATGATAAGCCATTGTCATGGCTTCGGCAAATCGTTTGGCTTCGTCGTAAACCCCGCGAATACCAATAGGGTTGACATTACCCCAATAGTCTTCCTTCTGAGGATGTATTTCCGGGTCGCCGTATACCTCGCTGGTGCTTGCCAGAAGAAAACGGGCCTTCTTGGCTCTGGCCACGCCCAGCATGTTGTGGGTACCCAGCGACCCCACCTTCAAGGTCTGGATGGGAAGCTGAAGGTAATCTATGGGGCTTGCGGGCGATGCAAAATGAAGGATCCGATCAACCGCAGCATCCAGAAAAAGCGGTTTAGACACATCGTGTTCGATGAAAACAAAATCTTGATGACTGAGCAGATGCCCAACGTTTGCGGCAACACCCGTCAATAAATTATCCACGCAGGTAACGTGGTGCCCAGCCGCCAGATAGCGCTCGCACAAGTGGGACCCGATAAACCCGGCGCCGCCGGTAATAACAATCCTCATGGAATACACCACAATTTTCTTAACATGCGCTGCACGCAAACAACGGGATGATCACGCCACTGTATTTTAGCCCAGTGACAAGAGGAAACAGCCCTCCGACGGCAAACCAACTGCCTCCAGTACAATGCCTGCGGTAACCTGCAGACCTTCCCTGAAAACGGAGATCCTGTATTCTTACGTTTGTCTTATGGAGACTCGGTACCATATGCCAGCACAAGAACATCGACCCCGCATACTGATCGCGGATGATAATCCTCAGGGAGCTGAACTTCTCGAGGCGTTTCTGGCGGATCTTCCGTTCGAAACGCGTCTGGTTCATAATGGTGAACAAGTCTTGGCTGAAGCCGCGCAATGGTTGCCAGATATTGTTCTTCTGGATGTGATGATGCCGCGCATCAGTGGCTTTGACGCCTGCCAGAAACTGAGAAAAGACCCAGCCACTCGCTCTATAGGCGTGATTATGGTTACCGCCTTGGACCAGCCTGCAGATATCGACCGTGCTGTGGCTTCAGGAACTGACGACCTTATTACCAAGCCCGTTAGCCGCCACGATCTAATTACGCGCATTCACGGCTTACTGGCAGCTAGAAACAGCAGTGGCAGCTCAGCAGATCGTTTCCTGAACTACATCAGCGCCCTCGAACGGGGCACCCGGTGATCCCTTCGACAACCGCTATGCCATCAGCCCCTCTGGTGGCCCTTCTTCCTGGCAAGAGCAAGCTGTTTTACGCAAGGCATCCTTGGGTTTTCCCAAATGCCGTCGCTCCTATTGCTGCCTCCATTTCCAATGGCGCGATAGTTCAACTCGTCTCGCACACCGGCCACTTCGTTGGCTGGGGACTTTACAACGCGCAAAGTCGCATCCGCATTCGCATCCACTCGTGGGATCGCGAAAATCCTCCCGGTCCTGTCCTTTGGCGGCATCGCATCCAAACAGCCGCCAATCTGCGCCGTGATCTGGGATTAATGAACCCGGATGGCGCATGCCGCCTGATCAACAGCGAGGGTGATCTTTTTTCCGGTCTCGTGGTAGATCGTTTCGGCGGATGGTTGGTTGCACAGATTTCGTCATTGGGAATCAGTCAAAACATCGACACCATTCTCGACATTCTGGAAGAAGAAATCAAACCGGAAGGAATCATCCGTAGGCAAGACAATGAAATGGCGCGCCTTGAAGGGTTCGACCCAATCGATGCGCTTGCCCGCGGCAAGGCACCACCGGAACGGCTTCTTTTTCAAGAACATGGACTCACCTTTGGTGTGAACCTGCTGGAAGGCCAAAAAACAGGTTACTACTTGGACCAACGCGACAACCGTATCCTCGCAGCATCTCTTGCAAAGGGCCGAACTGTTCTGGATGCCTTCACTTATGCCGGCGGATTCGCCTTGCGCGCCGCAGCAGCAGGTGCGCAATCGGTGGTAGCCATCGATCAGTCCCAGTCTGCACTGGACATTGCAGCATTAAATGCTGAGGCCAATGGTTTTTCCAACAAAATCACATTCCACAAGGCCGAGGTTTTCGATGACTTGTCAGCCCGCGTAAGCCGGGGTGAGCGTTACGGTCTGGTCATTGTTGATCCCCCGAAGTTTGCCAGAGCCAAGAACCGTGTCGAGGAAGCCATGCGTGGTTACCGACGCCTCATCGCACTTGCCTTACGATTGACAGAACCAGAAGGAAGAGTTGCTATCTGCTCCTGCACGGGTTCAGTTTCCAGGGAAATGCTGGAAAATCTCATAGGCCAAGTTGCCGCGGAGGAACGCAGGGACGCACGAATTCTCCATGCGGCTGGAGCAGCTCCAGATCACCCGATTGCCATGTCCTGCCCCGAGTCGGGATATCTCAAATTTTTCCTGTTAGCTGTTTCCTGATTGACCTGAATTTCGACCAGCCTGAAAAAGTATGAGTTTGAGTTTGGTATCTTGCGACGCAGTTACCACCCCGGCTATTCTATGTGTGCAATTGGTAAAGGGGGCCGCAGTCCATGACAAGAACGATAATCCTGACGGGATTGTTGGTTATGGCATGCGCTCAAGGCCGTAGTCAGGACAGGTTGATTCCCTCGGACACTGCCTTCGTTTTGGAGATAGACGTTCGCAAGATCATTCAATCGGGCATTGGTCAGGAAACAGTTGTTCCACTCATCAAGTCGCGCATTCGTGAAATAACGGTACTGAATCAGGCGCTCAATAAATTGGGAATTGATCCGTTGCGTGATTTGGGAAAAATCACACTCACAGCCGCAGGCGCCAAGGACACCGAACGCCTCATGATTGTGGCACGCGGATCGTGGAATGCCATATCCATGCTTGAACGCCTTGAGAAACTCTCTTCGACCAGTTCCAAAAATGGAATAGAAAAGATATCCATCGGCACAACAACAATATTCCGGGCAACTCTAGTAGAAAACAAAGCCAAAAGCGTGTTTTTGGCTGTAACCCCAGATGGTGCCTTGGCTGTTTCTCCGGCCAAAGACTACATTATTGATTCAACAATGCCCAAACCATCCATTTCCCTTTCCAACAAATATTTCCAGCAAGCCGTGACAGGTTTGGATGAGCAATCAGTTATCCGGTTTGCCGTGTCTGGACAAGCCATTGAACGCGCGGCAATTCCGGAAGGTCCGGCTAGAGAATTACTGGCCAACGTTCGCTCCATATCAGGCGGACTCGCGTTCGTAGGAAATGATCTTCGCCTCGAGATTACACTTGATGCCGGCGAAGCGCCATCAGCAACAGCCATGCGCGAATCCATTGAAGATTTGTCCAACCAATCTCTGGGGTTTCTGGGAATTCTGGCCAACCAGAAACGCGAATATCGGCCTGTACTGTCAACGGTGAAGAACATGCGGAGCAGCACGCGTGGTTCCACTGTTACCCTGCGTGCTGCCATGTCCCTGGATGATTTCAGGGGAATATTGAATCTGTCCGGTCTCTCAGCGGGTAACAATCCCTGAACCAAGACCAGTACGTCGGTATACGACAGAAAAGGAAACCAACATGCTTGCCCGCTGGATTGCCCCAATCGTGGGAATGTTACTTGTTCTGCCCGCTGTACGCGGGGTTGAACCTGACCGCATGATACCTTCTGATGCGGAATTTGTATGGTCCATGCGCCCAAAGCAAGTGCTAGACTCCGCTTTGCTGAAATCACAGGGTTGGGATTTGGCCCTGAAAACTCTGCTCTCCACCAACGAAATGGTTCAGGAAATCCTTGAAAGCACAGGAGTGGATCCATTCCGCGATGTGGAATCAGTTCTGGTAGCAGCACGCGGCCAGCGTGAAAAGGGACGATTCGTGGTCGTGGCGCGCGGGAAGTTCCAACCATCCAAGATTGCCAAGGCCATTGAAAAACAGGGCAAGGAAAACGGCGCGCCCGTGAAAAAAACCCAAGAGGAAGGAGCCACATTGTGGGAATTACCCACACCGGCATTCTCGATTTATGCAGGCTTCATTGGCAAGGAAGCGGTCGTTGTGAGCAATGTCAAAGAAGATATCATCGAGTGTTTGACGGGTGGAATTCGCAAAGAGCCTTCCCGCGAATTGAAAACAGCACTAGAACGCATGACGGGACGAGAAGCGGCGTGGATGGTGGGACTCGTTACAGCCGAATCGCGGAAGGAAATGCGCGGTCCGGATGCTATTCGCGAGTTTGCCGAAAACGTGGACTCATGGTCTCTTACACTCGATATGACCGACGCCATCGCCGTGGCCATGAACATGCATACCCCCGACGGCGCTTCCGCAACCACGCTTCGGAAGACCATCGAAGATAAGTTTTTTCCCTTCGTCAAAAACACCAACAAGAACGGGCCCAACGGGAAGAAAGTGGAAAGTTTGCTCGATGTGATCAAGCTCGAAACCAAGGGTTCGAGCTTTGGCATCAAGGCAAAAGTCGATGAAGACCTTTTGAAGAAACTCATGTCGAACTGATTGCCATTAAGGGCGTGCCGGGGTGCCTATTTTAGGCCCCGGCACCTCGGCCGTCAGACGCTTAAGAATGGGTGGAATATCAGCATCGGGAAGTCCATTTTTGCGATTCACTTCTATAGCCTTGCCCAACCAGTACCTCAAGGGCGTCTGATCTGGCGGGCCACCTGGAAATCGGGCAGGCCTGCGTGGAATCTGCAAATCAAGCGCGCTTCGCCATGCGCGCTCGCGCAAGATTTCATCACGCCACAAAGGCCCCAACTCCCTGAATTCCTTCACTGATTCCGCGGGTTTATTTTCAAGGGCCAGCGCGATTCCAGAACCCAGTTTCCCAAGTGCTTGAAAATGCAAAGCCTGCTTGGGTTGGTCCAATCGCCCGAAAAACCGCAAGGCCTCGTCCCAACGCTCCTGCTGTAAATACATCAATCCCAGATCAAGACATACCACCAATCCGGCATCAACCGTAGCGCCCTCAACCCTGCCCGATAAATAAATTTCTACAGCTTGACGTAAAGCAGCCTCGCCTGAAAGTTTTTCAGCTCCGGAATCACCGTTATCAATACCGGTTTCGGGAAGCGAACCTGTATACATTTCATGTGCCAATACCCGTTCCTGCCAGCCCCGAACAGCCCCTAGCGATATCCCCGCGCCAAGAGCCAAAGCCATGCTCAAACAAGCAGCAGACCACCGTGCCCTGCCAATATCAACCCAGCGCAGCAACCCGTTCGAGGCAGCCGCGCCCGTGGTCGAGTCGAGCTGCTCCAAAAATGCGGCAGGCCCCGATGGTCGCGCTGCCGGGTCCTTGCGAAGCAGTCGGTGAACCAGATCACACAACATAACCGAAACGTCAGGCCGCATGATCGCGAGTGATTCGGGCTCCTCCCTGACCTGCTTGACCGCAACTTCCATGGCAGTAGCGCCCTTGAATGGCGGACGTCCCGTTAGCATGAAAAAGGCGGTCACACCCAACGAATAAAGATCACTCCTAGCATCGAGCCGTTTTCCTTCCACCTGCTCCGGGCTCATGTACAAGGGCGTTCCCATGGCGGATCCGTCTTGCGTCATGTGCAGCGTGGAATCATTCCTGTCCAATACGCGGGCCAAACCGAAGTCGGCAACCTTGGCTGTGCCTTGCCTTGTGACCAATATATTCTCTGGCTTGATATCCCGATGGATGATTCCAGCATCTCCGGCATGCTTGAGGGCGGCACCGACCTGCCTCAGGAAATGAATGCAGTCTTTGGAGTCCAGAGGGCCGCGCCTATCAACCAGATCTTTGAGGGTTCGGCCTTCAACGTATTCCATTACAAGAGTGGGAGAATCATCGATATCACAAATTGAATATACCTGAACAATGCCGGGGTGATTAAGTCGGGCAACCGCCAATGCTTCAGATCTCAAACGCTGTCGCAAATCGTCGCGGGACCGGCTGTCTGATCGAACCACTTTGAGAGCGACGAGTCTGTCAAGTGATATCTGCCGGGCGAGGTATACCCGCCCCATACCACCTTGACCCAATAACCGCATGACTTGAAAGTCACCAAGCAGCCTGCCCGTCCAGTCAGCCTCAAATATCGATCCGGCAGACATGGTGCGAACTCCAGATGGAACATTCTCAGGCTGGGTGACCTTCCATCAGTGTGGGTAAATCAACAACCCAAACACCGCCATCGGAGAGGAGCACTGCCATCCGGTCTGGATCCGGCAAAGCACGCAATGCACCCGCATGGCTTGAAAGCTCAAGCGCGGCAACAGGCTTTCCGCCCTCTGCAGGCCAAACGCGTAAAATTCTATCTTCACCAGCAGCAACTAGCCAATTCCCATCCGTGCTGAAAGCCAGTACCTGAACGACATCAGTAAGGCCTCTCAACCTACCAATCAAATGACATTGCTCATCCAGAATTGCGACTTGGCCGCGTTGCTCAATCACTGCGAGGGCTTTTCCATCCGGGTGCCAAGCCACGCGCCATGCCGCATGATTACCCCCTGCCACTTCAGAACCAGTCACCGCATCGATAAGAACAGTCTGCCCGCCGCTGCCAACGGCGTGAATTCCCACCACGGCCAGTAATCGCCCGTCCGGAGAAAAAGCCAAATCCTGAATGGATGCCGCTTTGAGCGGATCAGAAATCAAAAGTCGCGGATTGCCATCCGGCACGGACCAAATCCAGATATCGGGGTGCATGGGACTACAAGCCGCGGCCAAACCAGCCGTGACATGCAAAGCCAAACACGAGGACGGTTGGGCAGGACCTTCCAAATTGACCAAGCGGGTTACGCGCCCTCCGGCTCCCTCTAGCCGAGACAGCGCTAAGACTCCGGAAGTATTACCGTTTCTGCGCCTATCAAATCGATCCAACGCCAGAATAGTGCTCCCATCCATGGCCATGGCATGAAAACCTGCCCCCGGATTTTCGCGTTCAATTGGCGCAGTTTCCATGGACCAAGCATCCATAGGCCAACATGTCAATTGGCCTATGGAATCAAGCGCTACCATCTGGTCATCAGAGCCATAAAAGAGGCCGGGGCGGGGTGTCCATGGGTTGGACGGATCAGGAACAAAAACCGGGCCGCTCTGTCCGGCAGGAATCCTCATGATTTGGCTTTTTTCGAGGCCGATAACCATGCTTAATCCATCTGGTGAATAGGCCAGATGACGCGCCTCGCCTGGCAGGTATCGCGCCCCACCTTGGCACCGCCACGATTCCATACTCCATGTCCGCCAACTGGGAGAAGAATCCGTCGATGTCAATGTTTTGCCATCGGGCGAAATCGCAAGAGCTGTGACATGGCCAGAATGGTCATTCAAAAGTATCACGGGCCTTGCGCCCACGACATCCCAGACACGAACCGTGGTGTCCCAAGCCGCGCTTAATAGATATCCAGTAGCCGGGTCCCATAACAATGAAACAACACGGCCCTTGTGACCGATCAGCCTTCGCGGTTCAATTTCCAAATGCTCAATGGCCCAAATAGTGATAACACAAGATTCGTCCGCGGCCGCCAACGTGGTTCCGTCAGGATGAAACGACACAGAACTAATGGAATGCTCCGATGTACCAATGACTCCCCGGCAAACTCCCTGATTGATATCCCACACCATCACAGTGCCGTTATCATGACCTGTTGCAATCGATCTGCCTTGCTGATCAATTGCAAGTGCCGTGATCCAGTCCGGCGCGACGGCGGTCCACACCAGTTCTCCGGTTGTGGCATTCCAGCACGAGAGATCTTCCCCCGAAGCGCCAATGGCAAACTTTCCATGGGAAGAAAGGGACCAATACGATGCAAACTCTTCCAGTTCGAGGCGCGATGTCAGCGACCAGTTTCCGCTAGCATCACGTTTCCAGTTATTCAGAAGGCCACCATCTTCAATCGCCATGAAGTGGCCAGCAGCAGGATGCACCAATGCGTGAACTTCCCCGCGGATTGGAAAAGGAACATCCGGATACAATCGTTTGGCAATGGGGGCCAAATCGCCAGATTCAAGACCAAAGGCGTGGGCGCGCATGACTCCCTCCTCGATCGACCGGACGACAGGGGAGATCGCCTCGGAAATAATAGGTATTCTTACCTGATGTAGACGCAGGATATCACCCCGAAGTTGCCTAATCTTACGGTATTTCACAGGGAGTTCACAGGAATGTCAGTTTCACAGGGAATCGGCCCTTTCAAATCCGGGGAATTGGGGATTGTGGAATGGCTGGAACATGCATGCCCCGCTGGAACTCGCCCTTGGTCACTGGGGGTTGGCGACGACGCTGCAATCCTGCAAACCAAGCCAGACCATGAATTGGTGTTTACCTCAGACATGGTTCTGGAAGACGCCTGCTTTCGATTGATTGAAGCTGGACCACGGGTTGTTGGCCGAAAGGCTCTTGCAGTCAACCTGAGCGACCTAGCAGCCATGGGAGCTGAACCAGTTGGCTGCCTCGTCAGTCTGGCTTTGCCAAAGTCGGCAACTCAAACAATGGCAGTCGAAATCATGGCTGGAATTCTCGAATTGGCCCGGCAGTATCACTGCCCAGTTGTAGGTGGCGATACCAATACATGGCGTGGCCCACTTGCTGTTGGAATTACAGCCATTGGCCAAGCCAAGACCGGCAACTCTAAGCGCCGCAGTGGCGCCCGAGCTGGCGACTGGATCATGGTGACTGGCCCACTGGGAGGCAGCATTCTAGGTCATCACCTTGATTTTGAACCCCGACTAGACGCTGCAAGAGTGTTAAGCGATTACCCAATCCATGCGCTTATCGATATAAGCGACGGCCTATCTCTTGATTTGTGGCGCGTTTGCCGCGCTTCAAATTGCGGCGCAATACTCAATGCCAGCGCCATCCCTATTACTCCTGCAGCCTACAGAGAAACCGAGCTACAACATGCAGGGGTAAGGGCAGGAACTCCTCTGCAACACGCGCTAAGTGATGGCGAGGATTTCGAGTTGTTGTTCGCAATCACACCTGAAGATGGCGCGCAATTGCTCAACCATTGGCCCGAAACAATTGCCAAGCCAATTCATGTTGGCGAATGTGTTGCTGAGCAAGGGCTATTCTTGCGTGAGGGAACAACTACCGTTCCATTGCAACCAATCGGATGGGAACATGGATTCGAAACCAATACTTAAAAAGCTGAATGCCCGGAAAAGTCATCAATATAGTTGCGGCTCTCCCTCCATCGTGTTAGTGGACAGTTTCTTTTCAGTTCATCGCTGGAACAGAATGAATGCTCAGTTATTGAAGTGATATTTTCCGTTTCCCTTGTTGCATTTTATGGGGTAGTAAAGGATCATGGCATTCCACACGAGGTAACCCATGAACATAGTTTTTGCCTGTTTTTGCGCATTTTTACCAACCCTGCATGCCGAAAATTGGCCTTCGTGGCGTGGCCCTCGTGGTGATGGAAGTTCGATAGAAAAGGGGATTCCGGTAACTTGGTCGGCCACCCAAAACATCGCTTGGAAAGCGCCACTGGCTGTAAAAGGTCATTCATCACCTATCGTTTGGGGGAATAACGTTTACCTGACGGGTTGCGACGAACAAACGCACGAACGGGCTGTTATGGCCTTTGACCTCACCACGGGAAAACAACTGTGGAAGCAAGTTTGTCTGGTTGCTGATCTTGAGAAAAAACACCCCGAAAACAGTTTTTCGAGTGCCACACCTGCAACTGATGGCGCGAAAGTCTATGTCAGCTTTTTGGCTTACCCTCAGGTGCACCTTTTCTGTTATTCAGTTTCTGGAGAATTGCTTTGGCGGGCTAATCCAGGCCCGCTTCTTTCCCGCCACGGTTTTTGTTCATCACCCATGCTTTTTGGAAATACTGTCATCCTGAATTGCGATCAAGATGGTGATGGCTACATTGTGGCATTGGATAAAACCACGGGAAAACAGCAGTGGCGGATTGCAAGACCCAATAAAACCAGATCGTACTGCACACCCTTTTTCTTTGAAGATCCTGATCGCCCCGGCAAAACCCAGATGGTGCTATCTGGCAGCAAGTGTGTGGCCTCCTACGATGCCGCTACGGGCGAGCAACTCTGGCTCTATCCAGGCCCCACCGAGCAATATGTTGCCAGCCCTGTACGAGGCAAAGACGGGGTTCTGTTCCTCTCAACTGGATTCCCAGAATTCCATCTGATGGGATTCCGCTCAAACGGTCGTGGAACTATTGGCAAGGAGCATGTCGCCTGGCATATCCACCACCGCGATAATGGCCCCAAGGGAGCTGCCTATGTCCCTTCACCGATTGCATATAAAGACTGGTTTTACGTTGTTTCAGATGTGGGTTACATTGGCTGCATTGAAGGGGCAACTGGCAAGCGTTTATGGTTGGAGAAGCTCGGGAAACATCACCACGCGTCTCCAGTACTCGTGAACGATCGTATTTATGTTCCCGATGACTCAGGAACCACTTGGGTTTTGAAAGCGGGTCCGGTTTTTGAAGTTTTGGCGAAGAATGAACTGAAAGAAGAGATTTATGCCTCACCAGCCATAAGTCAGGGACGTTTGCTGCTGCGGTCCCGCGATCAACTCTGGTGTGTTTTCGATCCTGCGGGCCAATAATTGCGTCGAGCAGATTCACGGGTAATTCGTCCGCTCGCGAAGCCGTTTCACCTCGTCAAGTCCGCGTTATCAAGCTATGGTGATAGTCGAAATCCGCCAAAGCGGGTGGATCGATGCACCGTGGAGTGACTTGGGAAATGGCCGTACTTCTGCAAATTGCCAATGCCAGCAAACGTTATGGCGAACAAGTCCTGCTCGACGGCGCCAATGCGATCATCAGCGACAACGTCAAAGTGGGTTTCATCGGCCGCAATGGTGCCGGGAAAAGTACCCTCTTGCGCATTCTGCTTGGTGAGGAAGAACTGGACAGCGGCGAGGTGATCCGGAGTTCAAGCTTGCGCTTGGGATACCTGCGGCAGCACGATCCGTTTCTTCCTGGAGAAACCTCACTCGAATACCTCATGCGCGACAGTGGCCAACCCGATTGGAAGTGCGGTGAAGTCGCAGGTCAGTTCGAACTGAAGGGGATGTATTTAGACGGCCCCATTTCAAAGCTCTCGGGCGGTTGGCAGACGCGTGTGAAGCTGGCCGCACTACTCCTGCACGATCCAAACCTGCTGCTGCTCGATGAACCAACCAACTTTCTAGATCTACGCACCCAGATTCTGCTCGAGCATTTCCTGCAGGAATATCGCGCCGCTTGCCTGATTGTTTCCCACGATCGCGCCTTCCTCGGCGCAACATGCAGTCACACCCTCGATCTGGCAAGAGGCAAGCTCTCTTCATTTCCCGGCAAGGTCGACGCCTACCTTCAATATCTGGAAGAAAAGTCCGAGCACGATGAGCGTTCCAATGCCGCCATCATGGCCAAGCGTAGGCATTTGGAAGACTTCATTGCGCGCAACAAGGCACGCGCCAGCACCGCCAAACTTGCACAATCCAAAAGCAAGCAGCTTGAAAAGCTGGAACTGAACGACATTGCCAGTGACCTTCCCACCGCTAGAATTCGCGCCCCGCGCGTGGAACCACGCAAAGGCCCTGCCCTGCGTTGCAAGGACTTGGCTATTGGTTATCCAGAACGCGAAATCGCTTCGGGAATTGGCATGGAACTCGACCATGGCTCCCGCGCGGCCATTGTTGGTGATAACGGACAAGGAAAAACAACGTTTTTGCGGACACTGGTGGATTCGCTCAAACCGGTGGCAGGTGAAGTGCGTTGGGGATTTGGTTGCAAAATCGGCGTCTATGCGCAGCATGTGTACACCAGTCTGCCAGATGGACAGACCGTATTGGGCTATCTTCAACTTCAGGCCTCGCGAGGCAAAAAAGATCAGGAAATCTTGGATATTGCCGGTTCGTTCCTGTTCCGTGGCCCCAATGTCCGCAAACCCGTTTCGGTTCTCTCCGGAGGAGAGCGCGCGCGCTTATGTATGGCAGGATTGTTGCTGAGCGAGTGCAATATCCTCATTCTGGACGAACCGGGAAACCACTTGGATGTGGATACAGTCGAGGCTCTTGCGGAGGCATTGCTCGAGTACGAAGGAACATTGATATTCACCAGCCACGATCGGCATTTCACCAAACGCGTGGCGACTTGCATTGTGGAAGTGCGCGATGGCCGCGTGGTGAACCACAGTGGCAGTTACGATTCCTATCTGGACAAGGTTAATTCTGAAATTGAAGCTGGCGAACGTGAGCGGGCCACAGACAAGGCCAAGGCTCCGCCTAGGGCAGCTACGGCTGCTGCAAGCCCTGTAATTGCAGAGCGCGTGGAAACAGATCCGCGAAAAATTATGAAAACACTGGAGCGCACGATCGCGCAGTTGGATGGACGCAAAAAAGAAATCAACATCCTTCTCGACAAAACCAAAGACGCGGACATCCACATCAATCTGCAAATGGAACTAGAGGATTTGGCAGTCAAGCTCAACGAGGCGGAGGAACGCTGGGGCGAACTGTATGCCGAAGTGGAAGGTTATGCCTGACCATAACACATTGGCTCACATTCTTTTCCAGTAAAAGGAAAGCCTTCGGCACCGACCCGGGCGCTCTAGGGTTTCAAGCAAATGAGCAACAGCAACAACGATCAGCCATCAGACCCTGATGAGCCCAAGGTTACAGCCAGCGCAGTAGCCTGCGAATTTCCCATCTTTCCATGCGAATTGCTGTGGCTGCAGTCTTTTTTTGGAAAAAGCAAGATGATTTTGGACCCGGAGGCGGGTGTGATTTATTTCAAAAATTGCTTTGTACCCTATGGTTTTTTAACAAAAAGGGTCCGTGGATGGTATGCATGCGACATGTCCGATATCCAAAGGGTTGTTATGTTGGCTCCGCAGTTTGGTGAAGGAGAACGCGGACGCATTGTGAATGGTGTAAGAATAACGTTGGAATATTTATGGACGCATACACCATGGTACATGTTTATTGACACGGTGCATGGCAAAGTTGATACCATAAGTTGTATGATGCATGATGCAACCTGGACGGTTGGAAAATATCTGGAAGAATATATTCGTTATCAGGAAAAGGAATCACCGAGAAGCCTTTTAAAAACACAGGTCTTCGACATATCCCCTGTAGAAACGATGTCTCAGAATTATTACCCCCTCATAAAGATGTTTTTTCTTGTGTCCATGTCTTTGTACGGAATTTTTTTATCCTTTATGTTGTCGAATAAAATTTCTAATAGTTCCGGTCTCTTTTTGGCTATTACCGGATTTCTTGGGGGCTTTATTGGTTGGATTGCAGGATTATTAATATACTACATTTTGGCGATCTTGTTGCCAGAAAAAATAATCAAGTCGCAAGCGTGGTTTAGTTGTGTACTGCTTCTGATCTCTTTTTGGCCGGCGTGGGTTGGCTTATATTATCTAGCACTGAATCTCGCTACCGAAACTTATGAAATGCTTATATCTCCGTTAGTCGTGTCGCCGGAAGATGAGGTTTTTTGGTTTTCGGTGATTGGTGTCGTTGGTCTCACCGTCGCACTTAGCTGTGGCGTTCTGATCCGCAGCATTTTTCGCAATCGGCAAGCAGTCACAGAATCCCTGCAAGCTAGCGAACTGTCCGCCCCTGAAAACTAGCCTCGACGAGGCCGAAGCACGCTGGGGTAAACTCTATGCCGAAGTGGAAGGTTATGCCTGACCATAACACATTGGCTCACATTCTTTTCCAAAGTTTGCGGTCAAGTGTTCGATAGCTGATCGCCTCGGCAAGGTGAGCCGCCAGAACCGTGCCTACTCCATCGAGATCGGCAATGGTTCTGGCCACGCGCAGGATGCGGTCGTGGGCGCGCGCGGAAAGGCCCAGTTCTGTCATGGCCATTTCCATCAACTTGCGCCCTTCGGGGTTAAGCGCGGCATGCTTGCGCAGCAAGCGCCCGTTCATGCGCCCATTCACTCCAATAGTTTCGCCGCGAAATCGGTCCGTTTGCACTGTTCTGGCCCCTAACACCTGTTCACGCATGACCGCACTGGAAGAACCCTCTGCCTTTCCGGAAAGCTCCTGAAACGGCACGGCAACCACTTCCAGATGGAGATCAATCCGATCGAGCAAGGGGCCTGATATTTTACCCATATATTTTTCAATCTGCAAAGGAGAGCATTTGCAAGCGTGCCTCATATCACCCAGATAACCGCACGGGCACGGATTCATCGATGCTACCAAAACGAATTGCGCTGGAAACGTTGTAGATCTTAGTGCCCGCGCAATGGTAACCCGCCCTTCTTCAAGCGGTTGCCGCAACACTTCAAGGCTACGGCGATTGAATTCGGGCAACTCATCCAAAAACAGTATTCCATTGTGCGCCAGACTGATTTCACCGGGTGCGGGTGGACTGCCACCACCCACCATGCCGGCATCGGAAATCGTGTGGTGCGGTGAGCGGAACGGGCGAACCGTCAACAACGATTGATCCGGAGGTAATCGCCCGGTGGCACTGTAGATCCTGGTCGTTTCTAGGCTTTCAACTGTCGTCAAATTAGGCAGAATTGTAGCCAAACGTTGCGCCAGCATCGTTTTCCCTGTGCCGGGAGATCCGATCATCAGGAGGTTATGGCCGCCGGCAGCGGCAACCACCAAAGCCCGCTTGGCATATTCCTGTCCTCTGACATCTGCAAAATCGATGGCGTAACTATTCATCTGGGCAGGAGGGACTATGGCCGTGCGTGCTACAGCTTCCAGACGCAGCATTCCAGTCAGATGGCCAACAGCTTCACCAAGCCCTGAAACTCCCAACACCTCAATTCCTTCCACCACTGCCGCCTCACGCGCATTGTCGCGAGGAACCAGAAGCCCCTTTACTCCTTGGGCTGCAGCAGCCATGGCAATCGATAGGGCCCCCTTGATGGGCCTGACACTACCATCAAGAGCCAGTTCGCCGGCAAACGCAAATCCCTCCACAGCGGAAACAGGTAATTGCCCAGTCGCCACGAGCAATCCCAAGGCAATGGGAAGGTCAAAGGCCCCTGCTTCTTTTTTTTGATCGGCCGGAGCGAGATTGATGATGGTGCGGCCACGGGGTCGGTTAAAACCAAGATTAGCCATCGCACGTTCAATGCGGTGAATGCTTTCTTTTACCGCTTGTTCTGGCAACCCAACGAGAACTGTTTTGGGAATGCCACCCGTCGCATCCACTTCGACATCCACGCCAAAAGCGTCAATGCCTTGCAAACCAAACGTACGCAAACGGGCAAGCATTCGACTATCCTCTTCACCTGATTCAGGCTGGTATAGGATAATCGCTGATTAGTTCATAGGAAAGGATTGAAATCAAGCGGACAGATCATGTCCCCTGTTCAGCGGAAGGAGGCGGTTGGGCCGTCCCGAAAGCCTTGTCAACCGCTTCGAGTAGCCGCTCCATGGGAAACGGCTTGCGAAGATAATCAACCACACCCAGCAGCTCCGCATAAGCCTTATGGCGGCTACCTTCATTGGCCGTGATCATGATAAATGGTGGAGCGTCTGGCCGGTCCTTGTAATGTTCCAAAACTGGATAGCCACCCATGCGCGGCATCATCATGTCGAGGATGACCAGATCGGGCCGCACCCTATCGACCATTTCACGCGCCTGGCGACCGTCGCGTGCCTGAAGCACTTTGTGGCCTTGGCGTTCAAGGATAAGGCGCAGGCCATCGCTGAGTTCGGCGTCGTCATCAACGACCAGAATGGTTCGTTGCAGGGTCATGGGTGAGTTCCGTCCATGGATGGCAATGAATCAGGCCCCAAAGGCTCGATATCATGCACGGGGTAGGTTTCGCTACCATATCATCACTGATTGCCGGGAGCAAGCAAGCACTAAGCGTACACGACCGGCTGAGATTGGATTCTTTCATGATCGGATTACAAATTCTTGCAAGCGGAAGCGCAGCCAACTGTTCGGTTGTGGGTGACGTTAACTCTTCACTGCTGATAGACATCGGACTGGGGGTACACGAAATGCAAAACCGGCTGGCTGCTACCGGATTCGAATCCAGTTCCATCAAGGCCGCAGTGCTTACCCACACCCATACCGATCACTGGAAGCCAGCCAGCTTAAACTGGCTGGCCAAGAATGGTGCCCGATTGTGGTGCCATGCCGCCCATGTGGACCAGATTTCTCCCACCACAAAAGGCTTGGAGTCTTTATTGAATCAGGGGTTGGTGAGTTTTTTCCAAGATGGCACTCCCTTTCGCCCTATCCCGTCATGGACTTTTACCCCCATCAGGGTAAGCCACGATGCAGAACCAACATTTGGCTTTCGTATCGAGCGTGAAGCCAGTTCGGGCAGGAAAAAGGGAGCCATGGCGTACTTGGCTGACCTTGGAACCGCAACAGATTCGCTTCCCTGGGATATGCTTCACGATCTGGATGGCCTAGCCCTCGAGTCCAACCACGACCCAGACATGTTGGAATCGAGCAATAGACCACACCACCTCATTCGACGCATCCGTGGTAACAACGGGCACCTGTCCAACCAGCAATGTGGGGAAGCAGCAGCCCGGCTGGTAAGGCAATCATCCGGACGATTAAAGTCAATGGTGCTGCTGCATCTTAGCCGTGAATGCAACACAGCCCAGCTGGCTAAGGATACATCGATTAAAGCCCTCAAAGGACTAGTCGACCCAAAACATCTCCATGTGGCGGATCAAAACGCTCCCACCAAGCCAGCTATATTTACCCAGAGTTGTTAAACTTCCAGAGGATAGCCCCATGCCCACGCCCGAGCAGATTCTTGCCAAGCTTTACGAACTTCGCAAGGAATACGATGACGACCGCGAAGACCCGCACTATCTGGCGCTCCACCACTCGTTTTTGTTCATCAGCTACCAGATGGAAGCTTTCCGCAAATACGTGAAGGAGGCAGCGGAAAAAGGCGGATCAACCTAAGCCGACTGATCGACTCAATCGCCTTCAATCAGGTCAAGCTCCGGCATTATTTCATGAGTTCGTGTGGTGAGATACCGCCGGACTCCACGGAATGTGGCGAGCCGACAAACCCTATCGGCAACTTCACGCGCATCCACTAATGTGACACGCCGCAGCAACTCCTTGATAGAAGGCAATAAAGCTGAAGCCATGCTGAATCGCCTGAGCCCCAGCCCAAGTAGAGGCAAAAGGCATCTTGGTTCACCAGCCATCTCTCCACACAAGGTTACCGGAACACCGGCACGAACCGCAGCCCGAAGGATCTTGCGAATAAGTCTGAACAAAACCGGATTATAAGGCTGGCATAAATGAGCAACATTCGGATTGTCTCTGTCTGCCGCCATCAAGTACTGGGTCAAATCGTTGCTGCCTATGCTCAAAAAATCGACGTGCCGAACTATTTGCCTAATGGCGAATGCCGCCGCGGGAACCTCAACCAAAACACCAATTCGCACTTCATCGGCATGTGGCACGCCATCTTGTGTCAGTTCTGTTAGACAATTGGAAAGCATCCGCTTCAGTGTCACTATTTCCTCGACACAACTGACCATCGGAAAGAGGATGTTGACAGGCCCACCGGCAGCGGCCCGCAGTATGGCCCGAAGTTGGCGGATGAAAAGACCCGGATGCTTGCGTACCAAACGGATCGATCGAAAACCCATAAAAGGATTAGCTTCGTGCTGTCCGGCCAGCCAAGGAACCATTTTGTCCGCACCAAGGTCTATTGTTCGAATAATGACATTAGCGGATCCAAATGGCTCCATGGTGGCACGATAGGCAGCCGCCTGCTCATCTTCCTCGGGTACTGACGGATGAGTCAGGAACAGGTACTCCGTTCGGTACAAGCCAATGCCGCTGGCACCGGTGGCATGAGCCACCCTGGCATCGAGCGGATAATTGACATTCGCCAATAACGTTATTTTCTCGCCGCATGAGGTTATGGCTGGTTGGTCCCGGTTCTCCACCAACCGCCCGACCACAGACGCATATTCTCGCGCCAATTTGCGATAGGCAGCCAACGTTTCAGGCTCGGGCAGCAGGTGAACCACACCTTCCCGCCCGTCAACCGCCATGAGATTACCGGAGACGACTGAACGCATGACCCCGCGGGCACCACTCACCGCCGGTATACCAAGAGATCGAGCCAATATGGCTCCATGGCCGGTCACCCCGCCCGTTTCTGTCACGATTGCGGCAAAACGACCGCGTTCGAGGAGAAAGCCCGCCATGGATGGCAGGATTTCCTCGGCGACTAAGACAAGGGGTTCCCCCCCAATAGGGAGGGCTGGCGGAGGGTCATCTAAATGGCCGATAATTCTCTGAAAAACATCCCTAATGTCAGATATGCGCTCCGCCATCCGGGGATCACGCACACGCTGAAATATTTCGATAAATTCTTCCCGGGTACGCTCCACTGCCTCCATCGCGCCAAAAGAACCGTCAATAACAAGAGACTTGACCTTGCTGATGAGCAGGGGATCTTCCAGAAGCAACCGATGAGCACGGAAAATAGCGGCGCGTGAAGCACCTAATTCCTGACGGATTTTGCGTTCCAGGGTTTCCAGATCTGTCAGGCTCTTGCTATGCGCTTGATCCAAACGGGTAAGTTCAGCCTCGACACCTGCCGAAGCCTTGCTTGCCGATCCTGAACGACGGGACCCGGCATCAATGATATACGCTTGGCCAACGGCCACGCCGGGAGCAAGCGCGACGCCTTTAATCATGCCATCCGACATACAACAAGAGCGCCTGCAACCGCCCCGGAGATCATCAATCCGGTAAAACACGGCACAGGACACACCACTGGGCTAGTGGCCTGATCATTTTATCACCCCGCTGAAAGGCGTGCCATAACCAAGTCTGCCGACTTTCTTGAAAATGGTATGGACATGCAAGCCATCCCAAGGCAATGAGCCAACCCATGAATCAACTGCCGTGCCCGGGGGGGCCAACGCGGCTGTTGAAGGATCGAATATGACGGGGGGATCATCTATGCGACGACTTGTCGTATTAACCATTGCGAGCGGCTTGATTGCCGGATCATTACTGCAGGCTGAAGATACTGCCCCTGCCAAAAAAGGCGCATGGTTTCCAACATTCAAATCGGCTGCAAAAGCAGACGATAGCCAAAAAAATAAAGCCAAAGACGCCAAGGACAAGGAAGCCTTGGATGAAATTGAAGTTGCCAATGCGGAACGCACCGCGCGCCGAAAAAAAATCGCCGGACAGATCGATCGGGAAGAACAGGACTATTTTCGTCGTTTGGAAGTGTGCGATCGGCTGATGGACCAAGCCATCCGTGATGGCGATCAGGATCTGGTGCGCAAGCTGGAACAACTGCAGGAGCGCATCCAGCAGGTGTACGACAGCAACACCGCCTCTTTGGGAATCGCTGATCCCGCCGCTCTTGATCTGGCCATCCTCAAAGACAAGACATCCATCAACAAAACAACCACCGCCCAATTGCTGAAAGATGATAACCGCAAAAAGGGAACTCAGGCTGCAAGCCGCAAGGAGAAACCATGAATACCAAAGTCTTGTTTGTAATGGGGTGCTTGGCTTCAATGGGCACGGGTTGTATGACCGCTCCCAATCTGTCCGGGCTCATCACCACCTCAAAATCAGCCAAGGTCGACACCGCTGTAAAACAAACCGTAGCAGCCCCAGCAGAGCCTGTTAGAAAACAATTCAAGGCGGTACGGGCGGCGGATGTAACACCCGGACAAACCCGGGAAACCATTCAGGCGCTTCAGGAAGAGCTCGACGCGGCAGCCCAGTAACAATTCGCCTTATTCAGTTTTTGCGCCACTCATCTGGGCAATGGCCTGAAAGGCCAAAATCAGATCGAGTGCAGGAACCTCACAGCCATCGCGTAACACCAAATGGAATGCACTGTCTTGGATCTCCACCGAGCAAGGAGATCCGGTCACTTCAATTCCAGACTTGGTGGTCTCGAGAAGTACTATCAAATCGGGATCATCTATCGAAACAACAACCAGACTTGAACTCCAGGATTTACGCCTCGGAATTCCGGATGCCAGCCAAACGGCCCATGGCACGCGAACTGCGCGTCTGCCTTGATAAAACAAAACTCCGACACCATCCAGTTCAACCTTAATGCCGCGCAACATTCGAACAGCGACAATACCAGCACCAATACCAGACAACACCAAACAAACAACTATGGCGATGTCGATTTGAACACCGCCCCCCATCTCTTCAATAACAGCGACAATGCCAATACACGCGATGAGCGCCAAAGCGAAAAAAAACAACATCCACAAAACAAATGCCGCAAGAACGCCAAACACACGGCGGTGTGAATTCAGAAAGATTGGATTGGTACTGAGGGCCTGAATGGGGTCTGGGAGCAACGATTCGAAACGGAGCACCGTAACAGGTGATCCAAAAAGCAGTCTGTCCAAATAACGAAGGAGCCATCGCGCCAGCGAGACGACCGACAGGATCAGTTGAAGTTCCATATCGGTCGATCGCTCAATCACAAGGATCTAGGGGTAAGGCCAATGATGCCTCCCAATTATTCCTCGTCATTCATTTCAGCAAATTCAACAAGACGCTGGCTGCGTACAGGTTGACGCAGTTTCAACAAACCACGGGCTTCAATCTGCCTGATACGCTCACGGGTGATGCCATAGGTCCGAGCCACTTCTTCCAGCGTTCGGGGTTGCCCGTCCCTCAGGCCAAAGCGCAACTCAATCACTTCGCGCTCCCGCGGAGTAAGTGAACGCAAAACTTCGGCAATACGGTCCCGCAACAGGTGCTGGTCAACTGCCATGCCAGGGTTTGTGGCCGATGGATCGTCCAAGAAATCTTCGAGTGCCCGTTCGCCATCACCACCCATGGGTTCATGGAGGCTCACAGGATGCCGAGCAACAACACGCAGCGAATGGGTTTCCTCTGCACTGACACCCAAAACAGCGGCAATTTCCTCGACTGTCGGTTCACGGCCCTCTTTGGCTGACAGTTCACCGCGAATTCGCTCCACCGCGGCGAGAGTTCCTACCTGATGGCAAGGCACGCGGATGGTACGGGCATGATCTGCCAGTGCCCGGGTAATTCCCTGACGAATCCACCACGTTGCGTAGGTACCAAACTTGTAACCCAAGCGGTGTTCGTACTTGTCCACTGCGCGCATCAGACCGCGGTTTCCTTCCTGAATCAGGTCGGAAAAAGGCAGTCCGCGGCTTCGGTAGCGTTTGGCAATTGAAACCACCAAGCGCAAATTGCCTTCCGCAAGGTCCTTTCGGGCCCGCTGGTAATCGCGACGACGCTTCAAAGTTACTGCAGCCAGTGAAGCGGCACGTTCGGCGGGCACTCTCATATCCAGAAGCAGATCGCGCAGTTCCTTCACAGCCTTGGTTCGTCGATCACGATCAACCACTGAGCGCCCTGTCATATCACTGGCTACTTCAAGGTCACGGATCTGTGCCGAGCGAATGATGAATTCATCTGTCCAACGATCGAGCATGTCGATGCGAGGAGAAAGCTCTTCCACCA
>Ga0255132_1000179_pt1 | contig 24749 bp, 16 predicted proteins | sample Law_Law_RepA_8d_FD_188551 | JGI IMG/M metagenome (GOLD analysis project Ga0255132, IMG submission 188551) | Freshwater microbial communities from St. Lawrence River, New York, United States - Law_Law_RepA_8d | ecosystem: Environmental > Aquatic > Freshwater > River | place: USA: New York...
ACCAGCACCGCCTCCAGTAGGCATTTCCGATAGTGCCAACAGGGCCGCCAATCTTACTTGGGCATCGGAGTCTTCACAGATGCGGGCATCCAAAATCGCTGCCCTGCCTTTTTCAGTGCGCGGCAGCACCTGAATGGCTGCGCGGCGAACACCGGCACTCGGGTGGCCAAGCGCTTTGACCACAGCAGCGGAGTCCGTGGCGTTACTACTGACAGCACCAAGTCCCTGCAGCGTCCAAAGGGCATGCATCGCGCCTGGAGCAAGGCCAATCGAATCGGTTCGGGCCGATTCCAGCAAGCTGAACAAGGCAGGCACCACATCCAGCTTTTTCCGTTCCACCAGCAACCGCTGCGCGTGGCGGCGCCAAAACATGTTGTCGTTCGCCAAACCCTTCAACAACGTTTCCGGATCGCTTGGATCCAGAACAACCTGAGCTGGTTCAGGCGATCCTTTCGGTACCATGCGGTAGATGCGACCGTGTTTCTTGTCGCGCAGTGGAGTTTCGTAGGCATTTCCTTTGCCCGTTGTGAAACCAGCAGGCGTGGGATTGTGCTGAACAATGTAATTGTACCAATCGACGACCCACACACACCCATCCGGGCCAACTTCAGCCACGATGGGAGCAGTCCATTCATCGTCGCTGGCGAGAATATTCCAGCCATAACGAGCTTTAAATCCTGCCCCTGTTGGCTCCAGCTCATAGGTGGCTGTCAGGTGACCTGTGGGATCTGACACAAAAGCGGTTTTGTTCCAGTACCGCTGTGGCAATCGGCGCGCCGTGTACAGAGCATGACCGGCGGCAGAGGTGAACTGCCCGTGCCAATCGACTTGACGGATCTTGTCGGTGGCTGGTTGGTATTTCGCATCCGGGGCGATGTTTTCTAGAACCGTACTGGTCCATCCTCGCACGGCCTCATAATTGCGGTTGGGGATAGGCAAGAAAACAGTAGGGCAACCGTTGGCAGTGGAACCGAACAGTAATCCCTCTTCCGAAAACCCAACGCCCCATGAATTGTTCGATGTGTTGCGGAGGAACTCGATATCGGAACCATCGGGCTTGAACCGATAAAATCCGGTGCGGAACGATCGTTTTTGTCCACCAACCATGCCTTCGAATCCAGCGTAGCCCACCATGCCGTAAAACCAGTTATCAGGCCCGTAATTAAGATTGCTGGGCCCTGCATGGGTATCGCCCGTGGACCAACCATCGAGCAGCACCGTGCGTTCGTCGGCGCGGCCATCGCCATTGGTGTCACGGAGAAACAGTGTCTGGGGGGCTTGGTGGACAATCACGCCACCGTTGCTGAAGGCGATACTGGTCGGAATACTCAGATTTTCGGCAAAAACCGTGGTTTTGTCGGCCTTACCGTCGCCATTCGTGTCTTCGATTACCACGATCTTGTCGCGCCCTTTTCCCGGCGGCTGAAGTTCATTGGGATAATCAACGGTGCAACAAACCCACAAGCGGCCTTTATGGTCCCAGTTCATGGCAATCGGCTTACCAGGAATCTGGTCCTCGGTGGCAAACAACCTAGGCTCCAGATCGGAAGGATGAATCAAATGTTTGCCAGATTCTGCTGGTTCCAGCGGTTTCTGCATCCGACCGATCGGTTCCGTGGTGGAACCTGAATTCCTAGTGGCAGGGTAAAACGGCACACGGGCAGGTTGAAACTCAAACGGTTTCACATCTTTGGATGGCCCAACCATTGTGGGGGGTGATTCGGGAGCAGGCACAGCGGCTGCCGCCTGTTCGAAGCTGGCGCCTGCAGCCCAACGGATGCCGCGTTCCACAAGTGTTAGAAAACCCGGTTGCCCGAAGGTGCGCTGGTCGTGGCCCCAAGCCGTGTAAAACACACGCCCCTTACCCTGCTCGCGGATCCAGGTCCACGGCTCACGGCCATCGCCTTCGGCGCGCGTCTCAAGGACAATGCGCCCCTTAGGGTTATGCTTCTCGTGAACGTATGTCTCGTCCCAGCTCTCGAATGGAACCAAACCCTTAAGCAAGGGATGGTCAGCAACTGGGTCTACCTTGAACGTGCCTGTGCCATGCCTCTTGAACTGGGCTCCCACCAAATTGATGTAGGCGGGTGAATTCAGAAAACAGTAACTGGCACAATGAAGCGGCACAAATCCGCCACCAGCCTCGACCCAGCCCAGCAGGTTTTTTTCCTGCTCCGCCGTGATTTTTGGATGATTGGCATAAACAACCAAAACCTTGAAACGGGAGAGCACCTTGGGATCGAGTGCGTCGAGAGACTCCGTGTACTCAAGCTGAATGCCGTGGCGCGCCATTGCTGGCTGCAACTGCCTGAATCGATCCGACGGGCGATGGTGCCCCTGATCGCCTAAAAACAAACCTTTGATCGGCTCGGCAGCAGGTGCGGACCATGACAGTAGTGCCAACAAACAAGACAACATGGGGGAGAGCCCTCTTAATGATTTATTGGAGTTTATCGATCGGTAGGTTGGATGCTACTCAAAACCTGCAGCGCATCCGCATTTGGAACATGCTTTCAACCACTACGCATGCCAGCTTCCTGCTGAGTCAGACAGTGAATGGTTCCCAAACCCCATACTAGGTCCACAGCATGGATTCCCACCACTTCCCGACTTGGGAAAAGGTCCGCCAAAATTCCCATGGCCAACCTGTCTGCCGAATCGTTGAACGTGGGAACCAGAACCGCATGATTGGCGATATAGAAGTTGGCATAACTGGCGGGCAACCGCTGACCGTCGAAAAACAACGGCTGGGGCATGGGCAAACGCACAACATCCAGCCGATGGCCATCCGCGTCGGTCATGCTGGCTAATCGTTCCAGATTTTCTCTTAGCGGTAAGTGGTTGGGATCAGCGGAATTGGGTTCTTCAACACACACAACCCTGCCATGGCCAACAAAACGAGCCAGGTCATCCACATGACCATGGGTATCGTCGCCGGCAATCCCGCAGTTAAGCCACAGGACCTTGCGAATACCAAGCTGGGAACCAAGAACCTGTTCGTAATCCACCCGGGTCATTCCCGGGTTCCGCTCTTGCACCGCTGAAAGGAGACATTCCTCAGTAGTAAGCAAAGTTCCAGCGCCATCCACATCGATGGCGCCCCCTTCCAGCACAACCCGTTTGCCGCCATGCTTTGGGGCCACCATCGGCAAACCTGTGAATTGGGCCATGACCTCGCCCATGCGCGCATCGCGTTTGCAGTTGGGGTACTTGGCCCAACCATTGAACCGCCAGTTCACCAGCGAACGCGATCCGTCGCCCTGCCACACCGTTGCCGCACCCGAGTCGCGCAACCAGACTCTGTCGGTGGGAGCAGGGATAAGATCGATGACAGAGATGTCTGCGCCGGCACGCAGCAACGTCTGCTTCACTTGGTCTGCTTTTGCCTCAGGCACAACCACGCGCACGCGCTCTCCGCGCGCCAAGTGCCTGATAATTTCACACCAAACCCATGGCACAGGTTCAAACTTGCCGGGCCAATCTGCCTTTTGGTGGGGCCATGCCACCCAAGTTCCGGCATGATGCTCCCACTCAGCTGGCATGACAGCAGACATCCGTTCCATCTCCCGAAAACATGAAGTATAGTTCAAAGCTTGATCATTTGCCGGGCGAGACCGGCGCTTTGGGCGAGGCCCCATGAACTACTTGGCGCCGTTTGCCTTACGCAACGGCCACACGCAGACACTCATGGCGCACCTTTTGGCGGGACCAGCCCCCACTTTGCCGGCCGATAGGCATCGTATTGTTCTGGCAGACGGTGACGCCCAAGTGCTTCACGACAGTATTCCAACCGGTTGGTGCCCTGGTGCCCCGGTCGCTGTCATCGTGCACGGTCTGACAGGTTCGCACAAGTCTCCCATGGTGGCCAGAATTGCCCGAAAACTATACAGCCAAGGCATCCGGGTCGGCCGTATCGACCTTCGTGGCGCGGGTGCGGGTTTTTCCCTAGCACGCAAACTTTACCATGTCGGACGATCCGACGACCTAGGTGCTGCCTGCCAATTATTGGCCAATAGCTCCCCCGGCTCACCCATGCTCCTTGTTGGGCTTTCGCTGGGAGCCAACATAGTTCTGAAACTTGCGGCAGAAAATGCGGGAGTGAAGCTGCCCTTGGCCGGAGTCTGGGTTGCCTGCCCTCCTGTAAATCCAGGCCTGTGCGTGGCGAAACTTGAACGCCAGACAGGGCGTATCTACGACCGGAACTTTGTAAAAGCATTGGTCTCGGACTGGCGTGCCCGCAAACAACTGTTCCCGGATCTGCCCGATTTGTTTCTCAAACCTTCAATGTCGCTGCGAGATTACGACGCGGCAGTGACCGCACCCATCAATGGCTACCGCGATGTTGAACACTACTACGATGCCAACACAACCACGCACCTGATCCCAACTATAAAAACGCCAACAACCATCGTGGCATGCGAAGACGACCCCGTGGTGGATGTCGGCCCTCTCCGGGATTTGCAGATCCAATTAGGAAAAGATCACCCCACACGCATTGTGCTGAACCGCCATGGTGGGCATCTTGGTTTTCTTGACATGCGCGTGGGAGGTCTACGCAGCCGGGTAGACGATGCCGTGGCACTGTGGGCCAAAGAAATATTGGGTCCACCGCCTTACTGCACAAGCACCAATTGCCAGCGCCAGACCCCCTGATTCGGCACAAACGCTTATTAACGATCCAAATTGCCCGGAATCTCGCCGCCTGAACGCGTGACCAAGCCAGCCACCGTTGCGATGGATATGCGCTGTCCAAGGAACACCACACGTCCGTCGGCCAACAGAAAGTTGCCTCCGCCCGTGTGAAAACTGTAAAATTCAAAGGCATTCGTCACGTTCATGGCAATAGGGCCTCCCAAAGTTCCATCAGGATTGCAACCATCCAGATTGGTCTCCGGATAAGGGCCGGCCCATCCCGCTGCACCGTAATCTCCACCCGCCAGTTTCCCGTTCAGCATGGCGACAGGCATAGCCGCGTCCTCCCCCAGCATCAGTGTGTTGGATAAGCCGTCGGTCACCTCAGCCAAGCGCACCCCAACGGATGGTGCCTGCGGGTTATAAAAAATGCCAAGATTCTGCCCCGGTATCGTTACCAATCCCATCTGTACCAAAACGCTATCCACATCTCGCATGGGCGTATAATCGATCGCCGCATATTCTTTACCATCCGGCGCGGTATTGGGCCCGGAACGGCCAACACCCACGGAAGGGCAGAGAAATCCACCGATTTTTATCGTTGCAGCTTGCACATTGGCAGCATCATTCCAAGTTCTGGTCCGGTTGTACTGCCTGTAAAGTGCTTCCTGCTCCAACCAAGGCAACAAGCGTGTTGGCCAATGCACATCGCTAGTCTGTGCTGGATCCTTCCCCCAAAGAGGAGGAAACGCACCGTTGGCACCTTCATAATTCAAAAGAGCAAGTCCCACTTGCTTCAGGTTGTTGGCACATGTCAAGCGATTTGCGGCCTCACGCACCTTTTGCACAGCGGGAACGAGTAGCCCTATAAGAACAGCAATGATGGCGATAACCACCAGCAGTTCAATCAGCGTGAAGGCGTTGCGAGGGGTTGAGGGCGCACTCCATGACATTTTCATGGTTTTTCCAAATTTAATGCACGAAATCGAACCGCCACCCACACTCATATTATGTCGGTGTGCTTGCTGGAGGTGTTTTTGACCATGGATCTGCGCAAAGTTCTCGACTATCTGGAAGACCGACTTGAACCCGCCGAAGTGGCTGAAGTGGGCGCGTTATTGCGCCAGCGTCCCGAAGGGCGGGCTTTGCTAGAGCGCATCCAAGTACATCAGGCCCATCTGGCTGGGGCACCCGAAACATCGACCATCGATGCCAACCTGATTGCAGCCTATCTCGACGGAGTCTTGTCGGAAGAAACCGTCCGCGATCTGGAGCGGCAAACGCAGCACGACAATTTCCTTCTTGTGGAAATCGTAGGAGCACATGCTTGTCTGCCATTGAATGAATCTCCCACCAATGGCATCGCTTGGGGCGAATCCGAAGGGCTGAACATAGCTCGACTGCTGCGGGCAGCGGGACAACGCAATATATCCCGCTCCGTCTCAAACGCTTCACCAGCTCGACCCGCTGCCCTTCCTTCCAAACCTGTAGGGCGCAAACGCTTGAACGGAATTTTGATAGCTATTGGGATTGGAGCCATCCTGCTGCTTCTCAGTTGGGCCGGATTTGTTTGGGAAACAGGTAGTGGTACAGAAAGCGAAACCACCAAAACAGATAAAACCATTGTGATAGCAGAGGCCAAACCCCAACCAAAGGAGCAGATACTGCCTCCCCCCGTTATTATTCCAGCCGCCCCTGAACCCCGCATGCCGGAACCACTTCCGGTTGCACCGGCGCCTGCCGCAGCGATAGCGCTTCGTCCACAACTACCTGTTCCTGTTGCTGCAGACACAACAACCCGCCAGCGAGCCTGTACCGTTTCTAAAGTTGGCGGAGCCTTGCTGGCAAAATCATCTGAAAATGGCGCTTGGAAACGGCTGCCAGCAGGAGCAGACGTTTCCACTTTGGACCACTTGATGGCCCCACCGGGGTTTGCTCCTGAACTGGAATTGCCGGGCGGAGCCAAACTAATCATGTGGGGCAATCTGCCAGAAGCCTCAGGCAACCCGATGGTACAAGAATGCGAAGTACGGCTTCACACACCGGCCCGAGGGGTTTTAGCTGATTTTGAAATACAGGAGGGACGCGTTTACCTGCGCAGCGGTCCTACTCAGAATGAATGCGTATTCCACGCTCGCTTTGCCGGGGAAAGCTGGGAAATCCGCCTGAATGGTCCCAATAGCGAAGCCTTGCTGGAAAAAGTCCCACTGCCTACCAGCGAAGAATCGTGGCTTCAGGGAACACCTGTGGGCTCAGATGCGGTTCTCGCAGCCATTCGCGGAAGTGTGCACGTGGTGGTGGATCAGGTCCGTGAAATCGCGTTGGACGGAATTCCCGCTGACCGAGTTTTCATCACTTGGAACAGCCTGAGGGGAACCGTGAATGGGCCTTTTGCAAATCGAGCCGATGAGCCACTGTGGCATGCGGATGGAGCCCGTTCGCCCAAGGAAAGACAAGCCTACTTGGCGGCATTCAAGGAACTCGACAAGGCTCTGATGCCCGGCGTGCATCCTTCAGTCGCCCTCGACAATATTGTCAATCGTGCCACCGCAACATCTGCGGCGCGGTTTGCCGCCCTCTTTGCAATGGGATGCCTCGGTGACTACAACCGGTTGATGGGAGAAATGCTCGATGAGCAGGCTCCCGAGGAGCGACGGCAAGCGGCGGCAGGGTCTCTGAGGCATTGGATCAGCGAGTCAACAGATCGTTCACGGCTGATGCATGATCCCAACACGGAATCGGGTTACTTGGTGACCAAGCGGGACATGACTCCCCAAGAGGCCGCTTACTTGGTGCGACTACTGTTGCCAATGGACGAGACTCAAGCCAATGATCGCACTGTTCTGCGGGCTCTGGTTGCCGATCTGTCTCACCCCCGCATGGCTATTCGGGTAGCAGCCCAGCATGCGCTCACAGATTTAGCTGTGGGACCATTTATTCACAAAAGCCCTGTGATATATAACAGCAAGGGATCGGAAGCATCGTGGCGACTTAGTCAATCGGCGTGGAAAAGATTGGTCGACGAAGGCAAGATTCCGGGAAAACCAACAGGCCCCTGACTGATCAAGGTGCCATTACTGGAACATCCAGAGAAACAGGTGTTAGGTTGTTCGGAACCACACCCCGCATGACACCGCGTGCTCTGGCTGGTTGGTCATCCGCCAACCAAGCAAGCCCTTGGAAAAACATCTGCAACTGAGCCACGAATTGGTCGAGCAGCTTGGGAGCAGATGCCCCCAGCAAGCGTGCGACAACGGCCGCGGCTTTGCCATCTGTTTTGAGATATAAGTGGTACTGATGCCTGACTGCTGATTCGCCATCGCCATCGCGTCCGCCACGGTATCGGGCCACAAGCACTGCCTGAAAACTATTGGCGGGGACAAGCGCAGCAGCCCTGACTTTGCCCTCGGCAAACCAGACACGCATGCCGTTTTCACGGTGAACAAGACGCCAATTCACATATCCATAATCCGTGTCTGACCAAGAAAAAACGTCTGGTTCAACCTTGGTGATGGGAACGCACCTGGCCCCCAATTGGCGCCACATGTTTGATGTTTTGTCAGGATTATCGAGCAACCACGTATAAAGATCGGGCTGGCAGCCAAATGTCTCGACAATTCCACCACGCGCAAGCGTGGGCTGCTCGACAACTATGCGCATGCGTTCACGCACATTATCCGGGAATTGATCGTACGCTAGCCGCAAAGGGGGCAATTGATCTGGACCACGCAACTGGCCGGCGGGAACAAGTGGCTCTGCCTGAGCATGGCAAGGCAATGAACAGGCTGCCAAGCCTATCATCGCAACCGCAGCCAAGGCTACCCATTTTATGCACATTTCCGGGTCCGCCTCCTGTTCACCTATACTTCATCGAACTGCTGACACACCCCTCATGAGGATTTTTCCGCCGACGCCGACATCCGCGTTTGCTAAGACATAAGTACCGAAAGCAACAGGGGATACCGAACATGAATATTTTGGTAGTTGGAACGCGGAATGCCAAAAAACGATTGGAGATCATCGCGGCTTTGGCCGGGTGGCCCCTAAGCGTTCTCGATCTAAGCTCATTCCCAGATGCCCCGGAGGTGGTTGAAGACCGCGACACATTCGAAGGCAATGCCGCCAAGAAAGCCGAAGAGCTAGCGCGGGCGCTGGGCCATTGGGTTCTGGGTGAGGATAGCGGATTGGTGGTACCGGCATTGGCAGGCGCGCCGGGCGTCTGGTCAGCCCGATATGCCGGCCCACAGCACAATGACGACGACAACAATGCCAAACTGCTGACAGACATGGCAGGGGTGAGAGACCGCCGGGGCCACTATGTAACCTGTGCCGCGCTCGCTAATCCCCAGGGAGTGGTCGTGGCATCGGTACGCGGAGAATGCCACGGAACCATCTTGAAAGAATCCCGTGGGGCAGGTGGATTCGGTTACGATCCCTACTTTTTCCTGCCCGAATACCACAAAACCTTTGGCGAGCTTTCTGCCGCGGTCAAGCAAGCCATCAGCCACAGGGCTAGGGCCTTGGAAAAGCTGCGGCTGATGCTGCCTCGTGTTATGGGGTAGTTTTTGGCTTCTCACCCGGGAATTGCTTCCAGTACCGTTCCCGGAACGAGTTCACCGCTGGCCCTTTGACAGATTCATTCACCAGGCTGGGTTGCACAGAATCCCACCATTGGTCGTAAAACGCCTCCATCACTGCTACCTGATCTGGATGGCGCGCTGCCAAATTGGTGGTCTCGCCGGGATCTGCCTGAACATCGAACAGCAACCACCCCTTCTTCCCCCTGACATCCGGGCTCACCAGATGCCAGCGAGTCGACCTTACCGAGCACATGGCGTATTTGTAATCGGCAGCTTTACCAGCAGGCCATCGCCCCATGTGTGTCACCAGATGCCTGTCAGGCCATGGTGCCTGGGGATCGCGCAATAAAGGCAATAGGCTCCGGCCCTCCACCTGTGAAGATACCGGACCTGCGAGTTTCACCCCCGCAATATCCGCCATAGTGGGAAAAACATCCACATGGGCCGCATGTGCTTTGATATCTCCGGGTTCGAGTGTGCCTGGCCACCGCCAAAAGCTAGATGCCCTAGTCCCGCCCAGCCAAGCTGTTACTTTCTGTCCGCGCATGCCAGCATTGAAAATTTTGCATCCAACTGTGCCGCCATTGTCGTTCATGAACACCACCAGTGTGTCACGCTCACGACCCGAAGCCTTGATACGTTCGAGCAATCGGCCGATGTTATCGTCGATATTGGCGATCATGCCGAAAAACTTGGCGACATCGGGAGGCACCAGTCCTGCATAGCGAGCTTCGTCTTTAGGCATAACGTCGAGAGGGGCATGGGGAGCATTGGTGGCAATCCAGCAGAAAAACGGCTTGGAACCGCCCTTGTCCATCCAATCCATAGCGCGATTGAAGAACACGTCGGTGCAGTAGCCGCTAGTCTTTTCAAAATGATCATTGTGCCAGATTGCCGGATTGAAATAACTGTTCCCCGGGGCATCGCCACAAGAACCGGGATACGTTTGGCCGATACCTCCTGCTCCATGAATGAAAACTTCACCGAAGCCCCGTTTTCCAGGCAGATAAGCATCTTCATCACCCAGATGCCATTTTCCGAAAATACCCGTGCGATAACCAGCATTCCCTAGCACATCAGCTATTGTGATGGCAGAAGGAGCAAGCCGTTCACGTTCAGAAATAGTATGTGTTATACCGTTTTTGAATTCATGCCGGCCAGTCATAAGAGCGGAACGGGTTGGGGCACACGTTGGACTGACATGAAAATCGAGAAACCGCCTCGATTCCGCGCGCAATCGGTCGAGGTGAGGAGTCTTCAATACCGGGTTCCCATGGGCCCCGATGTCGCCATAACCTTGATCATCGGTAAGCACCACCACAATATTGGGTGGAGCACCAGCCAGCGAGGCGACGACGGCCAATAATTGCATGAACATTATTCAATTCCTTCGCAGGTTCACAGCTTGTCGGGAATGACAAAGGAACCGCGTCCTTTGCGTCCCAACAGTCCATTGGCTTCAGGGTCACCCACTACAGATTCCGTAGATCCGTCGTAGCGCAACGGCCTGCCAAGTCTGCAAGCAAGATTGCCCAGATGAGCGAGTGTCGTCGAGCGGTGGCCTTCGAGGATCTCGCATGCCGGCTTACCACGTCCCTGACATGCGGCAATGAAGTTTTCGATATGCGGGCTGTCGCTGAACTGGGCTTTCTTTTCAAAGGCGATCTTGTTGCCCTTCTCCACAACCTTCCACCCACCGCGGCCCAATACCAAGTACCCTTGGGTGCCATAAAACACAACGCCGTTTTCGTACCCCTCCATGTGGTAGGGTGTCCACAACTTCTGGTCATAGACCAGCACCTTGTCGGCCTTGGGGAAATGAAAAGACACCGTCTGGGTATCGGGCGTTTCCTGTGTGTCGCCCTTGAAAAAAACCTTGGTGCCAAATCCACTTACAGTTTCGGGCGCTTCAACACCCAAACCCCATCTGGCAATATCGATATCGTGAACACCGTCGTTTCCCATGTCTCCGGTACCGTAGTCCCAGTACCACCGCCACCCATAGCTGTAGCGGTTGGAATTGAACGGGCGTTCCGGAGCCGGGCCTTGCCAAATATCCCAGTCCAAAGAGGCGGGCGCTTTGCCATCCGCCACAGCGTTCACACGTCGTCGCAACTGACTATTGAAGGCGCGCGCCATGTGCACAGTGCCGAGTTTACCACTTTGCACATAAGCAATAGCCTCGATCATGTGCGGGGCGCTGCGGCTCTGTGTGCCGGTTTGTACAACACGATTAAAGCGACGGGCCGCATCCACCATCCGCCGCCCCTCAACTATATTGTGGGAGACAGGCTTTTCCACATACACATGCTTACCCGCCTGGCAGCCCCAGATCGTGCCCAGCGCATGCCAGTGGTCTGGAGTAGCCACCACAATGGCATCGACTGTTTTATTCTCCAGAAGTTTGCGGATGTCTTGCACGCACTCTGGCGAACGCCCCTGCTGAAGGCTGGCCACTTGCTTGCCAATGGCGCCAAAATATTCCGTATTCACATCACACAAATGTGTTATTTGGCAATGGGCAGATCCGGCAAACGTTGAAATCAGTGATCGCCCCCGCCCGCGAATACCTACCACGGCAACATTCAGCCGGCCCGATGGGGCCGCCTTTCCTGGCATAGGCGCAAGGATGGTCACGGCAGCGGTGCCTATGGCTGCCAGCGTTCGGCGTCGGTTCATATTGCTTATCTTCCTGCAAGGAATCCGGTGCGGGCGGTATGAGTCTACGCCAAAGAGCGAACGCTGCAAGACATTGGTGCGCCATTATGCGAAACGCCCGGCAATTAGCCGGGCGCTTCTGATTCTGTGAAAAATTGCAGATATCAGTTGCCGCTAACCTTCCACCCCTTCACAAAATTGATGCAAGCGGTGATTTCAGGCAGCGATTTCTCCCAGTTGTGCTCGTATTCGATGCTCACAGGCCCATCCATCTTTTGACGGGCAAACTCCCTCAACACTGCTGAAATGTCAGCATTGCCGGTGCCAAACGGCACATCGTGCTTTTTTTCACCAAGGTCCTTCAGGTGGCTGCTCACAACCCGGCCTTCGAGAATTTTCAAACAGTCTACCGGATTCAGACCCGAGCGAATCCAGTGACCCGTATCAGCGCAGGCACCCATGCGACTGTCGCGGGACTTAACCTGATCAAGAACCCAGTTCGGATCCCAATGCTTGTAGTTGGGATCGTTGGCGCGCTTGGGGTGATTGTGAATGCCCACCTTGATATCGAATTCTTTTACCAGTTTTTCGATGGTATCGAAAGCATCGGCAGATGGTTCTGAGTTGATCACCCGAATGCCCATATCCTTGGCAAATTCAAATACTTTACGGCTTTCAGCTTCGTTCTTTGGAAGACCAACCACGCCGTAGGCAACAACCATCAAACCGTGCTTGGCCAACTTTTCTTTCACCTTGGCGCGCAGTTCCACAGGTGCGCTATGGCTGAAAGCAACGGGTTCATCGGCAGATAACTTCTGGCCGGGGTAAAACTCGATCACTCGCCCGCCAGCCTGCGCGGTCTTTTCAATCGCTTCATAGAGCGTGAAAAGGCGGAATGAATAAGCCTGACAACCAATCGCCACACCGTTGATTCGGTTGCTGGCTGGGATTGGCTCGGCAGCGGTAAGGAACGTGGCGGTGAACACCAGCGTTGCGAAAGCGGCACACAGTCGCATTAAACAATCTCCATGAAACAGCGGAACAAAACACCTAAAAAAACCGGGCAGCCTGGTGGTCTTTCTGGAACCTTCAGGCTGCCCGGCAGAATACTTGTTGGCAGGGAATCACTCAAACCGTTCGATCAAAATGGCAGAGGTATCGTCGTGCCGACCTGATCCACGGGTGAACGAATTCGAATCGTCGAACAACGCCCGAAGGGCTAGATCGATAGGCTTATCGAGACTGTTTTTCATCGTCTCAATCACGCCCTTCACACCGAATTCTTCGTGCCGTCCGGCTGATTCAGGGAATGCTTCAATCAGACCGTCTGTGTAGATCAGCAAACGGCTTTGGGGTGGAATCACAAATTTGTGTTCCATGTATTCCGCTGTATCGTCGATACCCAGCGGAACGCCACCGATATCCTCGTCGGCAACAGCGTGAATTTCGCCGGTGATCATGTTTTGAATGATGGGTGGCGGATGGCCTGCCGAGCACCAGTAGAATTCGTTCGTGTCAGCCAGAAGAATACCGTAGACCAGCGTGATAAATCCGCCGTCAGAGTTCACCACCGTCTGCGAGCAGAGATTGCGATTAACCATCGCAACGAAATCTGCCGGACTAAGGTGCTTGTCGTCCCGTAACATGCGCACCAAGGTGTGCATGGTAATGACCGACATACAGGCCTTCATACCGTGGCCCGAGGCGTCGCCCACTAGAACAACAAATCGATCTTTCGCAAGGGTGAAGAGGTCGTAGTAGTCACCACCCGCCATGGTGACAGGTTGGCCACCAATCACGCGGACCTGTGAAGGCTCGTAGCAGGCCACTACGCGATATCCCGTTGGAGGATTCACATCCTTGGGGATCATCGTTTCTTGAAGCTTGCGAACCGATTCGACTTCTTCACGCAGTTTACCCGCAATGGTTTGCTCGCGTTCAGCACGCACCCACTCGGTTACGCTTTCCAGCATGGCTGCAAGTAGGAAGAGAAAATCACCATTCTTGTCGCGAAGGATGTAACTTTTCATCCCGCCGACCATGAACCGGGCCAGCCTATAGATGTCGTCAGGGTTGCAACCGCAAATAATCGGAACTTCCGGACGCAATGCACGGCATTTACGGAACAGGTTGTGAGACGCATCGATATCGGGTAAACGGACCGACAATACCATTACTTCCCAGCCACCTTCGCCGCTAAACGCATTGAAAGCTTCTTCTGGGTCGGTGGTCGTCAGAAGGTAGTTGTCGTCATTTGTTAAATAAAGAGACATCAGGTCGATCTGTTCCAGATCGTCCCAAGCAACAAGGATTTTCAACGGTCGAACCCCTCCGCGATGATGAATGATGATGAAAACATCCCATCGGTTCTATTCAGAATAGAACCTCAAGGCGCGAAATCTACCCTCATCCAAGGCCGAGCAAATAAATAATGTATGAAGCGGCCTTACGATGATCGCGACCGTGAGGAATCCCCCAACGGTCACGCAAGACTCTCAGTCTATCAGACCGTGACTCACAGCGTGAAAGTTCCCTGTGTCAGTCGTTTTTCATAATTCAACAGGGTCGAATAAATCTGATCAGGGCTTCCACCAACGGTCCAGAATTCCATCCAAACGGGCCGCTACGTTCATATGGCTTTTATTCAGGTTCGATTCTTCAAACGCATCTATATCCAACTGGTACAGCTCCGGGCCAAGACCACGCCCAGGCTTGTTCTCTCGATTCACGGTTACCGGATTGGAAACAATGCGCTTGAAGTTCCCGTCCACTACCCACCGGTATGTCCAGCTGGCAGATGGCCGATCAATATCTACCGAATCGTGAAGATAGCACGAACCCATCACGGGGCCATGATTAGCCAACGCTTGATCGCTTAACAAATCGACACCCGACATCCCCTCTGGAACCGACACACCACAAGCCTTGAGAATTGTAGGTGCTAGGTCAATAGTGGACACAGGTGTCTGAATCTTGCTTGCACCCATTTTGCTCGGCCATCGAACCATGATGGGAGTGCGCAAACCGCCGTCATATTGCGACTGCTTGCTATCTAGACGGTAACCAGGTCCCTTAGGATCCTGAATCCAACCGTTGTCCGTGACATATACAACGATCGTATTTTCCTTAAGCCCCTTATTGTCGAGGTGGCCCAGTAGTTGACCACAGGTTTCATCAAACCAAGCACACATGGCAAGATAGCGCGCTTCATGAATGGACGCCGCCGTAGCCCTATGCGCGGCCAAGAACCGTTCGGGCGGATTATGTGGGGAGTGGGGCATCATGGGTGCATACCAGACAAAGAAAGGCGCTCCGTCCGCCTGACTACGATCCATGAAACGCGTGATTGGTTCAAGCGTTTTACGACCTATTTCCAATCCGGTATCACCATGTCTACCACCGCGCGCAGGATCACCATGGCTCATCCCGTCGGTGAATCCCCCCGTGCGAAACGATCCACCCCACCACTTTCCTGCCTGAAACGAACGGTACCCCCGCGCACCCAACAAAGCCGGGATGCGCGGTTGTTCTGCAAGAAAGCCGTTCAGTCGATTGATCTGGGCCAAAAAACCAGCATCTTGGTAGCGGTTTGCCTTGGGAATACCCACAGGCGAGGGTGGCTCATTCCCCGTGATTTTGGTTTGGTGCGGGTAACGCCCCGTAAGGATTGCTGCCAGCGATGGGCAGCAAAGGCTGCTAGTGGCATAACCACGCGGAAAAACGCGCGACTCGGAAGCCAGCTTGTCAAGATGTGGAGTTTTTACCGATTTATGCCCCATAAAACCGTAATCGGTCCATCCTTGGTCATCCGAGATGATCAAGAGAACATTAGGGCGCGTAACGTCTGGTGCCGCGCAGGCTGCCAGTGCCAACAACCACAGCGCGTGCATTTTATTCCTTCCGGCCGGCAGAGCTCTGCCACTCGAGGCCCAGCGCCGTCAGTCTGTCGCGCTTGGCCAGAATAGCCCAAGGACTGCCTGCGGTTTCCTTGCCCAGCTTTTCAAAACCAGTACCAGCCGATTTGGCCAACTGCTGCCCCTTGCGATCGCCACGCAATTTAACACTGCTGGCAAGCCGCCATCCATTATGATTTTTCTCAAGCGGGGGGAACTCTTTGCGAATTGAACCCAAAACTGTCTGGTATTCAAGAATATAAGCAATTTGAGATTCAATCCTACTGATCATGTACCGGTAGTTGGCTTGCCAACGCTTGGTTTCTTTGAGACTTTCCTTTTTCATCTCATCGGTTGTCAGGTTTTCAAGATCCTCTTCCAGAACAAGATAAACACCTGCAACATCTTGTTGATTTTTCAAAACATCTGCTTTAAATCTGTTTTCCTCGGCCGGCTTGCCGTAGTAATCGACCAAGGCGTCGAGGCTTTTTTTATTGCGGCCACGTGCTTCAAGCACCTTTGCCTTAATGTTGGCAGGTGGTTCAGCATTGCTTACAGCCCAAAGGTTTACACGCGCATTTCTTACCGCCTTGCGTAATTCAGTGTCTTCGCCTTCCGCAGCAATGGCATATTCTTTGACGATTTCGTTGGGAATGGGTGGTAGCAGTTCCACACGCAGGGCGCGGTCTTCATGCCCCTGCTTGATGGGGGGAGTGGAGATCTCCTTGAACACCTCGTTCATCAATGCAACACTGGCGGGATCGGGTTTGGTGGCCGCAGCGGCCTGCACCTTATCGGGCATTGGTTCTTCAGGATCCACTGCCCCAACACTAACAGGACCTTTACCAAACACCGCGCTCACCATTACGGCTTGCTTTCCATCGCGTTTGGCGGCTTCTAGGCGATCTTTCAAACCGGGTATGGGTGGTTTGTTGGCCACAGCCATTCCCTTATTCACCAAACTGTTGATTCGCTCAATATCTATTGCGTGATCACGTTGCTCATTGGCCGGGACCTGCTGAGCCACAACATCATTGACCGCTGCCGCAAAAACACCCATGGGGTCTTCATCAGTCTCGAAGGAGTTCTGGTCTTTCTGGCAAGGCAACCAGACCTGCACACCTTCCGGAGCTGCCTTGGCTTGCTTTTCCAACGCTTCAGAAAGCGGGTCCGAGCCAGGCCTTTCCTGACCCACAGAAGGACTGTAGTGGCAGACATCCAGAACAAGAACCTTTTGGCGCGCTTTGCACTCTTTCAGATCCTTGTAGATGGTCTCCAAGGGAATAAGGCTTGCGGCGTTGTCGAGCTCGCCTTCAATTGGAACCAAGCACGCCTTGTCTCCGGCCATGACTGCATGCCCTGTAAACCAAACGACGATGCAGTCTTGCGAACGGGACGATTTGGTAAACTCACCGACGGTTTTTTCGATCACAGACTTGGTGGGAGGTTGCGAGCCTGAAACCGCATCCGTTAGTTGGAGCGCTTGCGAGGAAGGAATTCGCAGATTCACCTCGAAAGAACGCTTCAGCTTGTCGAGCCCTTTCCATGAATTTCCCGGACCTTGCTGAACCGGGTTGTTGAACAAGTAGTTATTGACAGCAATGAATAAGGCCCGGCGCGGGAAAGCCCCCTTGGCAGCAGCAGGAGCCGCTTCTTTGCCCTTGGCTGCGTTCTTGCCTCCCTTGGCATCCGTTGCTTCGATGTCTGCAGATTCTGTTGCTTCGTGATGTGCAACGACAGCAAACGATGGATTGAAAAGGTAGGCAGCGTAACCACCGGAACCCAAGGCCAACACTGTCATGCAACCAAGAACCACCCACGCCGACTGCGGTACCGTCGACTTCCGCTTGGCCTTAATGGGGCCTGCAGCTTTAGATGGCTGTGTGGTTATGGCTGGTGCGGGAATGGAAGTTACGGGCGGCGGTGACGGAGGGGTAGCCTTTGGGGGCTGTGGTGCAGGTGCAACAACCTTATTCACAGCTTGGGGTTGGGGTATTTTGGCTGGTTGCGGAGCAGGCACTGTGGCTGCCTGAGAATTGCCAGCGGTGATTTGGAACTGCGACTGGCATTTGCGGCAACGACCAGTCTTACCTGCAAAGGTTGCCGGAACCCGCAATGCCGCCTGGCAATGGGGACAGCGCATTGTGATCGAATCACTGCTCATGGTTTTATCCCCGCCAGTTAGACCTTGAACCTAGTTTATGGCAACAATTGGGCAATAACCAGCCAATTGTAGAGGTGGAACTTGACCTTGCGGTTTTGGCGGGCTATTAGTTGTTTGAACAACAAATGTTGCGAGGTACCTCATTCATGGTCGCCTTCATTCCACAGCGCACTCAGGTACTCGTTTTGGGAGGTGGTCCTGCTGGATCCACCGCAGCTGCGCTTTGCGCCCAAGCTGGATTAAGCACCGTTCTTGTTGAACGTGAACGCGGCCCCCGATTTCACATCGGTGAGTCCCTCATGCCCGACACTTACTCCACTTTACGCCGACTTGGCGTACTCGAACGCATGAAAGGAAGTCGCCACACCGCCAAATTTTCTGTTCAATTTGTGACCGAAACCGGCAAAGAGTCTCAACCATTCTATTTCTTCGAAAACAACCCGCACGAGTGCGCCCAAACATGGCAAGTGGTTCGCAGTGAATTCGATGCCATGCTCGTTGACAATGCAGCCAGCCATGGCGTAACCGTTCTGGAAGGGTGCCAAGCCCGCGATGTTCACATGGACGGCGCACGTGCAACCGGCGCGCGAATCCATCCCCGTGATGGCGCCGAGTTCGACATTCACGCCGATGTGGTGATTGATGCCACAGGCCAAACGGCACTGATCGCTCATAAACTTGGCCTGAAAAATCCGGATCCCTTGCTCAAGAAGGCAAGCGTCTGGACCTACTTTGAAGGTGCCGCTCGTGAGCCCGGTAATCTTGATGAAGGAGCCACATTGGTTTTGGCGACCCAGAATAAAAAAGGCTGGTTCTGGTACATCCCACTCAAAGACAATGTGGTCTCCGTTGGAGTGGTATCCGGTTTGAATGACCTGTTCCCCCCCGGCGGAACGCGCGATCTAGAATTCCTTTTTAATGAGCAACTGGAGCGTTGCCCCGCTGCCGCCAAACGCGTTGCTCCCGGCAAGCGCGTGAGCCCCTATTTCACCACCAAGGATTTCAGCTACCGCTGCGATAATGTTGCTGGCGACGGATGGGTTCTGGTTGGAGATGCATTTGGATTCCTCGATCCGATCTACAGTTCAGGTGTTTTTCTGGCGCTGAAAAGTGGCGAGATGGCTGCGGATGCCGTCATTAACGGATTTGCCACACGCGACCTCAGTGCTGCTACTCTGGGAGCATGGGGCCCTAACTACCTTAAAGGCATGGAGCGGATGAAACGCCTAGTTTATGCGTTCTATGAAGGATTCAATTTTGGTAATTTCATTCGCCGGCACCCTGAAATGAAGCGCCACCTGATTGACTTGCTTATTGGTGACCTGTTCAAGGACAGCGTGGATGAAATCGTCGCGCCTCTCGACGCTATGCGGGCTGAAATGGCTCTTGCAGCGTCCGCCTGATGATTCCTGAGAGAATCTAAAACCCCATATCTCTCCAGCAATCACTAACATCTAAGTGTCGCCAGCCGGGTACCTGCTACCCGGCCATGTTTTTGAATGCGGAGTTTCCCGTGGGATCGATCAGGCGGAAGCCTACGCTGCCCGATACGTCTGACCTGCCGATGGTTCAGGCCGAAGCCCCGCGCTTGTTGGCCGGAGACACCGATTTCCAGTCTGTTGTTTCAGCACTGAAATCAGGGCGATCGGCCGCAATTGATGGTGCCTGGGGCTCGTCGGCGGGATTGGCTGTTGCCGCATTGGCCGGCCAATGTCCGGGCCCCATGCTTGTAGTGCTGGCACTGCCTAGGGACCTAACGGCTTGGCAGACAGAGCTTATTGCCTTCGGAATCGACTCTCCCGATATATTTCCCGCCCTTGCCTGCCTACCGGGTGAAGACGAAGCCTTCGATCTGGCAAGCCCGCACCGCCTGAGGCTGCTGACACGTCTCAACCACGGCGAGCGCCCCGTCATTCTTGCCGCCGCCGCCGCCCTCCTTCAGCCGGTACCTTCGCCCGATACTCTCGATAGGTCTGGGCGTCTGATCCGACGGGGCGACAGCCTCGACCTCGACGGCCTCCGAAGGTGGTTATCGAGTTGCGCGTTTCGCCTAGGGGAAGTCGTCGAGGGTCCCGGCAGCTTTGCCATACGCGGTGGGATTGTCGATATCTGGTCTCCCGAAGCAGAATTCCCTATTCGCATCGAGCTTTTTGGCGACGAAATCGACAGCCTGAGGCCCTTTTCTGCTGAAAGCCAACGGGCCCACGAAGAGGTTCAGGAAGCCCGCATTCTCCCGGTACACGACGCCGCTGACGATGCCCCCCAGCGTTCGACTCTGGCCGATCATCTCGGGCGCGATGGTTGGGTTGTTTTGGTGGAACCCGCTGAAATCCGGCGACAAGCCGAAAGCCTTGGCGACCGCACTGCAACCGCGCAGGGCACGTTATCGGCGCGCGAAGCTTTTGCCTCGCTGATGTCGCGCCCTCGAGTAGACCTATCAAGCCTGCCGGAATCTGAGGCCACCACCACCCTTCATCTGGCAGTGGAATCGGTGGCCCGGCTGTCGGGAAATATCCAACGCATCCGAGACGAGCTCGATCAGGTGGTTTCTGCCGACCACGTGTTGGTGGCCTGCCCCGGAACAGGCGAAACAAACCGACTAGGCGAAGTTCTGGCTACAGGCCAATTGGCACAGTCCGACAGGCTTCGGCTAGTACCCGGATTCGTGCGGGCTGGATTCCGCTTACTCCGTCAAGGCCGTCAAGGAGTGGTTATCCTTGGCAGCCAAGACTTGTTTCATCGGGAAGTGGTGGGAGGTGTCATTCCCGGCCACACCACACGCAGCACACGCAAGGTGGAATCGAGGGCCATCGATAGCTTCCTCGAGCTCACCCCGGGCGATCTGGTTGTGCACGTCAGCCATGGAATTGCGCGCTTCGAAGGGATGGAACTCTTCGACCGCACCCAAGCGCGCGGGCAAACCGGCGTGGCAAACGCCGCGCCTGTGAAAGCTGCGGAAGCACAGGCAGCAGCGGGCAGCGCCGAGGAACACCTTGTACTGGAATTTCGCGACCGTGTGCGGGTATTTGTTCCCATATCAAAAATAAATCTTGTTCAGAAATATGTAGGCGCTTCTGGCACGCTTGAGCTGTCGCGTTTTGGAGGTACAGCTTGGCAGAAAAAGCGCGAACGCGTGGCGGAAGCTGTCATCGACCTAGCGGCCGACATGATCCAAGTGCAGGCCGCGCGCGCCGCGCGTCCTGGGCGCGCGTGGCCACCAGACAGCCACTGGATGCAAGAATTCGAGGCGACATTTCCGTATCAGGAAACGCCCGACCAGCTATCTGCCATGATTGAAATCAAGGCGGATCTTGAACGCCCACGCCCAATGGACCGCCTTGTTTGCGGCGACGTTGGTTTCGGAAAAACAGAACTCGCCCTGCGTGCCGCCTTCAAGGTTGCCGATTCAGGTGGCCAAGTTGCCATCCTGGTACCCACCACCGTGCTGGCGGAACAGCATAACCGCACCTTCAGCCAGCGCATGGCGGAATACCCGATTACTGTTGCCTGTCTGAACCGTTTCAGGCAACCCTCGGAACAGCGCCAGATTATTAAAGGGCTTTCTGAAGGAACTATTGATGTTGTCATTGGCACCCACAGACTCATTAGCCGCGATATTTCCTTCAAGGATCTGGGTCTGGTGGTCATCGATGAGGAACAGCGATTTGGGGTAGAACACAAGGAACGGCTCAAGCTTCTGCGTGAAAAAGTGGATGTGCTCACTATGACAGCCACGCCTATACCGCGAACGCTACATCTGGCACTTTTGGGAATTCGCGACATATCCAACCTAGAAACACCTCCACCTGACAGGCAGCCAGTAGAAACCCGTGTCACCCGGTTCGACGAAGAACTTGTCAGGCAGGCGATTCTGCGTGAAATGAACCGCGATGGACAGGTTTTCTTTGTTCATAACCGGGTGCACGACATCAAGTCTGTTGAAGCAAAACTGCTGAAGCTTGTACCCGAAGCGCGCATTGTTGTGGCTCACGGCCAGATGGACGGCGATGAACTGGAAAACGCCATGGTCCGCTTCCTTCACCGCAAAGCCGATATTTTGCTCAGCACCACCATTATTGAAAGCGGTTTGGACATTCCATCCGCCAATACGATTTTCATCGATGACGCCGATATGTACGGGCTGGCAGAACTCCACCAGTTGCGCGGGCGAGTTGGTCGATCTCGCGAACGCGCCTTCGCCTACCTGCTCGTCAACCCAACGCGTATCCTCGATGCCGATGCCGCCAAGCGCCTCAAGGCCATCGAAGAGTTCACAGCGCTTGGATCTGGGTTCAAAATCGCATTACGGGATCTTGAAATCCGTGGTGCTGGCAACATTTTGGGAACACAACAGTCCGGGCACATTGCCGCCGTCGGGTACGAACTCTACTGCCAACTGCTGGACAATGCTGTCAGACAGATGCGCAATCAGCCACTTCAGGAACCTATTGAAGTTAATGTCGATCTGGGTTGGCCTGGCTACCTGCCCGCCGATTATGTTCCCGGCCAACGGCAGCGCATAGAGGTTTACCGCCGCTTAGCCAGGGTGCGGTCACTCGAAACTTTGGCTGATTTCCGCAAGGAACTCCGAGACCGCTTTGGACATATACCCACACCTGTTGAATGGTTATTGAGGCTTGCTGAAGTCCGCATAAGGTCTGACGCGTGGAAGATTGGTGGGCTTCACTATGACCGGTCACAGGAAGCCTTCAATAAACTCGATCTGGTCTTTGCAGGCCGGGACCCAAGGCGCATGCAGGAACTGGCTCGCCGCGATCCGCGACTAAGACTGGTGGATAACACCAACGTTTACCTGCGTCCTGAGAAATCGGAACGTGATCCGGAGGCCATCTACAGGCTCATTATCAGAGCACTGGGATAAGGCCTCACTTCAGTAGCCTGAGGCTGAAGTCGTCGAGTGCAAAATCACTGCCAATATCAGCGGGTCTTACATCGAATAGTTCAATGTTTACCGATGCCGCGTCGCCTGAATCCCAAACCGCTTTGAAGGGCACCCAGAATCCGAGTGCCGCCGGGGCATCTACCTTACCAATAGAAACGCCATTAAAACGGACATCAATTGCTGCAGGATTATCTGCGAACCAAGTTGAAATCCACACGGTAAACTCATATTGCTTGCCCGGAACCACGTCAATTTTCTGGGCCCATACCACAGCACTAGGATCTGACGATCCATTGATAACCATCATCAGGCCCTCGCCTGTGGTGTGATCGCCATAATCTCCTTTATCGGCAGGATTAGTAGTTCCATGAATTGGATTGGCGATAATGCAAAACGATTGGTTATTGCCGTAGTCATCAAGAAAATAATGATAATGTGTATCGAATCCTATGTTACCCTGCGAAAAATCACCGTTTTCAACAAGATTCCTCGGCGTGACAGTTTCTGATATAAACAGCGATAATTGAGTCCCAGCCACCAAAAACAAAACCAACAGACTGATAAACCACCAACTTATTGTTTTGCGAGGCCGTTTGATAACACTTTCAAGGGCTGCGGCAACGTCCTGACACGATTGGTAACGGCCTTCTGGTTTCTTGGCCAGGCACCTTCCGATCACTTTCGCCAATTCCAAAGGCACATTGGGAATGGTTGGAACGGGATCGAACGTTATGGACTTTTTTAATTTTACAGGATCTTTTTCTTGATAAGGCAGATGTCCAGTCAGCAATTCAAACAAGACAACTCCAAGCGACCAGATGTCAGTTCGGTGGTCCACCGGATCCGATAAAAGCTGTTCCGGACTGGCATACGCCAAAGTCAATCGCCGATCCTTGCCTAGAAAAGCCTGATGAAAAGTAGTGGCAATACCAAAGTCGCATACATGAGTCTTGCCAAGGGTGTCGAGCAACACATTGGAAGGTTTGATGTCTCGATGAATCAGCCCCTGCTCGTGCGCGTGAGCCAACGATTTGGAAACGCCAATAACAATGAAAATAGCCTCGCGCCAGTGCACCGGGCCTTCTCGCAACCGCACCGACAAATCCGCTCCATCGACATATTCACTGACTATAATGCATGAGTCTTCCTCACGAACCACATCATGCACCGAGACAATACCCGAGTATCTCAAGCTGGCAACACAGCGGGCTTCGTTCATGAATTCCTGTAGCGAGAATCCTGATAATGCCCGGCGATACCTTGGAATCTTGATGGCCACCTGCCTGTGCAAATCTTCATCGATTGCCAGCCAAACCAAGCCGTACCCGCCTTGACCGAGCAGACGCACCGGCCGATAACGCCCGGCTACCAAGCCGGGTAGCTCGTGGGCTCCTTCAACCTGTGGCTGCTCCTTTGGTTGTTCCATGACGCTGGCTGTAGCAATCAACGCTTCGATGCCGCACCGCAAGGCCGGCAGGCATTCCGGATGATGAATGCACAGTTCTTCAGGCGTTGCGCCAGTGCCCAGATCGCGTAGGGTTTCCCAGCGTTCCAGCAATTCCAGCAGTATATCGGGGTCGTAAGCCACCATCTCTGGTTTACCTGTCCACCCATGAAGCAGGCCGCTTCTTAGAACTTTCAAGGAATGTTGGTTGATTTACAGTCAAGTGGACCACTCCAGCACAATTCCGATATCCATTGCAACAAAAACGCACTGCAATCCAATAAAACATGTAGGCCAATTCGTGTAAATTGCTGCAAGTTAGATTATTTTTATTAGACGCCAAACTTATGTTTTGAGTTCCTCGAAAAAAAACATTAGGATTTTCTAATGCGACTAAATCTCACCACTGCGCAATCATGGAAATCGTAACCTCTCAACGCCTTTATAATCCATTTTTGGAAAACGAATGGCAACC
>Ga0255132_1000183_pt1 | contig 24440 bp, 17 predicted proteins | sample Law_Law_RepA_8d_FD_188551 | JGI IMG/M metagenome (GOLD analysis project Ga0255132, IMG submission 188551) | Freshwater microbial communities from St. Lawrence River, New York, United States - Law_Law_RepA_8d | ecosystem: Environmental > Aquatic > Freshwater > River | place: USA: New York...
TTCTTTCTCCGTGCCTCCGTGCCTCTGTGTTTCCCCCGTCCGCGCCCCCGTCCGGAAAAGTCTCCATAATCAATTCATCGCGCGCGAGGTATAGTCATTCGGGTCATGACCGGCGAAATGTAATTACGCAGTTATTGGCATCTCCAGCTCCCCTTCAAATTGGTCGGGCGACTGGTCGGAGAGTATCTGGTGGGAACGTATGGAATTGTAAAAGGTTTCGATATGCTTGAACATTGACACCTAGGCCTTATCAAGGTGTTCGTCGATAACAAATTCGGTCCAATCATGCCTCATTGTGCCTAAGCACCGATCAGCAACCGCATTGTCGTTGCTGCACCCAGTTCAGCTCATCAAGCAGGTGGTCTGCAATGCGATCTTGATCGCATGGGTAGCGAGTGCGTTGCGGATGGAGCTAGATGTAGTGATGTATCTCGAGAACATCATCACCCATCGTCTACATGGGACAGCGAAGCTCATTGGGTTACTCCCCGATCGATGGCGAGCGCATCATCTGGAGGCGGTCCGAGAGTATCGGGAGCAAGACCGGCGCGACAAAGTGGACGTTGCCAGTGATCAAGCCGCCAAGCAGCGAGCTCGCAGTGAGTTGTGCAAGAAGAAATAGGAACACCTTCGTTTAGTCCGTACAACCCCGAAAAGAGTCTAATTCGAGAGTGTCGCTGTATGCTCTCCGCTGCCATACCAATTTGAGCGGGACGGAAGATACTATTAGTTGTGTAATGACATATCTCAGGTGTCCTTCTGTCCTGGGCTATCGCATGGATACAAATCTGACGACAGCGCGAAAATTTTTCTTATCGGTTTCAATATCACCCCTTGACTAACTCGTACAATCGTTGCGAGGCCTGAGAAAACGGCAGCGACTCTTTGTGTTTATTAATGCACCCATGAGAGACGCGAATCAGCCAAGTACCTTGAACTGTACGCTCATCGAGGCTTTTTACAGTCAAGTCTTGGTCTTCTCGGTAACCTTATGTTGTTGGCTATATTCCTTTCACGCAGGAGTCGAATGATGAAGAGATTATTAGTATTGGGGGCGTTGGCATTCGTAGGAGTCTTAACGCAGGGCATTAGTTCAGCGTCAGCAAGTGATTTAAACGTCCAAGGTAGTTCTGCAACAGGCGGCAACGCCTCGGTGATTCGGGGCACTATCGGTGGCCCCGTGAATTTTTCCGTAACCGGTGCGATTAACGACAGAGCTAGGGTAATAAACCGGCCAGGTACAACTCTTCCTGGCGGCATCGTACCTGCTACGTTGACAATAGAGCAACTGGCGTATGGGACACCAAGTTCCATCCTGCCCTTGGAGAGGGTTAGCCCTCCGACTCGACTCGCTGATGGACAAACTCGCGTTTTGTTGCGAATTCCTCGTGCACTAGAGCAATTTAATGGCGGAGTGGTCGAACTTCGCCGGAACGGCGCGTTAATCGATGACGATCGTATTGAACTGAGGCGGTAGTGATACTGTAGAGTCCGGGTTGGGTAACCTGCATGCAGCGGTCGCTGGATCAAAGCGCGACCGCTGCTTAGCACGTGGGTAAATCTCATATACCAACTAAACTGTGAGTGTTCAGGGATAAGATTTTCGAAACACACATCGGACTCGATCGAGCAGTTGAGGCTTGATTTTTGGTATTAACTTGTATTCCACTGCCATGGTTATGGATAGCGGATATCACAAGTCGACCAAGCCAGCCTTTGGTCAAGAGGTTCAAATCACCACTGAGTCATCCAGGATGGTTTTTCGGCATGGTGAAGAAAGCACTTACTAAATCGCATACTGGTTGGGCCGCCTCATTTAGTCACTCCATAGAAATCACTCTTCTTTCCGGAGCGTGCGTTGTTATTGGAATCACCGCAGAACGTCACCCAGTTCTTGACTGGATCCATACTTGGTCCATTCACGATGAGATAGGACACTGCAAAGTGGCCATCTGAGACAACTCGCAAGCAACAGATGCTCTATCTTTTCAACTACAACCGCATATCGGACTGCGAGGGATTGATCAAGAAATCTGCTCCCAGATCGAATCGATCCGAACACGAACTCTGTCTCGGCGTTTGATCGCATCGGCCAAGTAGCCTTGTTCGAGTTGATCCAATCCAATCCGTTTGACCCATTTGGTCTGACGAGCTTCCTGGATTCGTCTCCTTATATCATCGATTTCTCGGGATGAATTCAGGAATTGCTCTTTAGCGGCGGTCCATTGTGCGATCGCGGAACGGATATTTTCACGTGCTTGCACTATCGACCGGTTTTCGTTTGCCACAGCGCGTTCCCAATTGCTCCAACGCGATTGAGCTAACTCCCAAGCACTGTTGAGTGAATCACGTTCTTCGATTAAATCCCGGATACGATGAATTTCTCGAACCCATACCCTTTCTAATATATCGCGTCGATCTCGGAGTTCCCCGTAGTTATCCAAAGCCACATCGCGTTCTTTACGAAGCATCTGCCACTTGTCTTCGGCTTTGTTCGCTAGATCTCGCGCCGATTGCCATTCGAGTTCTCTTCGAGCTCGGTTGCTGTTCGTTGCATTAACCAATCTTTGCCAAGCCTCTTTACGATCTTCGACAGCCTGTTCGAAATCTTTCCAAGCAGACCGAGTTGCGGTATCGACCGCTTTGTACGCGGCACCCGCAGCGACTCTCTTGGCTTCTGCCTTGTCAAACTCTGCTTCAGCCCTTCGACGGACTTCTTCAGCCGCAGTGACTACGGCCTGTGCTTCCGCAGCGCGACGTTCCGACGATTCTAAAGACGCTTGCAAGTCATTTTTACGCCCTTGTAGTTTGGCTAGTTCCGCAATTGACTCTCGCTGCTGGAGTTCTGCCTTGGCGGCGAGCGATGCGGCTTGTTCGGCTGAATCCATCGCGTCACTGAGCTGTTTTAAAACATCGCGAGTGTCGTCATTTAACTTTTCCCCAATGGCACGCCACTTGTCTCCATCCGCTGTGACACGAATCGACTGTTGTGCAGCCCAGAGCCCGTCGTTGGCAGTCAATAAAATGTCAACATTCCCTTCGGCTAAGGGCCGGAGAACTAGGCGATTACCTTCGATAGTCGCTTGAACCTTTGAGGGATCGCTTGACCGTGCTGTAAACCTTAAGACGTTGTTGTCGGCATCAGCAAAAGCAGTGTCGACGAGGATATTGGCCGAATCGTAGATTCTCTGAGCACCGATTTGTTGATTTACTTTTGGTGGAAAGAGATTCTGGATTACGTTTTCGACGGTGGAGTCATCCTCTGGCTCGCCATCCTCGGACCAGTCCGACATTTCTGGATCGGATGGTGCAAGGTCTGCGGAAACAAAGTCACCGAATCGACTTGCTCGAGGTTTATCTCGATTCTCAAAAAACGGGTCGTTTCCATCTTTAATGACATGGTCGATATATACAAACGGAACTTCGCTATGTCGCTTGCTACCCAACGATGTAACATGTTTGATGAATCCAACGCGCGCTCGGACAATGTGTGTGACGTCGACATCGTTGACAGGGCCACCTTGCATGTCGATCGAGACAGTCGCCAAGCGACTGCCATCTGCAGAGAATGCCATGTTTTTGACGGGAAGCATCGCTTGATTCATCGTATGAATTTTCTGTCCGGATGCAGTATCATACAAGAAAATCGTTTTGTCATCTCCGCCCGTGGCTAGCTTGGTACCGTCTTGAGTGAAAGCTACGGCTTGCACATTTCCGACATGATCGGTGAAAGTTTGAACTCGAATCCATCGGTTTTGGCTGTTCCGCATCCATAGTGACGTCTCTCGTCCAGCGGCGATTGCCATCCTGGTTCCGCGAGAGTCGAAAACCACTCGGCGAACGTCACCGCCAGATTGTGCAAGTGTATCAGCAAGCGCATAACGACCATTGCTCATTTGCCAGACACGAACAACGCGGTCTGCCCCGCCGCTGGCCAACGTACCATTTGGATGGAAATCGAGTGTTAGTGTCCCACCGGAATGGCTCGGCATCGTATCTCGCATAACGAAAGACCAGCCGCTACCTTGACGAACCCAAATTTTAATAAGTTTACCATTCCCTGCGGTTGCGATAGCATTGCCGTCGGCTCGAATTGCTAATCGTGTTGCGCCAACATAATCTTTTTCGGTCGATTTTGATCCATGATGCTCACCTTTCCAAACCTGTGCGCCCGTAGAAGTCGAAAAAACACGGACGAACCCATCCCGGCCGACGGTGGCCAATGCGGACCCGTCGGGGAAGAATTCCATGTCGGTGATGTCTTGCCGGGCGGCTTGGATGAGGCGTACTTCTGTATGAGTTTGCGCGTCGCGCAGTCGGATCGTGCGGTCTTCACCTGCTGTGGCAACCCACCGTCCGTCGGGGCTGTACGCAACGTCTCTTAGCTGTCCAATCGACAGTTTGTTCGTCTGCGGATTGCGATTGCGAAATCGATCGATTTCTTCTCCAGTAATCGCGTCGAATATGCGTGCGAAGTTGTTAAAGAATCCCAAGGGCCCACCGCCAACCTTTCCATCGATAGGCTGGCCCATGATCTGGTCTTTTTCGAGGAAGTTCGTGAGTGCGATACCATCGGTTTGGTAATAGTTCACGACGGAATCGACCAGGGGACGGCCGGCGGGCGAGAGTTCTGGATGACGCCAAAAATAACGATCATGCGAATCGGCTCTTTCTCCTTTGTCTGAGTCTGGTTTCATTGCTACTGGATCAAGTTCAACCACTTTTACAAAGTCAACTTTGTCCAATAAGTTCGCGTCGTCGAGCCGCATTACCAGTTCGCGATTGACATTTGTCCCGTAACTATGCCCAACGATCAACAGGTCAACGCGCGCGGTTGGGTTCGACTGCAACAGTTGGTGAATACGAGCGATGACCAATCGCGCCAGACTGTCAGCAGCACGAGTGATGGCTTGGCGATGCAATTTCTCGTTGTAAGGATCCTTTATCGCTTCCGCGAAATCATCCGGAGTTCCTGCGCTCGATTCAGCAGTGTAGTCCAAGGCGATGAAGTCTTTACTTCCCTTGTGAAGTGCAAGCAGTTCCTCCTCTGTGGTTGCCTTTTCAATTTGCGGGAGCGGAATCGGGCGGACGTTTCCATTAATACTACCGAGTCCTTGCTTGCGTACAGCTATCGCAGTCGCTTTTGCAAAATCGCCAACCCACCGCGTGACCGGGGGGCGTTCAGAAGGTTGGTTCTTTCGATCGGATGCTCCCGAACCTAGCTTCAACCCGTACTTCTCAATTTCTGTCGGACTCAGATTACTGAACAACTTGTTTTGTTCTGCGATTTGGCTCTCGAACTGTTGCTTGAGGGATTTTTTGTTCTTCACCGGCGATGTGTAACCGTGTGTTGCAATAATCAACAGAGGGTTCGGGTTGTGTGCATCATGCTTGATATCCTCCGGGATTCCCGCTTCGGGATCGATAGCGGTGATTTCTAAAGCGGCGATGGCTGCGACATTTGTTTCTCCTCCGAGATCACGCAGTCGCAGTTTCAGTTGACCTTCAGTGATTTGCACACTGTACTGGGGATTGGAAAATTCCCCACCCAGAGTTGAGACCGTATCGCGAAGCTGCTGATTGATGATGACTTCTACTTTGTCACGCATCTGTTTGCGGTCCCCTAGGGTCAATTCGAGCGTGTAAGTGCCATTGGGCAAGTCAACCGCAAATGTGATATCGGTACCCGCGTTGAAGTCTCGACGCAGGTCATTCTCCATTCCGCGATCAACCCCGATGACAGGGTTTATCCAACCAAAGCCGCGCACGGGATGGTACAGCATCGTATTGCTGACTTGATAAGCGTCCGGGTGGACAGTCGATGTGTCGGTACCGAAGTCAAACAAAAGAGATTCCGAGAAGAAATTCTCAGGGGCTTCTGCGGATGATCCTTCTCCCTCCGCAGTGCTCAACTGACCGTAATTCGGCGCGGTACTCCGTGCATGAGCGAGGTATGCTACGCTCGCAAGGTCTGATACTGTCGGTGCCGGGGAGTTGATCGATTGGTTGATCGCCTCGTCGGTATCCCCCGCCATCAGTTGTCGCGTTTCAAGACATTCAAGCAGAATTCGGCGAGTCGCATTGACGGATTGCTTGCCCGACTTTTTGGACTTCTTGCGGAAAAATTTAGTGGATGGTGAAATCGGTCGATTCATCTGATGGCTACTCTCATACAGAAAACAAAAACACGGTTTGTGCGTTCACGACGCGAACAATTCGCGCTGCGACCAGAAGATTGAAAGGTGGAGCGAGGTCATCTCGGGCGTAAGCATGAACCTCGCGTCCACCCAAGGAGTTCAACAGGCCAAGGATGGATTTGTGACCGACGGCAGATCGTTTTCCGATGGGTCACCGAATTGTTTTTAATTACATCACGGGTTATGCAAGACCAGCTGGTTCTCCGTGGCGTTTCTATCCTTGTCGGCCGGTGGTTGAGACGATTGAAAATCGAGAATTCATTCGCTTGCAGAACTAAAGGAGGCCACGGGGGAAAAACGCAGCGAAAACCCGAAAATGATGGGCAATCGAGAAATGATTGATGGTCTTGCGGTGTTTTTGGAGTGAAAGCAGCAAGATCGTAGGAATCGAGGTCGTAGGAATCCTGCAAAATGCGGTTTGGCATTTAGCAAATCAAAGGGCATTTCAGCTTCTGGAGCGGAAAGATGCCTTTGGATCTGGATGATTTCGGTGCCTACTCTTGGGTTGTAAAATCACTGGGACTAAAATTACTGGAGCTCATCAGGAATCGCATTTCAGTTGGGAAATATACCCCACCTTTGAGGAATAATTAAAAAGTCCAAATCTCTCTGTCACAACCTATCGCCAGACCGTTTCCTCAATGCCGTCAAACGTGCAGCGACAAAAGTAAGCTTCAAGATCAGTGAGAAAGGTTGTCAACAAATGTCCAAGATTTCTGTTTCTATCTCAGTTCTATACTTCCTGCTCCAATCTCTGTTGAGCTCGACTGCCACTGCGGGAAACCTCGGTGTTTATCTCGAGGATTATGGAGACGGCCAGGGGGCTCGCATCACACAGACGGTCCCTAACTCTTCGGCACAGCGGATGATCTGCCCAGACTGCAATAAGTTTCATTACCTTTCCTCGTCCAACGTTATTATCGCTATCAACGGTCAACGCGTTCGCGATTCAGGCGACGCAAGAAAACTATTAGCCTCTTCTCCCCGTGAAGCGGAGATCACAGTGTTGAATTTGGACCGAGGGTCCGAAAGAACGTATCGAACGAAATTAACGGCCCAATCTCAGAGCAAACGCGGTAATGGACGTTCCTGGTCCTTCAGCAATAACGACAATTCCTCCCCCTCCTGGAGCAATCCTACACCTGATTCGTCGTCTTCAGACTCCTTGAATATGAACTCTCTTCGCCGTCAAATGGAAATGGATAGTTTCAATCGAAACTACTCTCGCAATCCCAATCACTCATCCGTCTACCCCTAACAGCCAATACTCATCGTCCTATTTTTCAAAGGAAAAAGTAGCCATGAACGACGACAAATCAAACGATAGCCGTGCGAAAGATAACACAGAAAGCCAGAGCGACGACCACGTTTACAACCGCTTGTCCGCGATCCCCACAAAAACCAACTTACAGCTCGACAGCGAGACCCCTGAACCTGAGCGTATGAAACTTTATTTTAGGTACGCCACCGCGTTCGACAATTACCTGCGAACGGAGTTGAAGCAAAATCCGCCACCGGCAGATATCAGCGAGGCCATTTGGAAGAAATTCATGACGCTACGTTTCGAAAAGATAAGCGTCAAACATCAAGGTCCGGGTAAGTTTCGAAGTTTCTTAAAGTTTGTTCTGAATTCTAGTATCAATGACTACAGAAGAGCGAATCGGAAAGTCGCGTTAAGCGATGGCGAATTACTCGACACCGCGTCCAATCCAAGAATTACGTATCTCAAGCCTGGCAGTCCAGGCGATGCTCTCACTCTTTCAGATCTCCCAGAGAACCATTTCAACGAGGATTGCGATAATCCCATTCGAGCGATGCAGGAACAAACCATCGACTATATCGACCATTACACTGAACGACTGGGTAAATCTTTGGATACCGATGGTTGTGGCATTCCTGACAACGTGCTTGCGAGCGATAAGGAGATCAAATCCATGGTGCTTCGCGTCTTGCAAGCCTCTGTGTCTGAACGACTAGTTCAGATTGAGAAGGAATCGAGGGAAATCGACATGCAAGGAAAACAAGCATCGCAGCAACATAACAAAACGAAACGCGGTGATTCACGGTGGAAGTATATTGCAGCTTGTAAGATTTGTGCAGAATACCGGATTGAGACAGGACGCTCCACGGCCGATGTTAAACAGCTCGTAGATAAACTCACTACACTAGTAGCTACGGAGTCGATATCGGGTGACGTAGCAAAAAAATGGGCAAGCCGTGGAAGTCAGATCTACGCACGTGCACTTGTTCAAGTATCATCTGATATGTTCGCCACGGACGACGTCGAGTTACTTGAAGAGGAACTGGCCGATCTCGGCCTGCTTTCGATCAAGTTTGTTCGTGATGTCTTAAGTGACGATCGTCGTCCATTTCTTTAGTGCGAAAATCACTTTGCGGCAGGATACCGTGGAGCGATGATTGACGAGAGTTTCTCAACGATTGATGTCGCTTCCGCCCGTTGGGTGTCCGGGAGTTTCTCTAGCCATTGTTCGAGGTAGTAATAGTCCCAGGTCTCCCGCTCAATGGCAGACGACTGTGAAAGCTCTGCCCACTGCCTCGCAGCAGGCGTAGGAGACCGATTGGTAAGCGTGCATGCGATATGCGCTAGAGCAGCACGAATCACATCGTAGACCGTCACTTTCTCGGTGTCAGAAACAGGAAGCGACAAATCGAAATCAACCGCATGTTCTATTTCATTGCTCACCAACAATCCCTGCAGGACTTGACATATCATGTAAGAAGACTGATCCGCTTGAAATGCAAGATCTAGCTTCTTCATACCTTCTTTTACTTGCCCGGCACCCAAAAGCGCATAAGCGTAATTTGATTGGAAAGTTGGAATGTGTCCCAATTGTTGCGATCCCTTTTCGAATATCTCTATCGCTTCGGCATATTTGCGTTGCATCACCAATGTCATTCCCCATTCATTCCAATGAGCTGATGTCGGTCTTTTTTTATCTGCCATTAACCGTAACCTCTCATCGTAAAGGCGGAATGCATCTACTGCTTCTTGCAGACGTCCAAGTGAGCGCAGATTCTTTGCATGCAAAAAGTAATTCATTACGTATCCAGGGTCTTTTTGAATTAAATCCTCGGAAATTTCCAATGCAGCGTCGAATTTTTCTTGGGCACGATAGAGATAAATCAGATTCCTTTTGCTTTCAGGAGTCGGGTTTAGTGCGACAGCTTTCTTTAAAAGAACGGCTGCGTCATCATACTTACCGAGTTCCAGCTTTACTTCGCCAAGAGTTGCGACAGCCAAATGATATTCATCATTCAAATCATATGCACGTTGCGCTATGGATTCGGCTTCTCCAAGTGTCTCCAATCGTTGTGACCTATCATCGTACTGTAACGCTGAACAAAGTAATAAATACGCGTAGTTCTGCTGTGCATAGACACTATTCGCATCCTCCTGCGATAGTTTTTTCGCAGTTTCCAGACTTCGCTTGAAATCCTTCACGCTTGCTTGTGCTATCGACAGAAAAAACTGTATAAGACGCCTTTCAGGATCATTCTTAATAGCTGTGATTAGTAACGGCAGAGCTTCTGAAGAATTCTTCTGTTTCATCCTACGCAGTGCCTCGTAAAGAGGTAGAACAGCATCAATACTCGGCTTGACGCGTTCATCCTTATCTTCCCCAGTGAGCACTTCTGCGAGCATCCAGTACGATGCATCTTGGCCCTCCAAACCTCGCAACGTGTTGTCAGCAACCGTCAGTGCAGTTGCCATATCATCTCTCGCTGCCGTGATCTGCTTGTCCTTAAAGAGGACTAAAGAGATGATTACCCCTGAAGCGATTGCCGCGATCGTTGCCGCTGTGGCTGTCGATAACAATCCTGCATAATGAACCTTGGAAAAACGTCGCAGATTATCCCTCCAACTCGCCTTGCGAACACTCACCGGCAGGTCTTGCGCAAAGCAATCCAAATCTTTCGCAAAGTCGGTAACTGTTGCATACCGATCTTCCGGTTTCCACTGCAACGCTTTGCGACAAATCGCATCCAAGTCGGCCGGTACAGTCGGTTGCAATTCTTTGGGAGACAGGGTACTTGTATCACGAGGGCTATCCTGTGAGCTTCTTTGCTGAGCGTCTAGGACAGTTGTATTCGTTAGGATTTTGAACAGGATCGCTCCAAGACTATAAATATCAGTCGGAAATCCGATCTTCGTTCTATCCCCGCTCAACTGTTCCGGAGCGCAGTAACCGACACTTCCGCTCTGAAGGGATAACTGCGACCCCTGGATATCATCGATCGAACAAGCTAGCCCCCAATCCAGCACGATCGTTTCACCGTATTCCCCTAAACTGATATTCTGAGGTTTCAAATCTCGATGCAACACTTTTTGGGAATGCGCATAAGCGATTGCGTTGCAAGTGTCTTTTAGAATTCTTAAAAGATCCGCCAGAGTCCGAGCTTGTCGCTTATTGATTGCGGAGTTGCTGAGTCCAGTGAGCAATTCACGGTTCTTCAAGGACTCGTGATACTCCTCGATAGCATTCTCCAAAGTCTTGCTTCCGACCAACTTCATCACGCTACAGGGTATGCCGTCGACTGTCGTAATATCGTAAACTGGAACAATGTTTGGATGGCTCAATTTCGACGCGATCAATACTTCACGCTGCAATCGGGACCAACCACTAACTTCCTTCGGCTCCTTGAGAGCAACGGTTCGGCCAAGCGTACTGTCTTCACACAGATAGACTCGACCTTGACCGCCTTTCCCAACTTCTTCACCAATCTTGTAGCGTTGCACACTCGGTGCAAGTGATGCATCAAAGGGCATCATCTCTCCCTGAGCATCGCTGTTAGCAAAATAAGACGAGGATTCGCTGGGTTCTTCGGGAAACTGATTCATATTTAATCAGGCCATGTAAAAGTGGAAGAATCAATGAGCTTAAGACTGATATTTACGTCACATTCTCAAATCGATGCGATTACAGACAACTAGCAAGCTGGTTCGCTTTCGAGTGACCCATGTGTCAATTCCAATGAGACACGCAGCAATCTAGTCGAGCTTACCAAATATTTTAACACACGGCCGTGTATTTCCCAGTTCGTCTAGAAGAATCAAATCCAAAAAAAGAAAAAAGCACCTGATGAACGTCACAACGGAAGGTAATGCAGTTACTGCAATAGTCTGGTTCAAAACCCTATTTTTCGAGGAGATTTTTATGCGTTGTTTTCGACTGCTAGCACTGGTCGCTTGGCTATTGGCCCCGGTCATAGGGCATGCCCAAGATGTCCCGATGCGAATGAACTTGGTCGGTGGTTGGGTATCGGGTGACCGCTATGAAATTCCGATGACCGATGCACGGGCGAGCGAGGAAATTCGAGGTCTTTATCGCATCCTAAAAACCATGAAGGATGAGCGCCGCTATTTCGGTGGAAATACAGGTGAATTCGGATTGACGCAAAGAGAAGTTGTACGAGTTTGGTCGCTAACGGATGTCCGACGAAACCCCGTTGTAGATGACTGGGCGAGCCGAATCGAAATCTCGCACGAAATTGGATTCCGCAGTTACGACAGCTTTAGTATGGGACTCGACGGAGCCCGAAGCACGATCGTCGATGGATTCCGCTCAACGCTTTTGTCGTTAACAAATTCCCACTACATTTCATGGGATGCCCGATTGAAAAAGCTGACCATTACAACTCCACAATTCGGTAACGATCCGATCCTCGAGGGTGCGATGAGCCTTCGGGCAAAGTCTGTTGAACGTAACCTAGGTTCGCGTCAAACTGTCGGTGGAAGTATTGCGTCAGAGGATAAGAAGCTTGACGCAAATGTCTCATTCTCAAGTGAAACCAACACTTCCACGAAGCGTTTCATGGTTGACTTACTCGGTCTCTCGTACAAGTTTGACACGAGCAAGATTATGGTGTATCGAGCATCTGCTGGACCGATCAGTGAACTGAGAATCTGCTTTCAAGGCAAGTTCGCATCAGATGGTAGGATCAATGTAGACCAACAACTCGCTACCGTTGACGCAACAGTATGCTCAGCAACGAAAGTGTTTAAAGGCTCAGGTTCATTTGCGGATAAACTCCTCTCGGTCGAGGCAAATATGAGCCAGGAAGCACGATGCATGACGGATTCGAACTTTGTTACATCATCGGCGAGTTTTAACTGTACCCCAGGATCCAGAGGCGGCGCTTATAACGATATTGCACTCGTATCACGTACGAACGCAACAAAAGGTCGGTCACTATGCGAATTGAAATTTGGATCTACCTTCAATTTTCAATTTTCAGCCCACGCCGGAAACGCTGCGATCTCCACCGCAGAACGACGCCAAGGAGAAACTGTTCCGCGTGCTTTAATTAGTACAACTTGGTAGTACGTTTCCACTGTTGTGAAAGTCAAAGAGGGGGGATCAGCAATGATCGCCCCTCTTTCGTTGGTACTTCATTGACCGCCACAGCCAAGGACACTGGTGGGGATTTACGGTATTGTAAAAGGTTTCGATATGCTTGAACATCGATACCTTGGCCTCATCGATGTGTTAATGATTCGCAAATTCGTTCCATTCATAGAGAAGGTGCCTGTAACCAAAAACTGCTTAGTTAAAGCGTTTAGAGTAGTTCCTTCTAAACCATCCACTGACATCATGGTTCCTTATCGGGCGAATTCTTGAACTCTAGCCAAATTTCAACTTTAACTGCTTTGCCTTCTCAGCATCGAATTGAAACTCTTCGCCCAGCAAGGAAATTAGTTGGTCTGCAGTGAGCGAGTGTAGGTCGTAAGTCTTCTCCAGTTGGCGAATACGGATAGGTAAGCGATGGGCTAAATTTCCTGCTGTGATCTTCCCAAAATTAGTAACACCAGGGCGAGCTCGGCCTCGCTTCTCGTCCCAATACAGTCGATCCAACACCTCGAAAAAACATGGAATCCGAGTCAAATACAACCGCTTGATTACCTCTGAGGAAAACTTGTCCAAAGATGATATGCTAGTTCCAAGTAACAGCCTGTTGTGCGTTGGGGCAATGTCCAAAGTGCGCCACGAAACAAAAAGCAAGTGCCTGTAGAAATGTCGTATGCTTTTTGCCTCAAATACATAGGTGTAGTCGTTCCGAACCTTGCGAGCGCCACCCTGCTTGGGACACACAACATCAAAATAGTAGAGACTTAGCCAACTCCACAGCCCTATGTCCTCTAATAACTGCTGTTTCGGAATGTCCGCAAATAACTCATGGAAATAAATCGCTGCGTCCCTTTTTGTCACAAAGTTCCGTTGCTCAATATCTATTGCCGGTGAGACTAACTCAGTCAACTGAGGATCCGTGAGCAATTCCAATGGGATATCCCGAGTTGTGATCGTTCGACACTCGGCTAACTCTCTGCGAAATGCATCAACTCCATCGGTATTGAATCGTCGAACTCGGATTCTACTCATCGGAACCATCTGCTCCCTGTAATGCGATTGCAAACCGATCCATTAATCCGTGCGTCTTGCAAAAACCATTCACCACTTGTTCAATCCAAGCCTCTTTCTCTTCCTCGTCCTCCGCGTTTGGCGGATTATCACGGGTCTGATGAAAGGTTCTTCCAAACCTAAGCCACAATGCTTGCCAACGATCGTCGTCCTCGTCCAAGTCGATATTTTCATCGATGGCCTTTGAAAGCACTCGTCGGATTACCTCAGGATACACAATAGAATAAATCCTTGGATCGGATCTCATCCGTTCGGATAACCTTGGCACGTCTTGATTTACTAGTAAGAAAACATCTTGCTCTCGGAAGTCGATTCGCCATATCTCTTGACCAAGCGACACGGCTTCAACTGGCAAAAGCCCTCTACGTCCTACTTCGGTTTGCTTTCCTGTTTGGATGGGACGAAGATTGTCGGCGAACCCCAGAAGACGACCAATCTTCTCTGTGCGATCAATAACCTTCAGCGAGAAGAAAACATTTCTGCCAGTGATGCCATCAAGTGGGCTGTCCTGCGGAGCTATTAAGCGACTAATTGTTCCACATTCGATCCGCTTGACGTTCGGTGAGCCCGCGCACATCGCTTCTATGACGACAATCGCGTCTAATGGCCAATCTGTTTCCGATAGGTCGATGCTGGCCGAAAACCGTCGTGGATCGCCATCGTGAACAGCAATGGAAACCTGGCTTGTAGGTATTCGCTTCCTGCCAAGTGAGTTGATTCGTTTGATCATCCCTCTTCCTCTCCAATGTCTCCCTCAGGTTTTCCATCGGCTTCATCGATCCGAACGAACAGATCCCGATGTACGTCAAAACCGACAGCTGCAAGTTGAAAGTCAGGATTGATCACTTCAATATCCAAAACATTTCCGGCGAATGCTTTCGCAATGACTCCATTGCCTTTGAACTCTATTGCACAATCTTTGGATTTGAAATCGAAGTCGAATTTGCACCATACTTTTAACGGGTTACCACTAGGAAGGTCGTATGCTATAGAGACGCGGAGGATGCTTCCAACTTGTGTTGGTGGATTGCCTGAATCCGCAATTGTGAAACCGCCTGGTCGCCCAGAAAGTCGATACCATTTGGGTGTTGGACTCGGCGGCGCGAACTTGGGTTTGATCGGCTCACCCGGTTTTTTGGGCCGTCTATTAAACTGTGACGAGTCGGGTTGATCGATCGAAAAGAAATCGCTGAGTAGGTCAAAATCAGGCGCGATTGACTTGGGCGAGAGAACCTCGATGAGTGCATCCAGAATACCACTAAAAAAGTGGACCCGACCCTTCCAGGTCTTCCAAGTTTGGTTCGGTCGCTCATCGTTAGATGTATCCCACGTCGTATGTGCGGGGCCTTCGGTATCCCCTAGCAACGAGGCCAGGTCACCCGGCTCAACAATCACTAACCCTCGCACACCGTGGATGCTTTTTTTGGTAGTGTGCTTGGTGATTGTCATTCCTTCACGAACGTAGTAGCTCTCATGGCGTAAAGTGTCTCCAGTGCGTTGTACGAACGCGATCATTTCACCAACCGCTGGAAGATCTTTCTTTCGCGGCAAATAGGCTCGAACTTTGACGGCAACAACGTCCTCAGCTGCGAATTTCCGTCTCAAAATCGTGAGTGTTTCCGGGGAAAAACTCTTTTCATCGAGGGTTGGAACTTTGGTTTCTCCTAAGATTTCTGTTTCGTACGTAGCACACAGTTCCTTGAGGCATTTTCGCGTAAATTCAATCGGTGGCGCAGCAGAAAGCTTCACACTCGCTTTGCCGTTCCATGCAAGCTTTTGACAAATAGATTCAATCGTGTTTTGATCAACAAGATAATCCGTGCGTTGCTCACCTTTCGATGGACCGAACACTTCAATGATCAGATCACCTTGCATAATTGGCAGAAAGAAATTGACTACTGCCAAACGAAGAATGCTTTCGGCTCGAAGTTCTTCCGCAGCATAAGGAATCACGACCGATAGGCCAGGCTCTGATTGCCTTGATAGTTTCCATTCCTTTCGAAATCGTGAAACCTCTTCGCTGGACTCGATAGGCATAGGAGTTCCAGTGTGGTTGCATCCCGCGCACCAGAAACCTTCTGCGGCATACTCGTCTGATTGGTAACTATGGATTCTTAGAACCGCTTGGCCCATTAGGAGCTCTTTGCCATCCGAATGACGCACTGTTAATCCGAACATGCACCCGACGCGGCTTGCGGCTCTGTAGACCGTTTTGCCAAGTCCCCAGCGTCCGAGATCGTCACCTGTTTTTCCACTACGACCAATGTTGCGCCAGAACCAGTAGAAGTCTTGTTTGTCTTTCGCGCCTTTTGCAGGGTCCTTAACGAGGTATGGATCTCCAGAAAGTCCCCTAGTCCCGAAATCCTCGCAGACCATAAAGCCATTTATTAGACTTGGAACCCCAGAATTATCGAAGTCAATTTGACGAAATTCGAGTGCAGGTTCGAGCCTGGAAAAATATTGTGATAGCCGAACCTTTGAGGGCATATCGTTTTGGGGGTGAATTGCGAACCTGATTCTTACCGGGTTCCTATCCTGTTTCGCATCGAGGGAATTTTGGATAACCTCGCGGACAAGAGCATCGGTACCGGAGTATTCCCCCTCCCCGGATTGTTCTGTTTTGAAAAGTTCGGTTTCGTTCGGATCGCGTCGAATAGCGTCTGCGGGAACCTTTGAGAAAACCCAGGTGGTCATTTCGATTAGGCGTCTAATGTATATTGGTGATTCATTATCTGGCCCCCATTGTAAGAGAAACGAATTGAGCAATGTGGTTGCGATTGGGAATTTTCACAAAACCCGATGATAACGACTCCAAATACAGCGAAAATCATAGAGCTAAAGCGGTGTGTAGGGATTGAATTTCTCGGTCATTTCGCCCAACCATCCAACGCATGCCGTGTACGCCGAAGGATTCCGCACTTGATACACTTTGGACTCCCTTCCCCCGTTATTTCACAACTACCCATGAGAATTCCGGATTTGGACTAAGGTTTGGTTCTCGTTGGCCCCTACCATCGAGCTGTGCTATCTAATTTGATGCGAAATTACCTAGGGAGCAACCGATTGAGTTGGCGCGTAGGAATAATCCTAATCCCAAATCCAAGGAAGGATCAAAATTCGTCGTGTTCTCAAAACAAAAGCATTCCGGATGCGAATACCGTTTGGGAACGGGATTCTGTATACTTGAAGCAGTTAGATGTCATTCCTTAGCTCGCGGAAATACAGCAAAAGCACCAAATGCCCATTCCAGACTTTCAAACGATCATGCTACCGTTCCTGCAATTGCTCGCGGACGACAAAACAAGGACGGTCAAAGATGTAACGGAGGGGCTGGCAAATCATTTCAATTTATCGGATCAAGAGCGGCATGAACTCCTTCCAAGCGGAATGCAAAGTCTTTTTAGCAATCGGGTAGCATGGGCAAAATCCCACTTGAAGCACGCTGGATTGATTTCAAGTCCATCTCGCGGAATGGTAAGTATATCTGACCCGGGAAAATCTCTGCTAAAAACCAATCCTAGCTCTATACATTGCAAATTTCTGAAACAGTACCCCAGCTACCTCAAGTTTATAGGTGCTTCCAGTTCCCAAGGTGATGACAAGCCGAACGTAGACCCCAGCCCCGATTTAACACAAACACCTTTAGAGCTGATCGAGACATCGTTGGAAACATTACGTAAATCAACGGAAGATGATCTGCTGTCGAAACTCAAGACTTGCAGTCCTGCATTCTTCGAGCGTACAGTTGTGCAATTACTACGAGCTATGGGGTATGGTGGTATAAATGGAGAGGGGTCTGTCACGGGAAAACCTGGAGATGGGGGCATCGACGGGGTTATCAAGGAGGACAAGCTTGGATTGGATATTGTTTGTATCCAAGCAAAGAGGTATCAGGAAATAACGGTTGGACGACCTGAGGTTCAGAAATTCATAGGCGGCATGGACTTCGTCCAGGCAAGTAAGGGTGTAATGATAACGACAGCACAATTTTCTAAGGAAGCTTACGATTTCATCGGGAAAATCGTAGGGAAGAAGGTTGTGCTTATCGATGGAGAGAAAGTTGCGGCTCTCATGGTCGAGCATAACATTGGAGTCGTTCGGACAAAGCTCTATGAGGTCAAGGAATTGTCCAATGACTTTTTCGACGAAGACGATGGCTGATTCGATCCTAACAGTCATCACCCACGAGAAACATGCACCCTTACATCCTTTCCGCGATCGTTGGGCTCGCTGCCGTATCAATCATTTTAGGTTTCACAAGATTCCAGTACCCTCCTAATTTGCGGATGATTGGAATCGGTGTTTTGATACTTCTTGGTCTTGGCTTGTATGTGAATAAGATTGCTAAGGCTCCGCCCACCAACGGCGAAACCACCGAAGAGAAACGAGAAAAGCCCGAGGTAATCACAGCAGCCACATTGAAAGAGAACCTCGATGCTTTTCTAAATGCTGATGCCTACCCGAATTGGTCTATCGCAACCGAACTCGTCCAATGTTCTAGCGATGCGTATATGGAACCATTTGATATCGAATCCGTACTGAAACAACGCGGTTACCAAGATGTCAAAACTATAAACACGGGATCGCTTGTGGGCTATGTCGCATTCCTCGACGATACCGCTGTTGTGATGTTTCGTGGTACGAACCCAAGTGAAATTCAAGACTGGTTTGCTAACCTAGACACTCGATCTCGAAAAACTGAACACGGAACTGTCCATGCGGGGTTCTGGTCGGCATACGATTCCCTGCATGATCAACTTACCAAAGTGCTGAAGGCGAAAAAGGCTAAGCGGATTTGGATTACAGGGCATAGTCTTGGTGGAGCAATGGCAGCGATTTGTAGCTATCGACTTTCGACCATTGAAAATCTTGAGATTGCGGGTTTGATGACCTTTGGTCAGCCCAAGGTTGGATCGAAGTCGTTTTGCGATCACATGAACAACCAACTTAACAGTCGCGTCGTCTATTTCGTCAATGAGAAAGATGTCGTAACGCGAATACCACCTAACTTTGATCAATTTGGATCACTGGTCTGGTACACCGCTGGAGGCATTAGGCGATCGAAGCCAACAACAGGATCGATCCAGGTAAGATACAGTCAAGCATCAGGCGAAACTCAAGAACTCAAGGATGAGGATTACTTCGAAATACCAGCGATGACTCAAGAAGAATTCGAACAAATGAAAAAGGACATGATGCCCCAAGAGGTGCGTTATTCTTCTGATGGTGAAGTGGTTATGCAAGGGCGGCTTAGCTTGATCAACGACCACAATATCGAGTTTTACATCGAGAGACTAAGGTAGGGGGGCTAACGATGAGCAACGACAAACGAAAACAGGCCAAGAAGAAGCAACGCGAGCGGGACATCCAACACCGAAAGCATGCAGATCAACAACGAGCTTTGCGACAAGCTAAACTTGATGAGTATCCGACTATTCGACTCGGTGAGCAAGATGCTGACCCAGAGTTCATCAACGCGGTCTTAGCCGCGGCGAGACAAATCGACTTCTTGGATGAACAGATGCTCATGGCTGGGTATCGAGATTTTTTAAGACGTGGCAAAACGCTTGGTTTCCAATTTGCCTACAAAGTTCTAGATGATGTTCCCGGGATTCTCTTTGGTAATGAGTTTCTGAAAGGGAATCTCAAAATGGGATTTCCAAGTCTGTATTACGGACTATGTCTATTTCAGAAAATCCCGGAAGAAGTAAGGAAAAAGTACCTGCCAATTAATGATGTCATGGTCACTTACGAAGGTCGGGACATCATTCTAAGATTCACGTCGATTCGATCTCAAAAAGGACCTAGTGGAAGCATTTACTACAGCCCACACAAACCAACGATTGCGTTTGCCGGAACCGAGTATACCGTTGGATTTTACAAGCATGCAATAGAAAGAATATGTCAGCGAATTCGTCCTAATTTCATTAATTACGGTAATGCTGGAGAACTTCACGCATTCTTTCGGAATTTGGTTTATTTTGAACCGGCCGTCCTACTTGACGACAGTCCTGCGTTCGTGATGTACGACCTTTGCAATGACCCGGATTTTTCCCAATACAAGGCGTATACCGTTGAGGTCTTCGGTGAGCAAAACATTATTCCTGAGGCAGGGAAACTATACTACAAGGTTGGTTATTGCCCAGTAAGCTTTGTCAATGGTTTTGCAATAGCCAAGACATTTCTGCCAGTTGGATTCTCAAAGACCCCTGAATATGGGCTCTTGCTAAAGACTAAAATACCCTATGGCATGAGGGAGGAACTTAAATTACTAGCAAAACAAGATGACGAATCTGAGCTTGAACAATTTACCAATGGTAATATTCAAGACATCAAGTGGTTCCACCAAAACGGGATGCCCCAGGTTGTTCAAATGAAAAAGGATATCTTCCTCAATTGGTTTGAAACAAACAAGAAAACTCGTCGCTGATTATAAGTCGGCCGCAGCACTATTCCCGTGACACGTCAGCTTGCAGGTGGAAAACGTTTGGGAGAATAAGGCATGATATTCGAGACAACAATCTATCTATAAGTATCGCACATTTGTCGTCTTAATTGGGAGCCACAACAGGTCCTGGGCGGTTTATGCTGCCTTGACACATGCTCGCTTTGAATTGGATGTCGTGGTCTTTTTCTGCGACGATTTATTACCCTTGCGGCGATTCAACGCGATCCAAAATCACGATCAAGAAGGTAGCGACGGGACCTAAAAACAAGGATACGACCCACCAAAGCAAACCGCTGCGGTTCTTGCTCTGCGCAAGACCAGCATTGATCAAGGATAATGTCCCCAAACCTACAAAAAACTCTGCTTGGCCGCTCATCGGATTGCTCCCCCAAAGGTATGTGATCGCTTTTGGTGCTATTCTACCGGGAGCCGGAAATCTTGGGATGATTACGAAGAAATCACTCACAATACGCAGCGGGATCACCGGGGATTTGGAGTTGGTTTGATGCGGGAGCGGCCGAATCAATGCCAACGACTTTCAGCGACCAAGAAGTGGTGGTCTTAGTGAAGCCGGTAGTCCGGGCAGGGACGCAAACACTATTGGTGGGGGTATGTCGTGGCTTCAGTGAGGCGGGACGTGCGGGCAGGGATGCCCACACTACACGTTGCGTTCGGATCGCTGGGATCAGTTATGCGCGATCGGGAGGTGGGTTAGACGCGATGTAACTCCCAATCGTTACCAACCCGCTTGAGCTTGACCTCAAACCGTGTTCCTCGCTGTCCTACCGATGCGCCATACCATCCCCGTAAAATATCGGGCAAGAGGTTCTCCGCTAAAGTCTCTGTCTCTAGCACGCGGTTGATGTAGTACTTCGCGAATTTCACTCGCAACTTCTTCCCATCTACATCCACCAATTCCCAACCCTCCGGGATCCCTTCCACACGAGCCCGTGACGGTAACTTGATGATCGGCCTGTCTCCCGATGAAATCACTTTGCAAAAATATTCGCGTACTTCCACTACCTCGCTACCGTCACTTCCTTCACTCGCGCGATGATCTTCCTCGCTACGTTCTCTACCCGCGCGATCTAAGTACTCGGCAAGTCGCCAGTCGATGAGCTCGCGGACTTGCATTCGGAAACTTGGATCACTCACTAACCCCTCACTCCCTACCCAACGTAACTCCCCTCCCTCATACTCGAAATAGACTCGTCCCTGCCCTGCCCCTCGGCCTGTCCAAGCCTTTATCGGATTGCTCTCCAAATGCTTCTTCAATTTCGCATCGCTGGCGAGATTCGTTTCGCCGATGTCCCGTCGCAACGCCGCATTCGAACTGCCAAACCGACGAAATGCCCCTACCAACCCCTCAATCGATATCGCCCTCAACCCACCCTCTCCCTGTAACATCGCTAACAAGACTAACATCTTGTAACTCTTCGTCATCGTGGTCCGCTCGATCACCCCCAAAAACTCTTTACCTAACTCCCAGCTAACTCGCTCCTGAGAACTCAAACCACCCCGCGCCTCGACATATCCATGCCAAGAACCATGCAGCCCTCGCACCGCTCGCGGATTGTAGCCTGCATGATACGCTTGCATCGCTGTCGGTCGCTCTCCATGCTGCTCGACGTAATCTTGATAAAAACGATCGATCGCTTCCATGTCACCCGCCGGTCGCAATAACCGCTCGATCATCTCCACCGCTTCTAACTCATACGTCACGGAACAGCCGTCAGGTAACTCCACCCCACCTCGCTGCAATAACTCTAATCCCCGTCGCAACTGGGCATCGGAATCCCCCACTCCCAACAAAGGCTGCAACATCGATCGTAACTTCACCAAAAACGTTCGGTGATTGCCGATGTAATCGACAACCTTCACTCTCTCTTTCCCCTCACTCCTACGCAACCCTCGCCCAAACTGCTGCAACCATATAATGCTCGACTCGGTCGGCCTTAACATCAACACGGTGTCAATGCTCGGGATGTCTAACCCTTCGTTGAACATGTCGACCGCAAATACAACTTCTAACTCCCCTCGCTCTAACCCCTCTAATGATCTTGCCCTCGGATCGGATTCGCTCCCGGAATGGACCGCCGCCACCCGCTTGCCGACCCCTCGGAAATACTCGGCCATGAAATCGGCATGACGCTGCGAACAACAAAACGCTATGGTTCGCTTCGCTCCCACCCGCTCCAATTGCTCTAACGCATTCTGCGCTCGGACCCGGGTCGCTAAAGCTCCCGTTAACGCTTCTTCGTCAAACCGCCGACTCCTCCAAGGAATGTTGCTGTAGTCGACATCATCGGGCACCCCGAAATACTCGAACGGACAGAGCAACTCCTCCTTGATCCCTCGCATCATGTCGCAACGATACACTAAGTTCTCTTGGCACAACCCCAACAAATCTCCTCCATCAGTCCGCTCCGGTGTGGCGGTCAGCCCCAACAGGAACTTGGGCCTGAAATAATCGATGAGCCTTCGATACGTACCCGCCGCAGCATGATGAAACTCGTCGACAACAATGTAATCGAACGCTTCTGGCGAAAACCGCTGTAAATGGACTTCGCGTCCCAACGTCTGGATCGATGCGAAGACCATCTGGCTACCATGCAACTCCGCTACGCCACTGTACTTCGTGCAACGGGTCGCCGGCCGCACACGCCGAAACGTACGCATGGCTTGACTCAAGATCTCGTCGCGATGGGCGACGAACAACACGCGCGGAAACTCGTCTTGGCCATCTGCCGTTTTCCTCGCTGCATCAAATGCCGCTAACCACGTCTTTCCTAACCCAGTAGCCAACACTACCAACCCAGCTCGGTTTCCATCCTGCCGAGTTCGCGCAAGGGCTTCTAACGCTTCGCGCTGGATCACATGGGGCTCGACCGGTCGATCGCCAACGTCTTGCTCAATGTCGAACCGACGAAACTCCTGCTGCTGACGCCGAAGGCGATAGGAGTCGATCCAAGCGTGATCGACACGACGTGTGCGAGGATCGACTAAAAGGGCTTCGAAAGCCCCTGCCATGGCATCGAAACCGGGTCCGTGGATGGCTTGATCGACCCGATAGTTCCATTCGATGCCTGTCTTCAATGCCATGCGAGAGATGTTCGAGCTGCCGATAAACCCGCGATTGGCGGAGCCGTCTTCGTAGCACAAATACGCTTTGGGATGAAAGGAGCTGCCAACAGGACACTGCACCACGTAAAGCTCGAGGCCTTCGCCGAGCTCCAGCAGATCTTCGAGAGCTTCGGGCTCCGTCACATCCAGGTAGTCACCGGTGATGATGCGAACTTTGCCACCGCGATCTAAGAGATCGAGCAAGTGACCGCGAAGCAGATCAACGCCACTTTGTTTGATGAACGCGACCGAGAAATCGACGCGATGCGATGCGTCGATAGCTACACGTAAATGAGGAAGCAGCGGATCGTGTTCGCCGGCGACAAACGGTGCGGAGCGCTGGGGGGCTTGTGAAGTGGTCTCAGTTTTCGCCGAAGCGCGAGCGTCGTAGTTTTGCGACTTCTCAGCGAGATAGTTCGCAAGTCGCGGGATCACATGCCGGACGCCACCGCGTGGGTCAGGGACATCGCCGAAGTAACGAGGGATCAAGTGGACGTGAAGGTGCGGGACCGTCTGTCCGCCAGCAGCTCCGACGTTGATACCGATGTTGAAGCCGTCTGGGGTATGGTGTGATTCGACAAATTGTTTGCCGATCTCGAGAGCTTGGGTGAGCGCATGTTGTTCATCGGCGGTCGCTTCGAACCAGGTAGGAACATGGCGATCGGGGACGAGGAGCAAGTGGCCGGGGCTTACGGCAAACGAGTCCCACAGCGCATGTACGATCGCCGATCCGTGTTGGTGCACGAATAAAATTCGCTTGGGATCGATATCGCAGAACGGGCACTGCATGGGGGATGTGGTAGGGATCGAGTGGAAAGGTATGGTTTTGTGAAGAGGAGATTGTACGGGATTTTATGGGGGTTTGCGCGCTTGCACACGCAGCGAGGCCTGAATGTCTTGCTCCCCTCGCCCGCGTAGCCTGGGACTGTGTCCCGGGCGAGCGGCTGCTTTTTGGGAGCGGATTGGGTGGTGAGGTTTTCTAGGGTTTTGATTGGGGATTTGGGTTTGTAAACCTTTGTGGCGCTTGGGGTTGCGCGGTCGCCACCCTCACCCCCCGGCCCCCTCTCCCGCCAGCGGGCGAGGGGGGGAAACGATCGCATAAGCTCGCATGCGCTCGCTCGCGATTTGCATGCGATCTGCATGCGATCTGCTTGCGATCTGCATTGTTTTCGCCTGCTAATTGCAAGCGGGGCCTGACTGTCTTGCTCCCCTCGCCCCGGGTCGGGGAGAGGG
>Ga0255132_1000184_pt1 | contig 24264 bp, 15 predicted proteins | sample Law_Law_RepA_8d_FD_188551 | JGI IMG/M metagenome (GOLD analysis project Ga0255132, IMG submission 188551) | Freshwater microbial communities from St. Lawrence River, New York, United States - Law_Law_RepA_8d | ecosystem: Environmental > Aquatic > Freshwater > River | place: USA: New York...
AAACAAGTGGCATTCGCCCTGAAATCTGCCGGATCTCCAGAAGCCGTTCCGGTTCTCATCCAAATGCTCCGCGACCGCAAAGTCAGCGAGGCCGATCAAACTCCGGTCTTTGATGTCATCGCCGAATTCGGCAGGCCCCAAGACCTGCAAAGCCTACTCGATTCCGCTACAGCTCCAGGCACCCCGGAATATATCCAGGCCGGCTGCCTACAAGCCCTCATGAACGCCCAACAACGCCGCAACCTGCGTCCCAATGGCTCGCTCGATGGGCTGGGCCTTCTTCTGGCTTCCCCCAACGACACGGTTGCTTCAATGGCCGCCCGCGCTGTGGGCAAATGGCATGTCGATTCCCAATGGACGGCCCTCAAGGCTCGACTGGCCAAAGGTGGGCCGGTGACCGAGGCCTGCCTCGAAGGCGTTGCCGGTTATGGTGGCGACGAGGCAATTGCCATTCTCACTGCCCGCTCGGCAGATGCTGCCACCTTCTCCGCAGCAGTTATAGGCCTCCTGCGTCAAAAACCCGTCGATGCCGCCTCCATTGCGGTCAAATGGATGCAGCCCAAACAGGTCGATGCCCAAGGCTACGAGTCTGCCATGGCAAAACTGTTCAACGCATTCCTGCAACAAAAAGATGGCGCCACCTTGCTGACCACGGCATTGAAAGGCCAAACCATTCGGGCCGATGCAGCCGTCATAGGCCAACGGGCTATCGCCACAAGCGGCAGACCACAGCAAGCCCTGGCCGATGCTCTCTCAGCTGCGGCAAAGATCATCTCCGGCCCCCGCCAGCTTTCTTCCGATGAAATGTCCAAAGTGGTGGCAGCAGTCCGAAAAGAAGGCGACCCAGCCAAAGGCGAGGCTATTTTCAGGCGACCCGATCTGAACTGCCTCAAATGCCACGCTGTTGGCGATGCAGGCGGCCTTGTCGGCCCGAACATGCTCAGCTTGGGTGCGACTGCCCAGCTCGATTACATTGTCGATTCAATGCTCATCCCTAGTAAAAATATCAAAGAGGGTTACCAAACAATTGTTGTGCAAACCACGGATGGAAAGGTCCTTTCCGGGGTTAAATTGCGCCAATCCACCACCGACCTCATCATCCGCGATGCAGAAGATCGTGAGGTTCGTATCCCACTCAACCAGATTGAAGAACAGGGCAACGGCACCTCCCTCATGCCAACCGGCTTGGCTGACCGCCTGACCGAATCCGAGTTTCGCGATCTGATCGCTTTCCTCGGCGCCTTGGGTAGGGTTTCGGAATACACCGTCAAACCCGAATTGATCATGCGTCGTTGGGAGGTCATGCTCCCCACACAGCCAGCCGCTTTTGCTATCACCCGCACTTCCCTGAAAACCTCCGCACAAGATCTGCCCGATTTTAAATGGCAGACAATCTACAGCACGGTCGGTGGCAAGGTTCCCCTTGCCGAAGTCCCCCACATGCACACACGCTATGGATTGAAACCAGGTGACAAGGGTGCCAGCTTCCTGCGTTCACGCCTCGAAGTGGTGCAGCCCGGCAAGGCAAAACTACTCATCGATTCCCCCAAAGGCGTCAGTGTCTGGATTGATCAAACCCCATACGATCCATCAGAAGCCCCGCTTATTGACTGGAGCGTCGGGTCTAAAAAAATCACCCTGGCCATCGATCGCGATGTGGCCGATAGTGGCTCGGTCTCCCTGCGGGTTGAAACACCCGCCCAAAGCGGTGCTGTCATCAAAATGACCGGGGGCAAATAATCCAATCATTCAGGAGTGGGGCCACCCCACTCCTGCCTTCGTGCGTTATCCCGTCATCCACCTTCGTGCCTAGAGATCGTCATGCTGACAGATTTTTCCAAGACATGGATTTTAGGGGCAATCGCAGGCTCAGCCATTTTTCTGCACAACCCGTCAGCCCAGTCAGATGAATTGCCTGCGCCAATACGCTGGAAAAAGCATGTCATCAATGATCAGTCACCCTTCGAGGCCTGCGGGGCGGCAGATTTTAATAACGATGGCAAAACTGATATTTTCTCTGGCGACTCTTGGTACGAGTCTCCCTCCTGGAAAAAACACAAAATCCGTGACATTCCACCTGCCGCAGAAAACCCCCACTATCACGACGATTTTGCCAATTCACCTCTGGATGTGAATGGCGATGGCCGAATCGATATCGTCACATGCAATTATTTTGCCAAACGCTTTGGTTGGCTCGAAAACCCCGGCCCTGATTCCAATCAGAATTGGACCGAACACACCATCGACAACCCCGGCAACATGGAAACAGGCGAACTGGTTGACATCAACGGTGATGGTAAACCCGACTTTCTGCCAAACCCCGGCGGCACCGTCATTTGGTACCAATTGACTCAGCAAAAACCAAAAGTTATCTGGAAAAAACATAGTCTCGGCAATGACGGGGCCGGCCACGGCGTCGGCTCAGGTGATATCAACAACGACGGCCGTATCGATATCATCACCCCCAAAGGTTGGTACGAGCAGCCGGCCCAACCAGATGCAAAATGGACTTTCCATCCTGATTTCGATCTCGGCGTGGCTAGCATCCAGATACTTGGCCGCGATGTTGATGGTGATGGCTTGACTGACATACTCTGGGGTATGGGCCACGGCTATGGCCTCTATTGGCTCAAACAAACCGCCAGCGAGCCAGGAAAAAGGACTTGGACCAAGTCAGTTATTGATGACAGCTTTTCTCAGGTTCACACCCTTCTGCTTGCGAATCTCGATGGCAAAGGCGAGCCCGAGTTGGTAACCGGAAAACGCGTCTACGCCCACGAGTCTGAACCGGGCGCCACCGATGCACCTGTCGTCTTTTACTACCAATTCAATCGCACCGCATCAAAATGGCATAAGCAAACCATCTTCCAAGGCACTCCCGCCTCCCAAGCACCCTTGATTGCAAAAGACCGTTGGGCCCTGAAAGACTTCCCCCGCGGTAGCGCCGGCACCGGCCTGCAAATGAGTTCCATCGACATCGATAATGATGGCGACATCGACTTGGTCTGCCCAGGTAAATCCGGCCTGTACCTGTTTGAAAACCTTGGTCGCTAAGTAGCTATAAATTTTGCCTATTTTATAATGCTTATTAATGCGTCATAAGCGTGGCTTTGGCTTCCCGAATCAAAGGAATCTTGCACCACAATACAGACAGGGCCCGTATTTTTTGCGGTGTGAATCACCACCAGATCCATTGCTCCAGGTTTTGGAACCGCTTTCTGCCGAATAGACCCATCTGGTGCCTGAATGGTTATTAGCGGATCCAAAACAGACCCGCGGCCGCGACTGGTTAGCCGCACTTCAACGGTTTGACCCTGCTTCAAATCAATACGAAAACAGTCAACATCTTGCTTCTTTTCAATGGTGCCAAGCAATCGGCAAGGCAGCTTGATTATCTCTTGCGCCTGATCAAGGTCGTTATTTGGCTCCTTTTCAGGCGTGAGTGGAGAAGTGGTCACTTCAACAACTGCTTTGGCTTTCTCCTGATTTTTTCCAGTTAAAACAATCTGCTTGTCCCCAACCGGTGTACCAGCCAAAATCCCGGTTTCAAGCGTAAGAATTTGCGATCCAAACAGCTTGCCGTCCATTCCATCAGGAAGGGGAGCAGATGCTGCCTTGCCCTCAATTGCCAAAGCCATGGGCATTCCAGATGTTTCCAACTGGGCGCTCTGAACAGCGTCCAGGTTCTGCCCTCGCAGGATCAACTTGTGCTTGCCAACCGGATTCACCACCCAAGGCCAAACCATGGTAACCCGAGGTGGATCCGGCTTAACCGGAGGCTTGGCCTGAAATAGCGATAAAACCGAGACCATGGAGCCAACAGAAAGAAAATAATACCCCGAGGTGTAAATCATGCGAATAGCTCACGAATTGGCTCACCTTGGTCCAAAATTTCAAGCGGACGACCATCCGGGGTGATGATCTGCTGGCGCGGGTCAATTCCCATGCGGCTAAGCAAAGTTGCGGCAACCTCTGCCGGCGATACAGGTCGCCGTGTCGGATAGGAACCCAATTTGTCTGTTGCTCCCAAAACAAGCCCAGGCCTTGCCCCTGCCCCTGCAAAAATTAGCGATCCAGCCTTGCCCCAATGGTCACGCCCAGCATCTTTATTCAGGGTGGGAGTTCGGCCAAACTCGCCAAATACAGCAACTAGCGTGTTCTCTAACAAACCTCTTTCGCGCATGTCATCCAAAAAGGCAGACAGGCTCCAGTCCAGCTCTGGAAGCTTCTTGTCCAAACTTTCATAGATTTTCGCATGATGGTCCCAACCACCGTGGTTGATGGTTATCCAACGCACTCCCCGTTCAACCAGCCTGCGCGCCAACAAACAACCCTGGCCAAATGTGGTACGGCCATATCGGTCCTTGACCCGATCCGCCTCTTCTTCCAAGGCAAATGCCTGCCGGGCCGAAGACGATAACACCATTCCAGCGGCACGCTTCTGAAAGTCATCAAAGGTGAGAAGCTGGTCGTTGGATTCAACCTCCCGGGCTAGCCGATCTACAGCCAATCTCAGTGTCTCACGGCGTTGGTTTCGGGCAGGTAGCCGCTTGTGGTTTGATTTAAGATCTTCGACACCAAAACCAGCCTGGGCCGGGTCACCCGTTTTGAACGATTCGTGCCGCCCACCCAAAAATGCGCTGCGGCCAAGTTCCCAAGTGAAGGAAGGGTTCCGGGGTATAGCTACATAGGGGGGAAGTTCACCTCTGAACCCCAGTTGTTGCGATACCACCGCCCCAAGTGCGGGGTAGTCACCAAACGCCGAACCAAAACGACCCGAAAGAACCCAATTAGTCGCTGTTTCATGATGATCGTTGGCATGAGACCCTGAACGCACCAAGGTGTAATGCTGCTGCCTGGCCGCCAAAAGTGGTATTTTTTCACCAAACCGTATTCCCGGCTCCGCCGTGGCAATGGTCGAATACTTCCCTTTAACCTCGGCAGGGGCATCAGGCTTGGGGTCGAAAGTGTCGTGGTGCGACAAACCGCCACCCAAAAAAACCACAATCACCGATTGGGCCGGTGCTTTGGCTTCGACAAGGCTGGCTCGCGACCTTTCTGTCATGCAGCCACCTAAAAGGCCTGCGGTGCCCAGCCGAAGTACATCCCGTCTTCCCAACCGTATCTTGAGCATGCCAAATACTCCTCTCAAACCAAAAAGCATTCAAACCCAGCTCAGCTATCAATGCTGAAAGCTGAATTCTCTGGAATTCAGAAGCGACCAGGCCAAATCGCCAAGCACCTCATCTGCCAAGGCGCCCGGCTCGGCAAGGGCCCGTTCGATCTCCCGGGTTGTGGCAGCATCCATAGGCCGTGAAAGGCAAAGCCAATGCAAGCTGTCTGCCCGCTCTACAGCATGAGGCAACCTTTTTTCCAGTTGACGCAATAGCCCCTTGGGATTGCTTATCTTCTCCACAATCGTGTCGCTGTTGATCAAAAACAAAATCTGCGGCAGAGTCACATCGCCTGTCTTCTCACAAGCGCAGGCAGTCACCCTCTCACTACGCCCAAAAGTCGATAAAAACCGCGATGCTACAGCGGGGTCAGGCAGTTGCGTTGCTCGCGTTCCCACCGGGTGCCCGGGAAAATTCTCGCTAACCCCCGTAGCCTGACAAAGGGCATCCAGCAAAACTTCCGCCGGCAACCTGCGGGGCACAAAATGACTCAGGTTGCGATCATCGGTTTTGTTCCCAGGCAAACTCGAAGAAGAGCGCCTATAGGCATCGGTTGTGGCAATAAATCGAATGAGATCCCTAAAGTTGTACCCGGAATTGCGAAACCTATTTTCTAGTAAGTCCAACACCTCAGGATTCGATGGCGGATTGGTTGCGCGCAGGTCATCGACTGGTTCCACCAGCCCACGGCCCAATAAATGACGCCAAACCCGATTGGCCATCGCCTTGGCAAAATATGGATTCTTTGGATCAGTTATCCAATGAACCAAACCCACACGGGGGTCAGAACCGGCCTCTGCAAGTTCCAAACCCGAAACTGACCGGTCCAAGGGCCGCGGCTGCAAAAATGTCCCCAACCGCGGATGTGAAATGCCTGTCTGCATCTTTTCGTCTGCAATGGGTATTAACGCCGTCTCCCCTTGCCGTGGCGATTTACGGTCGATTTTCAACCGCGACAGATAAGCTGCCTGCCTAAGATAGTCTTCCTGGGTGAATTTTTCAGTCGGGTGATTGTGACATTGGGCACAACCAATCCGCGTTCCCAAAAATGCCTGCGAGATCATGCCGGGCATCTCACTTTCCACCGGCTTGTTTTCCCAAATACCCATCGTCCAATAACCAACTGCCGGGTCTTCCCCCACAGTGCCAGAAGCCAATAAAATGCGTCTGGCCAAGGCGTTCCAGCCTGTGTTTGCTGCCACCTCACCACGCAACCAGGCATGCAATGACCTCACCCCCCTCAAGCCGCGTACATCGTGATCCCGCTCCTGCCGGTTTTGCAATAATTCAGATAAAAACAAAGTCCAAATATCATTAAAAGAGTCCGTCGCCAGCAATTCATCCACCAGTAATGCGTGTTTGTCAGGATTTTTGTCTGCCAAAAATGCGCGCACGCGCTCAGGTTCTGGCAACCTGCCACACAAATCCAGATGGATGCGCCTAACCCAAACAGCATCTTCCACCAATTCAGAGACAGGTATATTCAGCTCTCGCAGGTGTTTTTGAATCGCGCTGTCGATGGGATGGCTAGGGTTTTTACTGGAAAGATTCATTTTTTGGGCAGGGCCCGAAAAGGGCACCATTGCCCTCGTGACAGCCACCCCAGTCAGAAAACTTGCCTGAAGGGCAGCCTCACCAGAACCCTCTATTCGGGCAAACCCACCCACCGAAACAGATGCTACCGCAGGCGCACTGCTAGTAAAACGGGTCAACCAGGTCACATCAGTCCGTTGACCGTCGGCCCATTCAGCCATGGCTTTTAGTGGCATCGAGTCACCCACTTTGCCAAACCACTGTGCCGGCTCCAAGTGAAGTGTCTGTAGCGGCTGTTCAGCCGCAGAAGGCCCCGGCATTCCTTCGGCCACCCACCGCGTGAGAAGACGATGAAAGGGATCATCCACTTGAATTAATTTGCCACCCTCATGAGCGGCTTGACCAGTTATTTTGCGTATGAGCGGGCTATCCTGTGGATCAACCGGACTGAATCTGCGGCCCCCATATTCCCGGGTCAGCCAAGCATGATCCAACTCAGGAGCGTAGCCACGCAGCGATAATCTGAAACCGTTTTGCCCGGCGCCCTTCCCATGGCAGGCACCTTGATTGCAACCAAGACGAGTCAAGGCGGGCATGATTTCCCGGTTGAATGAAACGGGCCGGGTAGATTGGTTTAAATTCAATAACCCAAAGGCAATTAGCCAAATTGGCAGCATGATGATAATCCAACGGAGGGCAAATTTGCCAAAGGCGGGGGCCGGCTAACCAGCTATTGCATTATGCCATATAAAACCATCAAGCCACAGCCTTATAGTTAATCCCCCAGAAAAATAAAAAGACCTCCCGCAATCTTTGGCGGGAGGTCTTGCATGAATCCCTACCGCATGGGGATGTAAGTTATGTTCGCACACCATATCTGCCCGGGTTACTCCACCTTGAAGTTGTAGGACTTACGCAGTTGGCCCGAATTGGATTTGCCTATTCCATTCAGTTTGACTATCTTTGGCAGCTGTGAACAAAGCTAAAGTTAGCGCTGAAGACTTCATCGACCTCCTGGTAGCCACCCCGGTGAATGCGACAGCGATGGAAGCACAAAGGACCAATCCGGTTGGTTCCTGTGAGGCCTCGCATGATGCGTATACCCGTCTGCTGCATCGGCTTGAGCCGACAAACGATGCACTTTGGCTTGAGGTGAAGGCGGAGGTGTGTCTGACCTCCGGGGTATTGGTTCTGGATAACACTGTCCTGGACAAACCGTACGCGCGGAAGATGGATCTTGTCCACCACATGTGGTCGGGCAAGCACCATGCTGTGGTCAAGGGGATCGATTTGCTGACGCTGCTATGGACCGATGGCGAGCGCCACCTGCCGTGCGATTACCGGATCTATGACAAGCCGAATGATGGCAAGACCAAGAACGACCATTTCGGGGACCTGATTGACACGGCCAAGGAACGCGGATTCCAGCCGGAATATGTGCTTTTTGACGGCTGGTATAGCAGCCTGATGAACCTCAAAAAGATTGACGCGGTCGGGTGGCGATGGCTGACAAGGCTCAACCACAACAGGAGGGTGAACCCGGACAGAACTCGCAATCGGTCGGTCGGGGATTGTGACATCGCGCCAACCGGCACGGTAGTCCATCTAGAGAACTACGGGATGGTGAAGGTGTTCCGGATCATTTCCAAGGACGGTACGGCGGAGCACTGGGCCACCAACGATCTGGAGATGGATGAACTGGGGCGGTTGAAGCTTGCCGAGGCGAGTTGGAAGATCGAGGAGTACCACAGGGGCTTGAAACAGGTCACGAACGTGGAGGGATGCCAGTGCCGCAAGGCCCAGGCGCAGCGCTCCCATATCGGGTTGGCGCTCCGGGCATTCCTGGTTTTTGAACGCTATTGCTTCAGGACCGGATACAACTGGGTCGCCACCAAAACGAAGATTTTTCAGGAAGCCGTCCGGGCGTTCAGCACAAATCCCTGGATCGGGCGTCAGACGGCAACTGCGCAAGTCCTATTTAATTAAGGATTTATATATTGAATTGCATGGAGTCACTACCGACCCATGCCCCCTGAGCTTCTCAAGCTTCTATATAGCTTTAACAATATAGCTATTGATGCAAAGCAATTTACTAATGTAAATTCACTACAATAATACATAGTTTTATTAATCAAGAAGCTGGCTCCATGATGGCTGGTGCAGAAGTAAACAAAACGTTTTCTTATTTCCGAATCACGGGCACTCGGGAAACAGTTCCTCAACAAGGCACTGGGCTGGATCCAGACGCAGCGGCAGTCGCGGAAAATCAGGTTTCGAACCAGACTCAAGGCCGTGCAACTACATGCCAACAATGGAGATATCCAAATGAATAACAGGAAAATTGGACCCCAAGGGTATAATCGGGTGATAGAACAACCACATCTCGGGTGCAGGCCGTATAATTACCAAAGCTGCCTCCACTCTTCCTGGGGAACTCCGGTTGAAAACCACCACCCTTGCCTGTTTGTTGATTATTTTGTCGACATGCCCCGCGCAAGCTATGGGAATCGTTCCAAAGGTCATGCCGCTCTGGTCTGCCGAAGCCCCGGTGGGCAATGGGCAGACGGAAAAGTCTACGGCAAAGATTACTGTTTATTATCCTGAAAAGCCGAACGGCACAGCTATCGTGATTTGCCCGGGAGGTGGGTATGGAGGATTGGCGATCGATCCGGAAGGCCACGGCATAGCCAAGTGGCTGAACAAACAGGGTATCACCGGTGTGGTTTTGGAATATCGGCTGCCAGCAGGGCGGTCACAGGTTCCCCTGCTGGATGCCCAGCGGGCGATTCGCCTCACCCGCGCCAATTCCACGGCTTGGGACCTCAAGCCGGACCGGGTCGGCATCATGGGTTTTTCGGCTGGTGGCCACCTGGCATCCACGGCGGGCACGCATTTTGATAATGGCTATCCCAATTCAGATGATCCCATTTCCCGCTTTGGCAGTCGTCCGGACTTCATGATTCTGGTCTACCCTGTCATAACCATGGGAACCAAAACACATGGTGGCTCGAAGGCCAACCTGCTGGGGAAAAACCCAAGGCCCGATCTGGTGGAATTGTTCTCGAACGAGAAGCAGGTCACTGCCCGCACTCCTCCCACCTTTCTTGCCCATGCCCTAGATGACGGGGCAGTCGTGCCTGCCAACAGTCGCGATTTCTATTCCGCTTTGCAGGCCCATAATGTACCCAGCGAGTACCTGGAATTGCCGAGCGGCGGTCATGGCCTGAACGGCTACAAGGGTCCGATGTGGGATGCCTGGCAGACCAAGTCCATGGCCTGGCTTGTGGCCAATAAATTGTCGGAATAAGCGCATCCCTGAATGCTGGGTTGGCGAGTGCCTGGCAAGGCCTGGTGGTTGTATTGTCGGCTGGGCACCCGGCAATAAAGATTGGCAGATAAACATCCCCACCTGCCGCTGCCCGAAGCTCACCAGCAATGTCAATCCCTCGCAATTCAGTCAAAATCCAGGCAGCCACCAAGCATTCTTCATAACCGACCGGGAAGCCTTCCCAAGCAAAGGCGGAACCCGGCTTGGGAGCGGCTTCCAGATTGTCAGATCCTTCCTCAAATCTTCCCCTTCATTTTTTCTGGCAGGAATCAGCGGGTGGGGAATTTTTATTCAAAGTCGAATCGGCCTGCAAAATGGGAACCATCGCAACAAAGACATGATCAGACTTGGGTGCTACCGCCCAAACCGTCCGCAATTGCCTCCAACTTGGTTACACTTTCCTAAATTGGAGCAGAGTCGCCTGCGCAGGAAATGTGATCGCCTCAACTGTGAAATTCGGCCTGCTTCCCCCGTCTGTGCCCGGTGCCCAGCCGGCCCGCCCTTCCTTCAACTGGAACGGTACAGGGGTGTGGGCTCAGGGCATTGACTTGGGTCTGGAATGGCGTTTCTAAAACTCACCCCTAGGCACTTGGGTTTGGCAAAAACCAAACCAAGACTTGCTACCTAAAAGCATGCACCCACACCGACTGCGCCTAGACCAATAACCACGGTTAAATTTAGGCCAGACGGAGTGCGGATAACCAATACTTAGACACTTTATTATTCCCTGAAAAAAGACCTCTCGCTAGTGTTGGCGAGAGGTCTTTAATTGTCAAAAATCCGAAAAGGTTAGGCCTTGATGCCTGCTGCCTCGCGCAGCACCTGGGCTTTGTCTGTCTTCTCCCAGTGGAAGTTCTCTAGCTCGCGACCAAAGTGACCGTGGGCTGCGGTTTCACGGTAAATTGGCCGACGCAGATTAAGGGTTTCAATGATACCTGCGGGGGTCAACTTGAAGTTGTCCTTCACCAGTTTGGCAATCTGGCCATCGGTCAAACCATGCTTGGCTGAACCGAAGGTGCTCACCCAAATGTTGATCGGGTCAGGGTAGCCAATGGCATAAGAAACCTGAACTTCGCATTGGCCAGCGAGACCGGCCTTCACAATGTTCTTCGCGATGTAACGGCACATGTATGCCGCTGAGCGATCGACCTTTGTTGGATCCTTGCCTGAAAATGCCCCACCGCCGTGACGGCCCCTACCACCGTAGGTGTCGACAATGATCTTTCTGCCGGTCAGGCCGCAATCACCATGCGGGCCGCCCTCGAGAAAAATACCCGTTGGGTTGATGTGGCAATGAATATGCCCATCCGCCAAAGGTGCCGTCTCACCCACAGGCACCAAGTTGATCTTGCCTTTTCCTTCGACCAGGTCAGGGCGCTCAGCCATCAGCGTGGGCATGATGAGCTTGTCGATGATGGTCCTGCGGGCTTCGTCGGAAAAATACTTCTTTCCATCTCGGCTGACAATCACGCTGTCATCATGCTGCGTGGACAAAACGACCGTGTGAATCCGGTGGGGGGTGCCATCCGCATTGTACTCAACTGTAACTTGGCTCTTCGCGTCAGGTCGTACAAAGGGGAGTTGCTTGTTACGCCGCATGGTGGCATGGTTTTCGACCAAGCGGTGCGACAAGTAAATGGGCAACGGCATCAGGCTGCGGGTTTCATCGCAGGCAAAACCGAACATCATCCCCTGATCACCTGCACCACCCGAATCGACACCCACGGAGATGTCTTGGGATTGGGAGTGGAGGTTGCAGTCGACCTGGCAGGTGTCGGCCGCGAAACCGATTGTTGGGTCGACATAGCCGATATCACGGATGGTGTCTCGCACCAGTTTGTCGACTATAGCCCGGGTTAGCGGTGCACCTGTCGTGATTTCACCCGAGACCACCGCAAGGTCGGTAGTCACCATGGTTTCACATGCCACCCGGCTTTTCGGGTCGTGTTTCAGGCAATGGTCCAAGATCGCATCGCTGATCTGATCGGCCACCTTGTCCGGGTGACCCATGGATACCGACTCGCTGGTGAACAGATACCGGTCACTCACGGGAACGCTCCTCAAACCTAAGCCAACAAATGATTTCCAAAGGCAACAGCCGGCGGTGGCCGTGTTGTGGTATTAATCTAGCAGATAAGCCCAATTACCACCTTAGTCAAATTAGAAAACCGGGCCCCTAAGGCCAGCTGAAACGGAATTCTTGCCATGACCGCCCCCCTAGTACTTATTAGCGCCGTTGGTTTGACTCGCCGCCTTTTGCCCCATGCCCCCCGCTTAAACTCATTGGCCCAGGCAAACTGGGCCGTTGGGCAGATTGAACCGAGCCCCGCAGTCACTTGCACCGCCCAAGTCACACTTCTCACCGGCAAGCTCCCGCAAAACCATGGCATCGTCGCTAACGGTTGGCTTTTCCGCGACACCCGCGAAATTCGCCTCTGGCAACAATCCCATCACCTGATCCAGTCGCCAACTCTGCCGCAAATTCTTAAGGTACAAAAACCTTCCCTCAAAACTGCCAACCTTTTCTGGTGGTTCAACCAGGGTGCACCCTTCGATATCAGCGTCACACCCAAACCCTTTTACGGCGCCAATGGCGACAAACGCTTTGGCATCGACGGCTTCCCCCGCGCTGTGCCTAACCGCCTCGAAAAAGATTTGGGACCTTTTCCCTTCCCTTCCTTCTGGGGCCCTCGTGCTGGCTTGCCCTCCACAGAATGGATCGCCCAAGCCTCTGCCAATGTTTTGCGCAACGACAAACCGGACCTGCTGCTTGCCTACCTCCCCCACCTCGACTACCAGCCCCAGCGAGTTGGCGTGAATGGTGCTGACATGCCCGCCTTGGTGAAACAACTCGATGATGCCGCCGCGCCCCTGCTTGATGCCGCAAAACATGCAGGGGCCCGGGTTTGGGTGGTTGGTGAATACGGCCATTGCGATGTCAACCTAGCAGTGCCACTGAATCGCATCCTGAGAAAGGCTGGGCTTCTAGAGGTTCGTGATGGCCCCTTTGGTGAAATTCTCGATACCTTCTCCTCCCCGGCATTCGCCTTGGCGGATCACCAAATTGCCCATATCTACCTCAACGAACAGGTCTATCTCAGCAAAAAAGCCGACCTACCCAAGGTGCGAGAGCTGATCGCCTCCACCCCGGGCGTCGCCCGTGTTCTTGCGGGCGATGAACTGAACGAAATCGGCCTCAATCATCCACGCTCAGGCGACTTGGTTGCCTTGGCCCAACCCCATGCCTGGTTCAGCTACCCTTACTGGCTCGACGATTCCCGCGCTCCCGACTTCGCTCGCACCGTCGATATCCACCGCAAACCCGGGTACGACCCCTGCGAATTGTTGGTCGATCCCCAACTGCTTTGGCCTATCGGTCGTGTCATCCGCCGCCTGATGGCCAAAAAAATGGGATTTAGAACCCTGTTTGACATCATCCCCCTAAATGATGCCCTTGTTCGAGGCAGCCACGGCCTTCCAGCCTCGAACCCGGTCGATCGCCCCATTTGGATTGGCAGCGGCCAGGCCCCCTCCACCGACCAGCCCATGACCGCTTTCCTCCAACCGCTCCTCACGGAACTGGGCCTCTAAGGGAACTTTGGAGATTGCACCTTTCCCCGCAGTTCACTTGTTGGCCCGCATGACTTGGCCCCTGCCTGCCTGCTAATGGTTTATTTTTGCCGAGTGTACGGATTCGTTCCTAGAGGCAAATGGGGAATTTCTTGGATTTTTATGGGGATAAGTTGGGGCAATTTAAAGCCATGCCAAACAATGGTTTGGGCGTTTTTTTGGCGGGGTTAGCAGGGTGGTCGGTATGTTTTTGGAGCAACGCTTGGGGAAGGCATGGTTGAGAGTGATAGGGGCCTGATGGGGCGATTGAGTGGCCGGTTTTGTGATTTGCCCGTGAGCCCGGGGACTTATTACCCAGAGCGTTGCCCTGGGCTACTTACCTTGGGCCACACATCGGGTGCTTAGGGGATGTTCATTTTTTCAGTGCATACATTTTTGTCTGCGTGGGTTGAATTGGATTAGTGGCACCATTGGGTTCACGGGCAGGTATGCCATTTGCTTTAGGCTGATAACTCGCCTATAAATTAATAATGGCGGCCTAAAACACTTCTTTGGCACCTGCAAAATTTAAAGTTTCTTGTTCTATTTTAGGAGTTTTCGACCATGCTTTCTGCTAAAAGTTATGCCATTCTGAGCAATGTTTGTTTTGTCAGTGGCTTTGCATCGATCATTGCTTCTATTGGCATTTGGTTTTTGCTCAAGGAGGGCGACACCGCTCATAGCGAGCGTTTTGGCATTTTTGTTGGACTTTGGGCTCCCACCTTCTTTGCCCTATCGGCCCGCTTTAACCATTATGCAGAGGCTAAATCTAAATAATTGAGATATTAATATTTGAAACACATTTTCTGATGCATCATCACCCCGGCCCTTTTGGGCTGGGTCTTTTTTTATCGATTTTTCGGCCCTAAACGCCCTGGCCAACTTCCCGGTATCGCTGGATGTGCAAGGCTTTGCCGGTGATTGGATCAACTTCTACCAAGGCTCCGGAAAGAGCGATCGCTCCGGTGCTTAGCGACCAACTTTCGGGCAAACCTGTTCGCGTGGTGCGTAAAATGGCCTCCGGCTTTCTTCCCATAACTCCGCTGGTCGATCCGCACATGCCCACATCGGTCTGGTAGGCGGTGCCCTTGGGCAAAATCCGCTCGTCCGCGGTGGCGATGTGCGTGTGCGTTCCCAATGCGGCGCTGACTTTGCCATCTAGATACCAACCCAGCAACTCTTTCTCTGCCGTGGCCTCTGCGTGCAGGTCGACCAAAGTGATGCCAGGGGACCGGCATATTTCTGGTAAATGGCGATCTAAAGCGTCGAAGGGGCAATCGACCGGCTTCATGAACGCCCTGCCTAACAGGGTGATCACTCGCAAGGGGGTACCACAAGCAAGCAGGGTTTCAACCCAGGCTTTTCCGGGTGCCTGGCTTGGAAGGTTTGCCGGACGGCTTATAGGCTCGCCTCGCTCAATAAGCGGGACAATCTCGCGGCGTTTCAGGCCATGATCGCCCAGGGTTACCAGATCCACCCCACCTTTTCGCAATCGCTGGTATTGCGAGACGGTCAGGCCGGATCCACCGGCTGCGTTTTCTGCGTTAACCACCACCCCAGAAAGGCCTAACTCTTTGCGCAGAATGGGGATGCGATTTTCAACGCAGGTTAGGGCCTCATCGCCCACAATGTCACCCAAAAACAGCAGTCGTGCCGGTTTTTCCACGATCCCTCCGGCTTTTCACAAAAATTACCGCCCGCTTGATCGTGCGGTCAGTTGGTTTAGACTGTTAATCTAGGTGATCTGGATTCATTTAGCCCGGTACTTGGCAAATGGCCACACCGATTGGCTTGTTTTAGAACTTTCCCGCCTGATTTGGTTTGCAGGTTGAATTCCCACCCCCGCCCCCCGCGCATTGGGCCTCCATTTGTTTAGTATTGCCCAGGAGTTTTGGATGATCCCCCTCTTCCCCCGCTTGCGGCCAGGCTTGGCCGGCTTGGCAGTGATCTTGGCTTGCCACCAAGTGAAAGCCCAAGTGCCCGATGCCGCTACGCCTGCCCCCTATCTGTCGCATTTGACACCGTTGGGCCTTAGCCGGGGAACCACAGTCGAATTGACCTTTGCCGGCAATGATCTCGAAGATCCTGTGGCTCTGGTTTTTGACCACCCGGGTCTTTCTGCAAAGGCGGTCATCCCGCCAACTCCCCCTGCTCCACCTACCCCCAAGGCCGAACCGGGAAAGCCAGCGCCTATGGCCCCACCGGCCCCGCCCCGCCCGCCTGTGACCAAATTCATGGTCACTGCCACGGGCGATGTGCCATTTGGTTGGCACGATGTGCGCATGATCGGCCGGTATGGGGTTTCCAACCCCCACGCTTTTTTGGTGACTGGCATTGCTGAGGCGCAAGAAATTGAACCCAACAACGATGTTCCCGAGGCAAAACCAATCGCCGCAGAAAGTGCCGCCCAAGGAGTTATTGGTGGTGGCACTGATGTCGACTACTTCAAAATGACTATGATGAAGGGCCAAAACCTATCCCTTGTTTGTCAGGCCTTTAGCATCGAAAGCCCGCTGGATGCGCAAGTGGAGTTGTTTGGGCCCGATGGCAAACTGGTGGTTTCGGGGCGCTCGCCTATCAACGATGATCTGCTGCTAAACGCTGTTTCCCGCGCGGATGGCGAACATCTCATTCGACTGACTTCCTTTGGCTACCAAGGCGGCGGAGCCAATTTCCAATACCGTCTGGTAGCAAGCCTGAAGGGTGCGCCTCAGGTAAGCTGGCTCCCTGCCGCTGTCTCAGGCCCCGGTCAAACCCTGCGGCCTCTCAACATGGAGGGCCCTGCCGGCCAACCTGCGGCTGCTGGTGATGGTGCCCTGCCTTGGCCCCCCCGCCGACTCATCACCTCCCACAATTTACAACCCAAATGGTGGACAACCGCCCAAACCGATAATCCACTGTGCTTCCACCCGCCTCTGGTTGGCAAAGCCCCCCTAGGTACCCCCTGCCTGGTAGAGGCTGAACCCAATGACACAAGAGACAAGGCTCAAGTCATTCCAGCCCTCTGCGATCTCACCGGTCGATTGGACAAGGCCCGCGACGAAGACTGGTACAGAGTGAAGCTGGCCGCCAACAAACCCGTTGTTTTGAAGGCCATTGCCGAGCAGCAGGGGTCCCTGGCTGATTTGCAGGTTGTGGTCTTTGGTCCCGTGGGAGCGCCTGGCGAAAAGCCGAAACCCGACGAAAAAACCTTGCTCGATTTGGACGATGCCCCGCCATCCTCCCCGCTAGGTCGCCTGCTTTGGCGGGTGACCGACCCTGCCCCCTCCAGCTTCACTCCCCCTGCCGAGGGCGATTACCTCATTCGCGTGCGCAGCCGCACTTCCAATTTCAGCGGCGGCCCAAGGCACTTTTACCGTGTGGCACTAGGGGCACCCGAACCCGGCTTTGTGGCGGCCTCATTGCCAGCAAGCCAATACCGGCCTGAATCCATCACCCTTCCCTGTGGCGGTACCACTGCGCTTCTTGTTGGCATTTGGCGACGAGACGGGTTTACAGGCCCTGTAAGCATCAGCGTCAACAATCTTCCCGTAGGCGTGGCCTGCCAACCCTTGGCCATCCCTGCGGGTATGGACAAGGGCCATCTGGTGTTTGCAGCAATTGATGGCCCCGCGCCACCGCCCTGGAAAATCAGCATTTTGGCCCGGGCTGAGGTGAATGGCCAAATGGTGGAGCAGCCGGTTCACAGTCTGAACTTCCAGCGACCCGTACCAGCCGGCCAAGTCGCCCTGCTACCTAGGGTGAGGGCTTGTCGCGACCATTGGCTGGGGGTGACTCCGCAGGGAGATGCCAACCCGCTTTTGAGCCCGCCTTTTCGCCTTGCTGTGCAACTCGATGCCCAAGGGGTTGCCCCCGGCGGCAAAGCAAATCTTAAGGTGAAGGTTGACCGACTGGTTAAGGAACCGAAGGCGCCGATTGCGCTGCAGACCATCGAGATGCCTGCCAACTTCATCAACAACAATGCGCCGGTAGCAGTTCCACCTGAGGCTGCAGAGGGGGTTATTCCGGTAACGGTTCCCGCTGGATTGCCGTTTGGCGACTACTCTATTGCTGTGCGCGGTCAGGTTGCGTTGCCTTTCAACAAAGACCCCATGGCTAAAGAGAAACCCAACACTTCAAAAGTGGAATGGGCTCAACCGGTTCTCATTCGGGTGATTCCGAAAGAACTGGCCAAGCCCACAGTGCCAGGCCCGGCACCGGTGAAAAAAGGAAGCCGGGGCGAATTGGCTATTGCTCTTGAAAGACTGCATGGCTTCACCGGCCCGCTTCAGGTCGCCCTGGTTCCACCCGCGGGAGATTTGGCCAAGGGCCTCAAGTTCACCTTGTCTGATGTTGCACCGGGTGAAAAACAAGCCAAGATCTTGATCGAGGCCGCAGGCGATGCCGCTCCGGGCATTCGCAAGGACATCAAACTGAAAATCACCGGGCAATGGCCAAATGGCAATCTGCCCATCAGCCAAGAAATCGCATTCACGGTGGAGGTAAAACCATGAGCAAGTTATTCATTCGCGGTCTTTTCCCAAATATTGCCTTGGCCCTGCTTGGCCTTGCTGCCCCGTCTAATGCGCAGGAAAAAGACGCAAAAGACAAGGTTGTGATGCAGCCTATTGCGGTTGTCGATCTGAAACGGGCCACCCCGGTCATTTATGAGACGGAGATCGAGCCAATTTTGGCTCGCAAATGCGCTTATTGCCACTCAGGCAATATCAAGGAAGGCCAACTGGACTTGGGCTCCCATGCCGCACTGATGAAGGGTGGCCGCAAAGGTGTGAGCGTGGTCGCCGGTAAAGGCCTGGAAAGTTATCTCTACAAGCTGTCGGCCCGGGTGCAAAAACCGTTCATGCCCCCCAAAGGCGAAGAGCCCCTCACGCCTGCCGAACTTGCTTTGGTTAAATTGTGGATCGACCAAGGCGCCAAGCCGCCCACCACCATCAAGACTCGCCCTAAGGTGGTGCTTTCCGCTCCCCCTCAGGGCTATCAGCCAGCATTGGGCCTCGCCCTGTCTGCGGATGGTAAATGGCTTGCCGCTGGAAGAGGTGACCGCCTTGAATTGTGGCAACTGCCCGAGGCGAAACTGGAAAAAACCTTCATTGACGAAGAAATCACCACTAAGGTGAAGAACAAGGACGGCGAAGAGGAAAAGCCAACTGGGGCAGCCCATCGTGGCTTGGTCGAATCTGTGGCCATTTCGCCCGATAACAAATGGGTCATCAGCGGTGGATTTCAGGAAATAGCAGTGTGGGACCGCGATTCAGGCCAGATTATTCGCAAGGTAGACGGCCTTGCTGACCGGGTCACCTGCCTGGCCGTGTCGCCTGATGGCAAGTTCCTTGCAGCCGGCGGCGGTGCCCCCACCCTTGAGGGTGAGATCAAGATTTATGAACTGCCCCAACTCAAACGCGTGGCAGATTTGCCCACCGCGCATTCCGACACTGTTTACGGCTTGGCCTTCTCTGCCGATGGCAAACTGTTGGCCAGTGCCGGGGCTGACAAGTTTGTCCGTGTTTGGGAAGTGCCCTCGGGCAAGGCAATCAAAAGCATGGAGGGCCACACCCACCACGCTATGGATGTCTCGTGGAAGGCTGATGGCAAATTGCTAGCCAGTGCAGGTGCTGACAGCACCATCCGTGTGTGGACCTACGAGACCGGCGAACAGGCCCGATCTATCACAGGCCATACCAATCAGGTCAACCGCGTGATGTTTGTCGGGGCCACCCCGCAGGTCGCCACCGTGGCAGGCGACATGACTGCCCGGGTTTGGAATGCGGAAAACAGCCAGGCGGTTCGCACCTTTGCGGGTGCCAAAGGTTTTCTCCAGTCCCTCGCAGTGAGCAAGGATGGAAAAACAATCGCTGCTGGCGGTCAGGATGGCAAAGTGCTTGTGTTCGAATTGGCCACTGGCAAACTTCTCAAAACTTTGCCGGACGACAAATTTGTCGAAAAGCCAATGCCAATGCCTAAACCCATGGATAAGCCAGCCCCCAAACCGCCTGAGAAAGGCCCCGCCAAGCCTGCCAAAAATTAATCCAAAGCCAAGGCTTGCCTTACGCTAATAGCCCCTTGACCAAATGCCCGTGCACATCGGTGAGGCGGAAATCACGCCCAGCGTGGTGGTAGGTAAGCCGCTCGTGGTCAAAACCCAGAAGGTGGAGCAGGGTGGCTTGCAAGTCGTGAACGCCCACCGGGTTCTCTGCGACATGGAACCCGAGGTCATCGGTCGAGCCGTAGGTGGTACCGGCTTTCACGCCACCCCCGGCCATCCACAGGGAATAGGCCTGCGGGTGGTGGTCGCGCCCCTGACTGCGGCCCAAGCTGGGATTGGTCTCCACCATGGGGGTGCGCCCGAATTCGCCACCCCAAATCACCAGCGTGTCGTCCAAAAGGCCACGCGCCTTCAGGTCGCGTACCAGAGCGGCGCAGGCTTGATCGGTCTTGGCACAATTGCCTTTCAGGTTGCCTACCACATCTGAATGGGCATCCCACCCCTCGTTGTAAATGGTCACATACCTTACACCACGCTCAACCATGCGGCGGGCCATCAGACAAGCCCGGGCAAAACTTGGGGTTTTGGGGTCGGCACCATAGAGCTTTAGAGTGGCCTCCGACTCTTGGGTGAAATCCATCAGTTCAGGCGCGCTTGATTGCAGCCTAAAACCCATCTCGTACGCATTGATTCTGGCATCGATTTCACGGTCGTGTTCGCGGTCTTCGCGTAACCGGTTCAGCTTGGCCGCCATGTCGAGGGTGTCGCGCTGCAGTAGTTGGTCCACACCGGGGGGGTTACTCACATGCAGAATGGGATCTGCCCCGTTGCGCAGGCGGGTGCCGCCGTAGGTAGAAGGCATGAACCCGCTCGACCACAAGCCGGCACCGCCGCTGATGCCAGCGCCTGTTGATAGAACCACGAAGGCTGGCAGGTTTTGGGTTTCGCACCCCAGACCGTAAATGGCCCATGAGCCGATGGATGGCCGACCCGGTTGGCTGAAACCAGTCTGAAAGAAGAGTTGTGCTGGTGCATGGTTGAACTGATCGGTGCGCATTGAGCGCACAATGCACAATTCATCGGCTATGGAGGCGGTGTAGGGCAACACCTCGGAAATTTCAGCCCCCGACTTGCCATGCTTTTTAAACTTGAAACGCGGACCCAGCACCGCAGCATCCGGACGGATAAAGGCGTAACGCTGCCCTGCGATCACTGACGGGGGCAGGGGCTTGCCCTCCATCTTGGTCAATTCGGGTTTGTTGTCGAACAGGTCAAGCTGGCTGGGTGCTCCAGTCATGAACAAGTGGATGACCCGCTTGGCCTTGGGCGCGAAATGGGGCTGCCTGGGGGCCAGTAAATCTGGCTTGGTAGCGGTTACGCCTTGGGAAGCGTTGCCCAAACCGGCTAGTGCCATGGCACCAAGACCCAATCCGGTTTTGCCCAGAAAGGTTCGTCGTGCAACGCGTAAAGCTTCTTGTCGGAGAGGGTTCATCGTTTTACCACCGTTTCATCCAGATTGAAAAGCATCCGCCCCAATGCGGTGAAGGCCGCTTTGCGGGCAAGCAGGTTAATCCCGAAGGCAGTCGTTTCTTTGGCATCGATGCCCATCAGGGCTTTGGCCTGGTTGGGTTGGGCGCGAAAACGCTGTTCTTGTCGATTGACAAATTCCACAAGGTCTTTCAGCTCCTCGGCCTCTGGTGGCCGGCTCAGAATTCGGGCAAACGCAAAGGAAATACGGCTAGGGTCATCGCCTTGCTGTTTCAGGGTGCTCTCAGCCAGACCTCTGGCGGCCTCCAGGAAGGCGGGATCATTGAGCAGTAGCAAAGCCTGCAGCGGACTGTTTGAGCGATCCCGCTTGGCAACGCAAGCCTCACCCGAAGGCGCATCAAAAATGAGTGCCTGCGCAAAAGGCGCGGTTCGCTTGGAAAAGGTGTAGAGGCTGCGACGGTAGCGGTCTTCGCCTGTGCTGGCTGTCCAGGTGAGGGGGCCGTAAGTACCCTCGGTGGTGATAGAGGGTGGTTGGGGAGGGTAAACACCCGGGCCGCCCATTTTTTTAGACAGCAAACCTGCGGCTTGGAACATTCCATCGCGAATCATTTCCGCATCGAGACGGTGCCTTGGCCCCTTGGCATACAAGCGGTTTTCCGGATCGATGGAGGAAAGATCTTCCCTTGGATTGGACGATTGCCTGTAAGTGCTGGAAAGCGCAATTAGTTTATGCAACTGTTTCTGCGACCAACCGTTATCCATAAACCAGCCAGCGAGCCAGTCGAGCATTTCGGGATGGGAGGGAAGTTCGCCTTGCAGGCCGAAATCATCGACTGTGCGGACAATGCCCTGCCCCATCAGTGCGGCCCATTGACGGTTGACGGTGACGCGGGCAGTTAGAGGATTGTCCCGATTGACCAGCCAGCGTGCAAAGGCAAGCCGGTCGACTTCGGCCCCATTGGGCAGGGGTGGCAAAAAGGCGGGTATGCCAGGCTGCACCGCTTCTTTGGGGCTGAGGTATTCGCCACGGTGACGAACGCGCGTTTGCCTGAGGTTGTCGGTTTGGCGCTGGCGCATGGCCAGTGTGCTGGTAGGCTTGGGCAGTTTGACGCGCAAAGCCTCGATTTCTTTGCGGGCTTCGGCAAGTTCGGGAGCGACTTTACAGAACTCACGAAGCAAAGCCTCGCGGCCCTCGGCTTGATTGTTTGGATGGCGCAGCAGGGCCTGCTCTGCCTCGTGAGGCATATCACGGGGAGAAGGCTCGCTGGCTTGGCGGCTAATCGACCACCGCAGATTGCCAAGGGTTGCTGGGTAGTGCCGGCCAAACGACATTTTGATCGACCATGCGCTAGCGGCAGGAAGTGGCTTTTCGGGATAAAAGACTGCGACTGAACGTTGGCCGGTTAGGCCGGTCGACCACCCGGTTTGCCCTTCAGTATCAATCGCCTTGGCTGCCTCGTAGCCGCCTTTGGCATGCGTTTGGGCTGCCTTGATCAGTTTGACTGGTTGTCCGTCCCACCAAATGTGCAAATCTTCGAGGCAGAAGTCGCCTTTGGGCCCTTCGTACCATGCCATGCCTGGGCCCCCTTCGGGCAATTTGGGGTCGGGCAGGGCTTCGAGGCGGAAGGCGCGCACGCCTTCGACCTCTGCACCATATTCAAGGTCGAAAATATCAACTTTGGTAGTATCGCCTTCTGCCACAACCACGCCATTACCTGGCAGGCGCAGTTTGGGTTCGTTGCTGGTCGCCTTTTTGGGTTGGGCAATTTGCCAGTCGCTGGCTTGCCCTTTAGTTTTTTCGATCCATGTTGTCAGGGCCTGGTCCAAGTTGCCTTTGAATTTGCCAGGCAGCCCAAGTTCCAGGGCTTCAATCTGTTGTCGCAGTTCTTTTGCAAGTTGCAATTGGGCCGGGGTGGGAATTGGCGCTTCGTATTCTTCGGCGTTGTCGAGAAACGCCATGAGTTTGAAGTATTCGGTGTGGGTCAGGGGGTCGTACTTGTGGGTGTGGCATTGGGCGCAGCCTAGGGTGAGGCCTAGCCAGGTGGCCCCTGTGGTAGCGACACGGTCAGTCATGGAGTGGAAGCGGAATTCGAGCGGGTCGATGCCACCTTCTTCATTGATCATGGTGTTTCTGTGAAAACCGGTGGCGATGATGCCCTCTTGGCCAGCACCGGGCAGTTGGTCGCCAGCCAATTGCAGCATGGTGAACTGGTCGAAGGGCATGTCAGCGTTCAAAGCCTTCACCACCCAATCACGCCAAGGCCAGATGCTGCGTGGCCGGTCTTTTTCATAACCATTGGTGTCGGCATAGCGGGCGAGGTCAAGCCAAGGGCGCGCCCACCGTTCGCCGTATCGCGGGTCTGCCAACAGGGTGTCAACCATTTTTAGGTAGGCATCGTCTGATGGATTGTTGGCGAAGGCCTCGACCACTGCTGGCTCTGGAGGCAAACCTATGAGGTCATAATGAACGCGACGGGCAAGGGTTCGGGCATCGGCCGGAGAGGCGGGTTTAATATTTTTGGATTCAAGCTTTGCAAGGACAAAGGCATCGAGCGGGTTATGCACCCAGGCGGCATCTTTTACTTGGGGAATGGCTGGGCGGCTAATTGGCTGAAATGCCCAGTGGGGTTTGTATTCAGCACCAGACGATATCCACTTTTTTAGGATTTCTTTTTGTTTGTCATCAAGTTCCAGCTTTGTGGCTGGCGGGGGCATCCGACGGTCGCCATCGGCATCGAGGCGAGAGACCAATTGGCTTTCTTCGGGTTTGCCGGCAACGATGGCACGCTCACCTGAGCGGGCAGGGGATAGGGCGGAATCGCGCAGGTCGAGACGCAATTTGGCTTTTCGCGTGAGTTCATCGGGGCCATGGCATTTGAAACAGTATTTGGCCAGGATGGGCCTGACCTCGGATGCAAAGTCAGGACTGTTTTGGGCTGGGCTGAAGAGAAGGACTATCCACACCATGAGGTCACCGGGCTGGTTGGAGAGAAGGCGGTACTGAATCTGCTGGAATAACAGCGAAGCAGAGTGAGACGATAGTCTTATTATATGCCAAGTCGTTCCATGCGCACCATCGTAATTGCTCTATATGCAGCATCGTAATTGCTGCATGCGTTGCCTTTATGACCATGGATTTATGCCAAAAG
>Ga0255132_1000185_pt1 | contig 24257 bp, 15 predicted proteins | sample Law_Law_RepA_8d_FD_188551 | JGI IMG/M metagenome (GOLD analysis project Ga0255132, IMG submission 188551) | Freshwater microbial communities from St. Lawrence River, New York, United States - Law_Law_RepA_8d | ecosystem: Environmental > Aquatic > Freshwater > River | place: USA: New York...
GCCCGCAAGGAAGCGCAATCTGGCAATTGGCTGAGCTTGCGGGCCCCCCGTGCCATTCTTAGCCATATCGTAGGCCAGGGTGCTGATTTAAACCTGACGGGTGAAACAGTTGCAGCTCCCCAAAATTCCACGGAATGGATGCGCGCAGTCCTTGGGCCACTTATCACTGATCCCAAGTTATTTGACGCCCACCCCCGGGCATTGCGCGACGGTGTGGAGGGTTCTTATTTCACCTGGTTGAGCGAAGGTGAACCGCCAGCCAGGCTAAGCCGTCATGCCTGGAAAGACGGCTTGCGTAAAACTTTCCAATCCAAGCCTGGCGATATGGCAAGGCGCTTTTTGGATGTGAACCCTTGGCACTTGGAAAGGGCTCCGCTGGGCATGATGGCTCCCAGCCTAAAAACCAGCTTGGCATTCATTATTCGGACCGCCCATCTGGACATGCAGGTTGTCTCGCCCGAAGAAGCCCTCTGGTTTGCTGTGGAAACGCTTGAGGATCACCCCACCAGTCTGGCCGAAACTTGGCTTAGGCTGCCGGCATGGCAACTGCGATGGCCAAAAGCGCGCACCATTGCTGGGTGGAAAAGCTTCACCTTGGAACTATCCCGCGATTACAAACAGCTTGACTGCAGCGTTCTTGGGGTTTCACCGGCTTGGCCCGAGGGGGGTATCAGCGCGGCGGAAAAGATACTTGGCCCTTTGGATGGCCCTTCTTGGGGAGCAGACCAGGGGATCAATCTTTTCACCTATTGGAATTGCATTTGCGGTCTACGCGAGGCGGCGGCGCAGTTGGGCAGGTCGGCAGCCCGGCATGGCTGTCCGGTTAGCCTCCGGGATGTACCCAACTCGATGTCTGATGTGTTGCATCACCGTCAGGAAACGCTTGGCCTTGAAGAGCATGCCCTAAGTGTTTTTGTGGTCCCTCCCCTTTGGGAACCCGCAGAACTGTTCAGGCGGGCGGGCCTTCCCATTCGGAAAAATGTCAAGCGGGTGGGGGTATGGTTCTGGGAATTGGAGGATGTACCGAAGGCTTGGATTAAGAACAGCAAGTTTTTTGATGAGATTTGGGCCCCATCGCGATTCATAGGCGAATCACTGCGGAAGGTTTTGCCGGTACCGGTGATCGACATGCCGCAATCGCTGCGAGTTCAGCCTTTTGAGCCTGTGCCACGCGAGATGTATGGACTCAAACCAGGCGAGACCGTGTTTTTGTTTGTCTTCGATGCAGCCAGTTCGGTGGAGCGAAAAAATCCTGCCGGATTGGTGAGGGCATTTCAACAGGCTTTTCCCCGGACGCGTGAAGCTCGCTTGGTGATCAAAGTCAGCCGGCCGCAAGCCGAGCCGAGAAATATGGCCAAACTGCGGCAAATGGTTGCTGGTGATCCCAGAATCCTTCTGGTGGAACGCACCATGAGCCGCCATGAACTTCTTGGCCTGATGGACGCGGCTGATTGTTATGTGTCGCTGCACCGGGCAGAGGGTTTGGGATTAACCATGGCAGAGGCGGCGCTGTTGGCCAAGCCTGTGATCACCACCGCCTACTCGGGCGTTCTAGATTTTCTGAATGACAAAACAGCCCTTATGGTTGGCCATAGCATGACAACCATAACCCATGACAGGCCCCCATTTCAGAAGGGATGGCGGTGGGCTGACCCAGATTTGGCAGAGGCAGCCAACCATATGCGCTGGGTAAGGGCGCAGCCCCTATTGGCGCGCCAGATAGGGCTACGGGCCAAGGAATCGGTTGCTAAGGCGCTGGATCCGGCAAAGCAAGGTCAATGGATCGCAGACCAATTGCACCGACTTATTCCAGGCTTTCGCAAATATGCGGCCTGAAGGTGATCTGACTACCCTATGCCCCGATTAACTGCAGGATTACCATTGCCATCATGATGCGAATCGCTTGGAACATATTGCCCACGGTTGGCCCCCGCAGCGGGGTGGGTTGGTACACATCAGCAACTTTTGAGGCTTTGAAAGCCTCGGCCCCAATCGATGAAATTTATCGAGGTTTTCCAGGAACAACCGGCCAGTTTTTTCGCAAATGCTGGTTTATGATTCGTCCTTGGATGACAAAGCCTGGCAAAGCCAAATCGGCCCCCAACCAACCGCCCCAAGCTGCCAACGGCGACACCTGGAAATCAACCGTGTTGGGTTGGGCAAGAGCCAGGCAAGAATCACAGCTTTCCCGAATGCTGGACCGTTGGCATGACAGGGGGCAGGTGGACCTTTACCACGAGCCGAACTTTCTGCCGGTGCCAACGAAGGTGCCCACAGTCACCACATTTCATGATTTATCATCCATTACGCATCCTGAATGGCATCCAGTGGACAGGGTGCGAATCTTTGAAAAACGGGCAAAAGGCGGGCTAGAAAGATCCAGGCATTTTTTCACCTTATCTCGGGCTGTTCGGGATGAGATGGTGCAAGTTTTGGGCATTAGGCCTGAGAAGATCACTATTACACCCATGGGAGTTCGGCCCCACCTGCAACCTGTGTCTGAAGAGGGGCAAGCCAAAGTCCTTTCGCGGATTGGTTTACCCGCCGGCAGTTTTTTGCATGTGGGAACCTTGGAGCCGCGTAAAAATCTTCTCATGCTTGCCAAGGCGTGGTGTGATTTACCTGGCGATCACCGAAGCCGCCATCCGCTTGTTTTGGTGGGGGGATGGGGTTGGCGTTGCGATGAGTTACGGGACTATTTGAACAAAAGCGGGTTCGGGAAGGGAATTCGTCATTTGGGCTATGTGGATGATACGGACCTGCCAGCCCTTTACAGTTCCGCCCACGCGCTGCTTTTCCCTACGAAATATGAAGGCTTTGGTATGCCGCCTATCGAAATGATGGCCTGCGGCGGGGCGGTGATAGCCTCGACCGCGCCAGCGGTGCGGGAAGTGCTTGATGGCCAAGGGCATTTGGTGGAAATTGAGGATCAAAGTGCCTGGAGAGCCGCAATGCTCAAGTCTTGCCAGCACCCGGAATGGGTTCAGGGCTTGCGCCATGGGGCAACACAATGGGCGGCAAAATTCACTTGGGACGCAACAGCCCAAGCCACCCGCGAAGGCTACAGCATTGCCCTTGGGCAAAAAAAAAGGGTGCTGAAGGCAGCCTGATCTTTTAGGGCAGCCTTATTTGGCCCGAGCAGCAGTTTGGGTGAGGCCGCGTTCTTCGAGGCGGGTTACGGCCACTGCGCCAAGTTCATTCTCAATGCGCGGCGAACGGGTGGGAAACTTTGCCAACAAATTCCGCAAGGCGGCGCCTGGCTTCATCAAGAGCAGCGATTCCGGGTTAGCCCTCAAATAATTCTCCATCGCTGGCAGTTCACTAGGGCCAAATACAACCATCTTGGCCTTTGGCAAGTAAAAGGCGGCTGAATCCCAGCGGTGGGGATAGCATACCAATTCAACAGGGCGGCCATTGGAAGCAAAGGCCAAATCCTCCGGTTGAACGCGGTATTTGATTGCCTGTCGCAAGTGACCACGCAACGAGAACCCCTCGTGGTACCCGGGTAAGACTTCCCAACAAGCCATCACGCCCAACAAAGCACATGCTGCCATGGTGCCGGCCCAGGGAACACCGCGCCCTGACAAAACAAGGATGACCAAACCAATAACGAGTGCGAAGCCTAAGGCAATACAGAGGTAGGCTGTTGACATATCTACCCAGCCTTTCCAGCCGGCACCCACCCCAATCCCGATCCACATAAAAGCTGTAAAGGCGAAGGCGGTTTGGGATGTCATGGCGGGGAAGCAAAACAACTTCTTCCAGCCATTAGGCATTGTCAAATCGAGGTGCAGACCAAGAGCCAAGGCGGCAAAAGGCATGAATGCGATGGAGTAGATAGGCCTTTTGCATCCGGCCAGGCTGAAAAATCCGAAGTTAAATACCAAAACGATTAACACCAAACCCAAAACCGGCTGGCCACCGCCGGACTTCAGAGCGCCCGCACCAAAAATCCGATGCACCATGCCGGGAAATAGAACCAGCCATGGCCCCATCCCTAGCAGCAGGCCAGGCAAATAGTACCAGGGGGGAGCCGCATGATCAAAAGGCTCGAGAAACCTAACTACATGGTGCCGCCAAACAAAATGTTCAAGAAAACCATCGAGTCGCATGGAAAGCGGTATCATCCATGCCAGCAACGGAGCCATAGCCAAGCCAGCCCCAAGTAACCAATCTTTGGGTGTAGGCTTGGCGGCAGAACGCTCCAAGACCCACCAAAGGCAAAGCGGGCCGAGAACCAGTGGTAATGCGACGAACCCCTTGGTGAGAAGGGCCAAACCAATCAAGATGGAACAGGCAATCCACCAACCCCGTTTGAATTGGCCGGACTGGCAGGCAAGATCTCCGGTAGCTATGCCACTAACCAAAAAGAGACACAACACGCTGTCCATAGCCAGCATTCGTTCGTAGTGGATGAAGCGGGCGCAAGTCACCAACAAAAAGGCAGCCAGCCAAGCGGCCCTAGGCCCGGCACGCAAACGCAGCCAAGCCCAAGAAACCAAAACTGTCAAAATTCCAGCCAGGCCCGGCACCCAGCGTGCGACCCGATCGGATATGCCGCCCATTTGATAGGCCCCCATAACCAACCAATAGAAAAGTGGGGGTTTATCCAAATAAGGTTCGTTATCAAGCGTGGGAACCAACCAGTTACCACTTAGAAGCATTTGCCTTGGAATTTCTGCGTATCTTGCCTCGGTTGGCTCCAGTAGAGGCGCACGCACATTTCCTAAAAACAGAGCAAACGCCAGAATCATTAAGCATGCAAGGGCTAGGCCCTCCAGCCACGCACCGAAAATGGAAGTTGCGGGGTTTTGGTGGGAGCGATTGGCAAAGGCGATTTGGCCAAACCAAAGGCGGGCAAGACCCAAAAAAACCTTGGGGACTTCGTTAAGGCGGACTTTGCTAAATCCACCCGCCCTAGGCCTATGGCGAACAGGAAACTCTCCAACAGCTAGGCCAAGGGATCGGGCCCGGACCACCATCTCGGTATTGACCAGAAACCCACCCGTTGTTGGCAAAATTCGCAGTAGGGCGTCCCTTTGAAATATCTTAAGGGCACAATCGATATCGCGTACCCCAGTGCCGACCATGGTGTTGGCGAGGATGTTGAAGCCGCGGGAGAGGAATTTTCGTCTCCATGGATCTTGGCGGTCTTTTCGCCATCCAACCACCATCGGGAAATGCTTGGAACGCTCTACAAGAATTCGCAGGTCTTCCAGATAAAATTGGCAATCAGAATCCGTGAAGGAAACCAAAGGCATTTGGCTGGCCAAAAAACCTGCCCGCAGGGCATTGCCATATCCCTGATTGATGGGGAGATCAATCAGGCGAACTCTTGGATCTTGGGTAGCCAATGTGCGAATAATAGACGCCGTGGAATCTGAGCTGCCATCGTTAACGACAATCACCTCGAAAGGGATCGCCAACTGATCCAAGGCGTTGACCGCCTCTCGCACAGCCTGCGCGATGCATTCCTCTTCATTGAATGCAGGCAATACCAGGCTGATACCTGAAACAGGCGCAGGCTTGACCACAGTTCCATCCACCATGCGAAAAGTCCCCTCGGGCTAGCGGGATAAGGTCGCATGGGAACCAAAACCGGGTCAAGGCAGGGAAAAATATGGAGACAAATTAAATATCCCAAAGCCCCCATTACTACCAAATTAACCAGGAACCCTTTCGTTTCCATGCCCTACCGCATTGCGGTTAGGATCAGCTAGCTACTTCGAAGGCTTTGGTCTAATCAGGAACCATCCATGCTAATGCTACTTACACCCGTACTGTGGATATCCAGCCATGTTTTTGGGCAAACACCAACCGAAACACCCTGGAGGTTCAGGACCCAGCAAATCGAAGGTGGGCTGGGTGTTGGATATGCCGTAGTGTCAGCAGATATCAATAGCGATGGAAGACCAGATCTTGTCGTTGCCGACAAAACCCGTGTGCTTTGGTATAGAAACCCGGATTGGCAACGGCAGGTTTTACTGGAGGGGCAAACCAAGCCGGACAATGTTTGCCTCGCTACCCACGATATCGATGGGGATGGCCACATTGATTTAGCCTTGGGTGCCGACTGGAAGCCGTTTAACACCGCAAGCGGTGGCACCCTTCAATGGTTAAAGAATCCAGGAAAAACAGGAAAAAGTTGGACAGTTCACCCTATTTCAGAGGAACCGACCCTGCACCGGATACGTTTTGCGGATCTAGAGGGAGATGGAATACCAGAATTGGTGGCCGTGCCACTGATGGGAAAGGGTGCCTCCCAAAAAGGGAATTGGATGGATGGGGCGGGCCTGAAGGTGCTGGCTTTCCGCATCCCTTCGAAGCCGGAAACGGACCGCTGGGTTGCCGAGGTTTTGGACCATTCGCTACATGTTTCCCACAATTTTTGCCCCATTCCGGCGCAAGAAACCAATAACCCGAAAGCCCAAGATTTACTTATCGGAAGCTATGAAGGCTTGCAAATTTTACGTCCGGAGAACCGAGGCGCCCGCAAAAATCTGGTTTTTAAAAAGGTTTTTCTGCATGCGGGCAATCAAGATAACCCCATGGGTTCCAGAGGGGCCAGCGAAATCCGTATGGGTTCGCTAGGAAATGGGAATGCTTGTATAGCCACTATTGAACCTTGGCACGGAAACCAAATTGTCATCTACACGAAAAATTCATCCGGAGTCTGGAATCGGAAAGTGCTGGATGATCGTCTCAAATGGGGACACGCCATTCATTGGTCAGATCTGGATGGTGATGGAAGAGACGAACTGGTGTCCGGAGTTCGCGACAATCTGGGGAGTAAGCCCGGGGAGCAATGCGGCATTCGGATCTATCGCTCGAGAAATGCCCTTGGAACTGATTGGGAAAGGCACTTGTTGGATAGCGGAGGGGTGGCGGTTGAGGACGCTTTGGTGGCAGATCTAGACGGTAATGGCCAACCGGACATCGTGGCGGTAGGCCGTGCAACCGGCAATATCCGCATTTATTGGCAGGGTAAATAGGGCCAATTGCAGTCAAGGCGGGCAAGATGATTGGCTTATTCCCGGCAAGCCGGCAGGTTTTTTAGGTTTTGGATTTCAAGTGTTAGATCAATAAGCCTCAACGGCCAAGGAAGGTCGATAGGAACGAACAAGGCACGGTAGCCGTTTGATACAGGTTCGATTGGGTGACATTTATCCCGCATCAGGAAGAGGGGGCGTTTGGCCATGAGGAATTTCTTCAAGCCTCTACTTAATGTGTTTGCGTCGAATTGCAAAACCCAAAAGCGTAACAAGCGTGACCGGCAAATTGCGCTTGAAGGTCTTGAAACAAGATTGGCACCGGCGATTGACATGTTGATCACCAATAGCGGTGATCCGACCACTTACAGCCGCATTTTTAATGGCGGAACGGTCACATTGACCGCAATCACTTCTGGTTGCAAAATCGATGTAGCAGTTATTCAGGCCGATTTGGCTGCTGGTTTGGATGTTGTAATCAACAACGGTAACGTGGTACTTCCGTCTCCAGAGGAAGGTGCTATTGTTTGGGATTCAACTCTTAATTTAACCTCCATCCCCCAATCTGGATCCGGAAGAACTATCACCATCACGCAGAATCCAGCACTTGTTGCCTTAGGTGGCACCGGAACTGGCGCTGTTGTTTTGGGTACGGCTTTGAATGACTTTTTGGCGGGCGATTTCAACAACAATGTTAGTGTTGTTGTCAACCCTGCTGGTTTTGCACCTTCAACCGGACCAAAATTACAATTTTATGGTAGCTCCAACGCAGTCCAGTCATTGACTGTCAACGCAGACACCAAAGGCTATGTCCAATTTGTCGAAGACTTTTCAACCATTTCCGACATGACTATCAGGGCACAATCTGTTGTTGCCGGTGGAAAATTAATCGCTGGATCTGATGGTTCGCCATCTGGCACATTCACCTTCACCAGCGCCTCCTCGAGTGGGGGTGGCGTCATCACTTTCTCTGGCCTAGCAGGGGCCATTGAGGCCATAAATGACATCAAAGTTGGTGGCAGCTTAGGAACTAAGACAGCCGGAACTCCCTTAACCCTTTCGGGTACAAATATCACCATTGATGGCAAATTAGGAGTCTCCAGCACTCCTTTTGGTCAAGTCACTCTCAGCACCCTGGGTACTGTCTTGGTTGGAGACACAGGAGCCGTACTGAAGATTGTGGCTGACCCCATAACGGCAGATTACGATCTTTTCCTCAATGGCGGGGTGGAATTTACAGACACAAATCCAACCGCATTTGATAATCTTGGCACTATCCGTTTAGGAAACGCTGGGTCGCTAGACAAGTTTGTTTTTGCCGGTGGGCTAGACTTAACCAACACCGAAAACCGTGTAACCATCACCAATTCCAGCCTCACCACCTATGCACAGCCAATTTTACTTGGCAGCTCCACTTTGTCGAATGAAGTTCATTTGATCACAGGCCCTACCGGTTACACTGCAGGCGTGGACATCAATTTTGACATCAATCCGACCATACTTCCTGGCACTGCGCTCAGGTTCAATTCCGGCACTGGGGGTGTGACCAATATCACCAACGCCCTTCAAAATGTTGGCGCGATCACCATCGACAACAGCCTTAAAACCGTATTCCAAAATCCCGTTACCCTTACCAAAGCTTTAATTATCAACCAAACTCAAACGGATGTCATTTTCTCCAAAACATCAACCCTCGGGCCGGTAACCATGTTGCCGAACCAGGCATTCCGACTTAATTTTGCAGCAGCGGTGACAGTTGGCGGTCCAATTTCTGGGACAGAACAAGTGGTTATGACGGGAACTGGGACACCAGCCCCAATCAGCACGATTAATGGAACCGGTGCGAATTATTTTGGACCGTTTGTTTCTTCGGCTGGAATATTGGCAGTCAACGGAACCTACAAAAACGCCACCGCCCGCCTTGATGGCGGTATCATGACAGGCACTGGATCTGTCAAGCTGATCACTTCAGGTGTTGGACTTGGGGCCAGAACATTGGCTCCGGGTGGATTTACCCCCACCACCACGACGGTTAGTGGTGTAACGACGACGACAAATGTGCCAACGGTTGGCACCATAACGGGAAGCACCATTTCGTTGGCCACCAATACCACCGTCTCGATTGACCTGGCCTCCGCCACTTCGAGCGACCAAATTGTCTCAGCTAGTACTGTCACTCCCCCAACCTTGGGTGGAGCCATTCTGACAGGGAATCTTTTGAACAATTATGTCCCGGACCAAGGAACCAAATTCACAATCGTTCAAAACACTTCCCCAATGCCTGTGGTTGGAATTTTTGCGGGAATTCCAGAGGGCGGTAGCGTCACTTTTGGTGGAGTCAGCTACCGTGTCTCATATGTGGGAATCGGGGGCGCCGATGGGATTGGTAACGATGTCACCTTGACCACGCTTAATGGCATAATCCCTCCTGGCCCCACGCCACAAGCAGGGAACGGGGACTATGTGTTCTATCTATACAACAGCATTTTGGGACGAAATCCGGACACCTCGGGATACAACAACTTTGTAGGCATTCTGAATGCTGGTGGCTCCCGAACCACAGTTGCTAACGCCCTTTACTATTCAGCCGAGCACCGTTCGAACCAAGTTCAAGGCTATTTCCAGACCTACCTCAAGCGAACTGCTTCTGCCGCGGAAGTAAACGGCTGGGTAAACTATTACTTGGCAGGTGCGACTGACTTCGCGGTTCAAACCGGGTTTTTAACTTCCAATGAATACCTGACAATGTACCCGCCTATCACGGGCTACATTAACGCCCTCTATGTAGACATTTTAGGCAGAAATGCTGACGCCCAAGGCCTGGCAAGTTGGACCAAGACTATGATGTCTTCGGTACCAAAACAACAGATTGTCATGTCGCTTTTAACCTCGGTTGAAAGCACACAACGCTTAGCCTCAATTGACTACACAACCTACCTTGGCCGAGCCGGTGATGCCGGTGGAATTGCATATTGGGGATCGGTTATTGCATCCGTGGGTCCAGCGGGTGGAGTAATAGGGCTTACAACCAGTGCAGAAGCCTACAACCGTGCGCAAAGCCTTTACAATCCAACTGTTATTTAATGAGTCTGGCAACTCTGCCAATGGGTAACCTATAACATCCTAGCCCTCCCCCGAAGCTCCCCCTGCCCTTTAACCAAGGGTGGGGGATGTTTTTTTAGAGGACCGGCAACGCTTCGAACAGTATTTGACCTCTGACCAAACCTTGGCCCATTTGAGGCGCCAGACCATGGGGCGACCACATACCAAGCAGTTTTTGCTTGGCAATAATGATTTTTTCACAAAATAGCCCCTACAGCATTCGTGGTTGTTGAATCTTGCCCGTGGAATCCCTATAAATCTAATGATGAAACTATTTATTCAAATCACATCCCGGTGCATTATGGCATTCCACTTTTCCTCCAAAGCACTAGTAGTAGCCTCCACAATCTGTTTCTGCATCAGCCCCACTAATATTGCGAATGCAGCCGAACAACCAACTGAAACAACAGAATGGTGGCAATGGCGGGGGCCAAATCGAGATGCCCAAGTTGGAATTAAGGGGCCTTGGCCGGTTGACCTGAAAGAAACAAGTCTTACTCGGAAATGGCGGGTCGACTGCGGGGATGGCTACCCAGGCCCGATTGTTAGCAAAGACAAAGTATTCACATCCGAAACTGCAAACAAGACAGACGAGGTTGTGAAGGCCTATGACCGTTTAACCGGCAAGCTCCTTTGGTCGACCAGTTGGAAAGGCAGCATGTCTGTGCCTTTTTTTGCCGCCAAGAATGGTAGTTGGATTCGTAGCACACCAACATTTGACGGCGAATCGCTCTACGTTGCTGGCATGCGGGATGTATTAGTTTGCCTCGATGCTGCTAGTGGCAAGGAACGCTGGAAAGTTGATTTTGTGGAGAAATTTGGCACTGCCCTACCCGCCTTCGGGTTCGTTTGCTCACCCCTAGTGGATGACAAGGCAGTTTATGTTCAAGCTGCCGCAGCATTTGTTAAGCTGGATAAAAAAACAGGTGAAGTTCTGTGGCGAACCCTGCAGGACGCTGGCGGAATGAACGGAAGCGCTTTCAGTTCACCTGTCCGAACGAAAATGGCAGGCAAAGATCAGATTGTGATCCAATCTCGCACCCATTTAGCGGGCATCGACCCAGTAAACGGCAAAGTGCTTTGGAAGGTGGCGATCAACAGTTTCCGTGGCATGAACATTCTCACCCCCACCATCGATGGAGAGACGGTTTTCACCTCAGCTTATGGTGGTAAAGCTCAATTGATTCGAATTGAATCAGCTTCGGATGGGGTAGCCTCCAAAGAGGTTTGGAATGCTGATGGAGCAGAAGCCAACATGTCTAGCCCTGTTATCTATCAAGGGCATGCCTACCTTCACCTGCGTAATCGCCGGGTTGTTTGTGTCAACCTGACCACTGGCAAAACCACTTGGACCTCCCCCAAGCCTTACGGAGATTATTGGTCGATGGTGGCTAATGGCGACAAAATTTTAGCTCTCGACAACAAGGGGATTCTCTACCTGATGGAAGCTAATCCAAAAGAATTCAAAATTATCGACGAACGCAAAATCAGCGAACAGGAAACTTGGGGGCACCTTGCGGTGGTGGGTAATGAGTTGTTCATTCGCGAACAAAAGGGACTTAGTGCTTGGGAATGGAAAAGCGCCAAATAGGTCGCAAATCAGTTTAAAATTTGGGCAACCGGCCAGAAAGCACATCCTTCTCCCACTGTTCAAGTAATGGCCATTCCTTAGCGCAAGTGCCAAAATCAGCCATAGCCAGGTAAGTTTTTAATCTGGCTATGGTTTTTTTCATCATTTGCTCTTCCTTGCGGAATGCAGGGCCATGGCTGGGCAGGAGATATTCCGCGTCGCTTGAAGCAATTCGCTCCAAAGATTGGATAAATTTTTCGATATCAGAACCATGGTGCGCATCGATGGCCCCAACGCACCCGTCTTTATAAATATTATCGCCACTGAGTAACAGATTGTCGGTTCTAAAAGCGAGTTGGCCAAAGGCGTGGCCAGGGGTGTGCCAAACGGTAAGTTTTTTATCCCCTACTTCCAACACATCGCCCTCATTTATCAGCCGGTCCACCTTGACTGGGGGCATGGGCAAGTCAATATCTTGGGCCTCAATGGAAGCAAAAGTGGCAATCCGGTCGCCGGATTCGAGCAACGGAACACAATGAGGATGGGCCAACACGGGCACCTTCAGACGCTCCCGGGCCCGGGCCAAACCCTGTGCATGGTCAACATCGGCATGCGTAGCAATAATCCCTTTGCAACTCGCCAAGGAGAAATCCATATCTCGAATGAGATCGATAATTTCGTCTACTGTGTCTTCATAGCCAATATCGATTAGGACAAAAGAATTTCCGCCGTCCACCAAATACACATTCACACCCAACTTACGTTCGGCCTGATAGTTCAATTCAATAATATTTGGAAAAAGATATTTGCGGGCTCGCATCAGCCACTCCAGTATTGGTGCCGAACCGATTCAATTTACACAAAATCCACACAATAGGATTCCAAACCACAAAACATTCAATTCCAAGGGCCGCTGGCGGCCAATCCCTCGCAAAATGTCGGGTATTTAAAAGCTGGAAACCCCGGCAGATTAGCCAATTTCAAACTTGACACCCTTCGATTATTCCCCTCGTGAGGAGCCGGAGGGCTACCCGGCGGCCGTGGACGCCACTCTGGTGAAGGTTTCCCCATCAGTTTGGCTAACTCAGCATAAAAATCGCCGCGACGAACCGGCTCCGCGTCCACTACATTGAATATTTCCCCATGACCAACTGCATTACCGGCCAGCCAATCAATAACTTGAGCACCATCGTCGCGGTGTATAAGATTCAGCCAGCGATCGGGGTCACCTTCCAGCAAATCTCCTTGGCGGATCGCCTTGGCTTTCAAAAGGCGATCGGGCCCATAAATGCCCCCAAAACGCAGTATCGTCGCATCTGGAAAATGGGCCTGAAGCAATTGCTCAGCCTCTAAGACCACCCTTCCTGAACCATCCCCGCCTACCGCAGCGGATTGCTCACTGACCAAGCCGCCATCATCCTGACCATAAACACTGGTGCTACTGACATGCAACCAAGCCCGGTAACTTTTGGGGAGCGCCTCAAAGACCTTGGCCAGCCCAAGCACATAAACATCCCGCATGGTGTGCGACTGGGCTCGATCCATGCCCACCGCAGTGACAACCACCTCGGCCAATGGCAACCGGCCACCTTGAGTGACATCAAAAAGCACCGGCTCGGCGCCCAATTGCAGAATAGACTCAGCCCGCCCCGGGCCTCCCCGGGTTGTCGCCAGAACTCTATGGCCTGCAGCAGCCCAGAGCTTTGCCAGCGGGGCACCCAGATAACCACAACCGACAATCATTCTTGTTTCTGGCATGGTTTAAACACCCTCAGCCATTAGTTCCAACTGAACACGGTATTTGTGTGCTCAGTTTCCAGAAATGGACGCTCAAGTTTGGTTTCGATGTGATCCCAAGGAAGCAAATCTTGGTGCGGCCTTTCGCGCTTGGAAAAGAAGGACGGATCTACGCCAGCATCGGCAAAGGTCTGCCAAAACAGATTGGGCTGGAAATTTTCGCGCCAGCCATCGAGCCTAGCACCTCTGGACCAGCCAATTCTGACAGCCTCGCCCACGCGGGTAAGGCCCCCCTCGAGCATGCTGGTTTCAACAGCGTGCTGTTTCACCTCGACATCGGGCACCCTCAGTTTGGACAGCCTATGGCGGCTGCGAACTTTTGAAAAGTACTGGCGGTCCAGCATGCCAGACAACTGGTAGGGGGTGTAGGGCTTGGGCACAAAGTTAGAAACGCTGGCGACTACCGGGCGATAGCCGCCGGTTTCCTCGCGCGAGATTTTACCAATGGTTACGGCCATATCCACAATCCCCTCCAGATCGGATCTGCGCTCCCCGGGCAGCCCGCACAGGAAATACAATTTCACTTTGCGCCAGCCATAGCGAAATGCCTGACGGCAAACCTCATAAAGATCTTCATTTTTAATCTTTTTACGTATCTGTTCACGCATTCGCAAAGCGGCGTGAATGTCTCCAGTAAATAAAGTGGCAATCTTTGCTCCACCAGCATGGCTTCAAAATCAAGCCATGGAGTGAATGCCCTCTCACAGGCCCAACGCGGGTCGTTGTTCATGATGCTGTAAAGCAACTGTAAGCCATGTTGGCTTTGGCCAATCGCATGGGTGTTGGTAAAGGCGAGACAAACCCGGCCCAAAACCTGCTTGGTGTCTTTGACCACACAGTTGACCTCACCCCCAAGGTATTGGCCCGGTGTGGAGATGCGATGCAAATGCTGGCGAACTTTGCTTTTGAGCGATTCTCCCCGCATGCAAAATCCTGCTAACACATGATTAATGATTATTGAATGACAAAAAGCCAACATCATGCACAATTGCTGATGCCTACTACTTTAGCAGACTCCGGAGCCTGAATTGGATATACTGGCAATGTAGATTGGCCTGTTTTTTTGCAAGATTTGGAACGACGTATATGCCCCTAAAATTATTGGTCACCTCAGATCTCACTTTGGGGGCCGCCTCGGAAGGATCCATTGAAGCCTTGGGTGACTCGATGGCATCGCAAAACCCCGCTGCGGTGGTAGTCGCAGGCAACCTTGGAGAATCTCTGGGAGATTTACGTAAAGTGTTGTCTCTTTTAAAAGACAAAATGAAATGTCCTCTGGCTTTTGTTCCGGGCAACCAGGACCTGTTTTTTCAGGAAAACCTTTCTAGCCACGACTTATGGGCCTACGGCCTGCGGCAGGAAGTGGAAAGCTTGGGAATCAACTACCTTCAGGGAAGCACCTTGGAGCTAGATGGCCATGTGATCACTGGAAGCATTGGCTGGTACGACTACTCAACCGCATTACCTGAAATGAATCAAATTCAGGAATCCTGGATCCAAACAAAATTGGACAACAATGTCCCTGATGCTCTGCGAATCGATTGGGAATGGTCTGACCCTGAATTTGCCATGCTGGTGAGCCGAAGCCTGGCCGCCACGCTAGATTCCCTGGAGGCAGACACCAAGGTAAGAGGCGTGACAGTTATCACCCATTTCCCGGTTTTTGATTGGCAGCTTCCCACTGTTGCCCAAGGGTTTGAAGGCGAAGCCTACCAGCATATTTTACGGGCTTATCAGGGTAGTTTTTCCCTCGGCCAAGAAATCCTCAAACGTGCCAAGGTGGGGCATGTTGTCAGCGGGCATGTTGGAATTAGTGGCTCCAAGACAATCCACCGGCCCGGTGGAAAGCCGGTGCGGGGCTATCTGACCGGATCCTCCCAAATTAGCCCTGGGTATGTCGAATTAGAATTAGCACCCTGATTCAAAAATCCTTCCCAAACAACCCATTTGACCAAGCTTCCTTGGCCTAGTAATGTGTAGACAGCACTTTGCAAAGCCTCATCCGGGAGTTTTGGAATGGCACGAATTGTGGCCTTTCTATTATCTTTGTTGCTCGTTTTGGCTTCTTCCAACCTCATTGAGGTATTTGGCCAAGAAACTCAAAAAGAGGCTAAAAAGGGCCCCGCATCCGAGGTAAAATCAGGCTCCACGCCTACCAAATTAGATTCGGCACCCCCCAAACCCACTGAGAAGCAGGCTGAGAAAACCCAGCCACAACCTGCTGAAAAATCCAAAGATAAAGAAAAAACTGCCAAAGCAGTTCCGCTTCCAGCCTGGTCTAGCTCGATCAGTGCGCGCAATTTGGGCCCTGCCTTAATGGGGGGACGGATCACCAGCCTAGCCGTGGTGGAAAGCGATCCCAGCACCTGGTGGGTGGCAACAGCTTCTGGTGGCCTGCTCAAAACAACCAACCATGGCAACTCATTTACCCACCATTTCGACCGGGAAGCCACGATTTCAATTGGCGATGTGGCGGTCTCGCCATCCAACCCATCGACTGTGTGGGTAGGTTGTGGCGAAAACAACCCGCGTAATTCTGTTTCTTGGGGCAATGGTGTTTATAAGTCGGAAGATAGTGGCAAAACCTGGAAGCACATAGGCCTGAAGGACAGTCGGCAGATTGGCAAGATTATTGTTCACCCAACAGATCCTAAAATTGTTTATGTCGGAGCACTGGGGCCTTTTTGGGCAGCGGGTGGCGAGCGCGGCCTTTACAAAACCACCGATGGCGGCATCACTTGGAATCGTATTTTGCATGTGGATGACAACACAGGCGTTATTGACATGCGCATGCACCCCACCAACCCGGAAATTTTGCTGGTAGCCACATGGCAGGTCCGGCGAGGCGGGTTTGACAGTATGCGCGGCGAACCGCCATTGCCAGACGGCTATGACGCCTATGACCCTGAAGTGAAATGGGGTCAGGGCGGCGGCATCCACCGAACGATAGACGGGGGAAAGAGTTTCAAAAAAATCACCAGCGGCCTTCCTGAATCGCACCTGGGCCGCATCGGTCTGGATTGGTGTAAAAAAGACCCCAAGGTGGTTTATGCGGTTGTTGACTGCGCTGAAATTGGCAAGGGCACTCCCCCAAAATTTGCCTATCTGGGCTTAGGTTTTGATCCTGCCAAACCTGGACTGTTGCGTGCGCCGGTTGCAGAAGGCCCGGCTGCAAAGGCTGGGCTGAAGGCCGGCGATATTCTTGAAAAAGTGGATGGCAAAGCAGCTACTAACCAACAGCAACTTCAGGCTGCCTTGGAAGGCAAAAAACCAGGCGACAAGGTGAAACTGAACCTCTCACGTGACGGCAAAGGGTTAGAGATTGAGGCCACCTTGGGGGAAAGACCTGCCGAAGCGGTAACCGGTCCAAGAGGGCCAGGTGGTGGTGGAGCTGGCAGAGGCGGAAGAGCAGGAACAACACCGGCTGGAACGGCCACTCCCACCCAACCGGCACCGACCCGGCCCTATTCCGCCCACCTAGGTGGACAAAGGGAAAACATTCAGGACCAACAGGGCCCCAACGCCCATCGTTACGGTGGCATCTACCGATCGGATGACGGCGGTGAAACCTTCAAGCGGGTGAACAGCCTCAACCCAAGGCCCATGTATTTTTCCCAAGTGCGCGTCGATCCGAGCAATCCTGAGCAGGTGTATGTTTTGGGAGTGGAGCTTCACCAAAGCAGCGATGGGGGCAAAACTTTCAAGAACGATGCCGGCAAAGGCACACACCCTGATCACCATGCGCTATGGATTGACCCACGCGATGGCCGCCACTTGATTTTGGGTAATGATGGCGGGGTTTACACCAGCTATGACCGGTGTGAGAACTGGGATTTCCTGAACCATGTGACCATCTCTCAGTTCTACCATGTAGCCGTGGATAACCGACATCCCTACTGGGTTTATGGTGGCCTTCAGGACAATGGTTCTTGGGGAGCGCCATCCCGCACCCGCTCGGGAGGCGGGCCCACCAACGAGGATTGGGTGCTTCTCAGTGGCGGCGACGGCTTCGTTTGCAGGGTCGACGCAAACGACCCCTCACTCGTGTATTTCGAGACTCAAGACGGAGGAGTAGGCCGAATCAATCTTGCCTCGGGTGAGCGAGGCTTCCTGCGGCCACGGGAATCGCAAGGGCAAGCTGAACCGTACCGGTTCAATTGGAACACGCCCTTTATTCTTAGTGCTGCCAACTCAAAAATCGCCTATGTGGGTGGCAACAAGGTTTTTAGAACCAATGGAACAAACGACCCGTCACGGCCGATTTCACCCGAGCTTTCGCGAACTCGTAGGGGAACCGCCGCAGCCTTGGCCGAAAGTCCACTCGATTCACAAGAACTTTGGGTAGGCACCGACGATGGCTGGCTTTGGCTCAGTCGGGACCTGGGTGTGACTTGGCAAAATATCAGCAACAACCTGCTTGCGCCAAACCTGCCAGCGGGAGGTGCCCCGCGTTGGGTATCGACCATTGAACCCTCCAGGCACCAGGCGGGTCGTTGCTATGTGGCGCTGGATGGCCACCGTGATGGCGATGAGCGGCCACTTTTGCTGGTTACCGAAAACTTCGGCCAAGAGTGGACGGCATTAAATGGCAACCTTCCTGCCGGATCGACACGGGTTTTGCGCGAAGACCGGATCAACCCCCGGGTGCTTTATTGCGGCACGGAATTTGGATTTTTTGTTTCAACCGATCGGGGAGCCAACTGGACCGCAGTTAAAGGCAACCTGCCAACTGTCGCAGTCCATGAGGTTGCCCAGCCTAGGCGAACCAGTGAAATCGTGCTGGCAACCCATGGGCGTGGTGTTTGGATCTTGGACGTAGCCCCTCTTCGGCAAAGCAAACCGGAGCTGGGTGAGACAAAAGCCACCCTGTTCAAGCCGGATGTTGCCACTCAGTGGGGGTATGAACCAACCCGTGGGCCCATTTATGGCGGGGGCAGCAGGCGTTATAGGGGCGAAAACCCGCCAAATGGAGCGGTTTTGCACTACCTTTTGCCAGCCCAGACGAAGGAAAAAGCAAAACTTGAGGTTTATGACATTCAAGGCGATTTGGTTCGCACTCTTGAAGGCTCTGCAGATGCTGGTTGGCACAAACTGGTTTGGGACTTTCGTCGTGGCCCCACTGGGGGTGATGCCAGCCGGCCCGCAGATTCGGCAGGGCAACCCGGAGCAGGCAGGCGTGGCGGTGGTGCAGGCAATAGGGGCGGCCAAGGCGGCCCACGCGAGGGCCAGGTGGTACCCGCTGGAGAGTACCGGATTGAATTGAAGGTTGAGGGGGAAGTTTTCAAGCAGACCCTGCGCATTGAAAATGATCCAAGTCAGCCTAGGCCCTTGACTGAAACGGGTTCGGATTGAGAGCCAACCTATCTGGGGAATATCCAAGTTGATAGCCCGCCAAGCGACCTGCTTAGCGGGCTTTTTCTTCACCTAAAACACCATTATAGCTAATCAGGGCTAAATAGGTTAAATAGCGAGCCATTTCCAACCTTTCCGAAAACAAATGATCTAGACTTTTTGCTTTTTTTTGCCCAAAGCGACCGAATGAAATAAATGCCTGTCCGTGAACGGCTTGGGGAATTGCCCAATCGTTTGCTGGAAGGCTAACGGCTGCAGTTTTGCTCGCCATGAATTGGAGGGTTGGGGGAATGTTCCGCTATTTGGGGAGATTGGCGAGCAATCACCCCTGGATGATTCTGGGATCGTGGTTGATTATTGCTGTTTTCATGGGTTTTATGGCCCCAAATTGGGACCGTAATAGCCAGGATGATGACATTCGCTACCTTCCTGCCAGATGTGCCAGCGTACGCGGATTTCAATTGTTGGAAGAAGCATTTCCCAAGGACAGTTACGCCTGCAATTTGGTTTATGTGATTGAGCGGCCAGACCGGCCGCTTTCGGAGCAGGACAAGGGCCTTCTAAGTCGGATCGTGAACGACTTGGACCAATTACGCATTCAAGAACCTGGTTTGCAAATCAGGTCTATCGCCTCGCCTCGAGATTTGGGGGTGGGCAAAAAACTGATTAGCTTGGATGGCCAATGCCATCTGATTCGCATCCAACTAAACTGCCCTTATATGGCTGCACAAACCCGCACCACGGTGGACAACACCAATGCGGTGGTGTCGGCGGCGTTGCAAGAACTCATCCCAAACCCTGCTGATCGGCCGACGGTCTATGCCAGCGGTCCTGCGGGCATTGGGCGTGACCTGATTGACGCGGGCACCAACAGCCTGGAAAACACCACTTTGGCCACCATCGTGCTAGTAGTGGTGATTTTACTGTTTGTTTACCGTTCACCCATCATGGTGCTCATTCCCCTGCTAACGATTGCGCTATCGGTATTTGTAGCCCTGAAGGGGCTGTCAATGCTGACTATTATTCCCGGGTTCAAGCTGGCCAATGTGAGCCAAATTTTTGCGGTGGTGATGCTATATGGCGCCGGAACCGATTATTGCCTTTTCTTGATTAGCCGTTACCGGGAAGAATTGGCCGAGGGAAGGCCCATCGGTTCGGCGGTTGAGCGAAGCATGGGCAATGTTGGGCACGCATTGGCGGCCAGTGCCGGCACAGTGATTTTCGGCTTGGGCCTGATGGGGACCGCTGAATTTGTGAAAATTCGTTCCGGTGGTCCAGCCATAGCCTTGAGTTTAACGGTGGCGTTTTTGGCCTCTATCACCCTCACCCCTGCCCTGCTCCGTCTGGCGGGTCGTTGGGCCTTTTGGCCGGGCCATGTGCCTGGCCGCGGATATGGCAGATTCCACGACCTCCTTTCGAGCCACAGGATTGAAACCGTTGAAAAAAGCGGGTTCTGGGAAAAGGCCAGCCTGGCGATTTCAAAACGCCCGGGCCTGTGGTGGCTGGGTGGTTTTTCCTTACTGCTTCCGCTTGCGATCATGGGTTGCCTGACACGGGCCAGCTACCGGGCCACCGCGGAACTGCGTTCTTCCAGCCCGAGTATTCAAGGGCTGACGGCTATTCAAAGGCACTTCCCAGCGGGTGAGGCCGGACCGATTACCGTATTTTTAGAATCTGAAAAAGACTTTGATACCCCACAAGGGCGTGGGATTATCGAACACTTGAGCAAGGGGTTCCTTACCCTTGAGCATGTATCTGAGGTGCGAGCCCTGACGCGGCCTTTGGGCCAGCCGATTGGCGAACCTGAAACGAAGGCGCCAATCGGTAATGGAGCCGCTGGTTTTTTTGCCAGTGGCCTTGCCAACATCAAGGGCGGCATCGATCAGCAGGTTCGGCGGATGGCGGCCCAACAATACTCGGCGGCAATTGAGCCGCTGGAAGATAAACCCAGACGGCATGTGACACGGCTGGAGGTTGTGCTGGATACCGACCCGTTCGATCCGCTCAGCGTGCCAGTTTTGGGGAAAATCCAAGCTTGGCTTCAAAGCGAACTACCCCATGACACGGCGAATTTTGGGACCGTTCGGGCGGAAACCTACGGCATCACCGTTGGCGCTGATGACTTGGCCCGCATCACCGAGGCGGATCGCATTCGCATCAATATCTTGGTGTTGCTGGCGGTGCTGGGAATCCTTTTGGTCTTAGTGAAGGATGTGCCTCTGGCTTGCTATCTGCTTGCCTCGGTTCTTTTCAGCTATTTGGCCACTTTGGGCGCGACAATGTTATTAGCCCACTGGGGTTTTGGGCGGCCTTTTGGCGAGGTGGACTGGCGGGTACCGCTGTTCTTATTCGTGATTTTGGTGGCAGTGGGCGAGGATTACAACATTTTGCTTGTTTGCCGAATGGTGCAGGAACGAAAACGAAGAACTCCCGTTGAGGCCATGCGCAGGGCTCTGGCGGCGACAGGCTCGACCATCACTTCGTGCGGATTGATCATGGCAGGGACGTTTGCCACGCTGATGCTTGCGGGCTTGAACACCATGGTTCAGATAGGATTCGCCTTGGCATTTGGTGTGATTGTGGACACTTTTATCGTCCGGCCAATTCTTGTTCCCGCCTTTTGCTTCTTGCTATGGCAACGGCAGGAAAAAAACAACGACCCGGCGACTTGGATTAGGGAACTAAACCGCCGCGCCAGCTGAAAAGCATTTGCTTTTCGACCGGCACGGCGCAGGGTATTTCAATTGCCAGAGTCAGGCGCGAACTAGGCTTTCGCCTTAGCTGCCTTTTTGGCCAACTGCGACTTTTGTCGAGCAGCCGTGTTGGGGTGGATCACCCCACGGGCTGCAGCCTTGTCTAGCTTTTTGTAGGCCGCTTTGAGCTCTGCCTCGGAATCGCCCTTTGCGGCGATCACCGTGTCAAAGGCCTTCAATTGCAGCTTCACGTCTTTCTTGACGTTGCGGTTGTGGCTGCGGCGTTTATCGCTCTTGCGCAGGTTTTTAGCTGCGCTCCTGGTATGCGGCATGAGGCTTCGGCTCCAAACTCTGCCAGTTTACGGTCAAATCAAAAAACGAATGGGCCAAAACAATATCGACCACAAGTCATAACACTATCAGCAAGTGCCTTATTTCACAAGCAAAATTGGGTGCAGTTGGAGTTTTTAGGCTGCTTTTGAACAAAAAACCTTTGCTATTCAAAGCAGTTAAGCCATCCCGGGGATTTCAGGTTCCGGCTTTTCGTCTAGCCAGAATGTCCAAGGGCCTTCTCCAGAGGGGATGATCCGATTGCTCGAACGCCATGGACGGGCATCGAGAACGGAGGCTGTTTCCATCGACTCTGATTCAAAAATTAGCGGCAATTCAAGGGAAAGGGCCTGTTTGGAGGCCACCTCGGTGGCTAGGGCAACCCATTCTGCGGGCCAGGCCCCTTCGAGCCGCACTATCCAGGCCATGCGCCAAAGTGCAGAAGTATCGGCATAGGGCCAAGCGGATTTGCCTCCCAAACGGAGAGCCTGCCGTAAACGACACCCAGCCCGAACCGCTAAAGTTACCAGTTGGTTTAGGGCATTTTGGCTCAGTTTTTCTTTCGCCAAGGCATCCCAATGGATGTGAACACCGCCCAAAACAGCATCCACCTGTTTGCGCGCTGGCCCCCATTGAGCCAACAGATCTGGGAATTGGGGGTAGCGAACCACCCGAACCGGGCGGCCCGGGCAGGCCAATTCAGCCAGGCTGGCCATAGCCTGCGCGGCTTCGCGGTTTTGCCCTGTTTCTTGGGGTGGAATCCAGCCGGTAACTGCAAGGCGCTTGCCTTTTTCCGCTAGCCATTGCTGAAGTGCCAAGGTGGGCTCACTCAGCCCTTGGGAAGACCCGAAAAAGAATAGGCCCATTTGGCTTTGATTTGGAGCCGCCCCTGGCCCCAAGGCCAAATGCAGGCGCAACTTTTTGCCTAAAGCCAAGGCGGCCTCTTCCAAGAGGTCAAACGCCTCTAGCCCACGACCGGGTCCAATGCCCAACTCTTCCATCCATAAAGGCGCGCCAATCAGGTGGATTTCACCTGAACACCACGCGGCTGTTTGGATGAGGCGAACCAAAGCACGCGCAACATCGGGACAGCCAGGTAGGTAAAGCCGGGCGTGCAACACACGCAGGGGCAGGCTGTAATCGGTTTGCCCCGCTGGCAAGATGGGCTGAAACCACCCGCGAGCAACCAGGTCGGCAATATCGGCACCGAGCAAAGCCTGAATCAGGTTGCGAGATTCTGGCCCGCTTTCCAATGCTGGGTGATCAGTTTGACAGGCTTGGGGGAAAAAACGCCCCAAGGCAGGTTGGCCCAACTCCCTTAAGGCGCAAGCTAACCGATCGATCAAATCTTCCCGCTGGAAGACTTCGCCTGGGGTTTTGGAAGGCTCGATGAAGTGGGCGGCTCCAGAAACCAGTTCAGCTTGCCAGAGTGGCCAATGGGGATGATCTTGGCCTGCCAAATGGGCGGCTCGACGAATCTGGTTGGAAAGCCACGCTTCGTCGAGGGCTTCCACCCGGCCAGATTTGTCGCGTGTCCACCAGGGCCCCATGGGCAAGTGCCTCCCGGGAAAAGGGACCGTTCTCTTGGTTAAGCCTACCCGATAGTTGCCAAGAATGCCCAAAAAGCTCTGGCCATCGATTCGGTGGCGGTGCCGTGGATTTGGTGGCCCACGCCTGTGAAGTCCAAACGGGTGAGATCGGCGACCGGGCCAAACAAAAGGTCGGCCTCGGCTGCAGGCAACATGCCGCCAAAATTGGAATCTCCCCGCAATAAAATTACCGGGCAACGGATCTGCCCCAAAGTTTGGCCCAGATTCAGGTCATCGAGCCAACGCCCTTGCAGAACGGCAAGTGGGCAGCCTGGATCCATTTGTTTCAAACAAAGGGCCATATAACGCAAGCTTGCCATATCTCGCATTTGCCCTAGAGGCCTCTTTTTGCCTTGGGGATCGCGAATTTCCAAGGCGGCAAGAGTTTGGGCAACTTGGTGAACAGGCTGATTACTGCCAGATAGGTGGACATAGGCCTTGAACAAATCGCCATAGCCCGTCTCATGCAGCTGATGCAAAAACCCAGGGCTTGGCGGGTCCTCCAGAACAATGGCAGCAATTTTTTCTGGGGCCCGGGAGGCCACCTCGGCCGCAACCAGGGCCCCTAGGGAATGGCCCACCAAGATGACCGAGTGATGGGCTAGTAGGGGTAAAAGGGCATGTAGGTCGTCGGCATAGTTTTGAACCAAGTAGCTGCCGGCCCGGTCGGAAGAACCGTGGCCCCGCCAATCTAAAGTAATGGGGTGAATGCCTGAAAAAAGGCCGGAAATCAAATGATTCCAGTCGCTGGCTTGGCGAGCGAGGCCGTGGAGAAATAATACCGTGGGCCCGTTGCAAGCGCCTTCATAGACGGCGAGGGAGGGGTGTTGGGGGA